>Ga0105047_10010801_pt1 | contig 14883 bp, 10 predicted proteins | sample MAT04_FD_78384 | JGI IMG/M metagenome (GOLD analysis project Ga0105047, IMG submission 78384) | Freshwater microbial communities from Lake Fryxell liftoff mats and glacier meltwater in Antarctica - MAT-04 (megahit assembly) | ecosystem: Environmental > Aquatic > Freshwater > Ice > Liftoff... | reverse complement strand
TTATGTATGCGCGGCAATCGGGAAAAGATCCGGATGGTTCAGCTTTCAGTCCTTCGTTTTTATATAATCAGATAGGTTTGGATGGTTGCCAGGGATCATACATCCTAAGGGCAATGGAGAACATGAAACAAGTCGGGGCTTTGCCTTTTCGCGATTTCCCGTATAATGAAAATGATTGTGCTTCACAACCGGCTCAAAACCAGTTTCAATCGGCAGCAGCATACAAAATAAACGGTTTCAACCGCCTTTCGAAAAGTGGCGACGATTACAAGGTGGATATGCTGGCTGTAAAACAAAATCTGGCACAGGGCGCTCCGGTAGTGATTGGGATGATGGTAGGCGGTACATTTATGCAGGGCATGCTTGGCGAAAAAGTATGGATACCTTCATCCGATGATTATAATAAAATGGGGTTTGGCGGCCATGCCATAAGTGTGATCGGATATGATGATTTTCTGGAAGGCGGTGCTTTTCAGATTATGAACAGTTGGGGAAAGGAATGGGGCGAAAATGGATTTGCATGGATACGCTACAAGGATTTCGATTTTTTTGTTAAAGAAGCCTATGGAATGGATCCGATGGGTACCACCGAAAAACAGGATGAATCACGCTTGCAGGTTGAATTCGGGCTTGTTGCTTATAACGATGATCTTACTGATACCCGAAATCTTCCTCAAATTCCTCTGACTTTAAAAAGCGGAATGACATATTCAGTTGCCAATCCAGTAAATAAAGGTGACAAATTTAAAATTGAAGTTACTAACTCCTCCGCTTGCTACACATACATTTTCGGACAGGAAACAGATGGAAGCTCATATGTGCTTTTCCCATATACACCAAAGCATTCGCCGTTTTGCGGAATAACCGGAACACGACTGTTTCCAAAGGATTATTCGTTGCAGGCCGATAATGTGGGTTCAAAAGACTATTTAGCCGTTGTTGTTACCAAAAAACCATTGGACTACAAAGCATTGAATGAATCAATCAGCAAGAGCCGTTCAGGTTCTTTTTCCGCTAAAGTTACAGATGCGCTAGGTTCACAATTGCGGGAGGATATAGATTTTGTTGAAAAATCAGGTACTGTTAGTTTTGATACGCGCGTAAATCCTGACGATCAAATAGCCTTTATAATTGAAGTGGATAAACGATAAGGCTGTTTTTCAGGAAAAATAAAAAGAGGCTGTCTCCAACGAGCAGCCTCTTTTTTTTACATTTTGCAGGAATATAGCTTGATGTTGTATTTCTCTAACCCAATTTACGCTTAAGCTCGCCTACATTCCAAATACGATGTTAGTCAAGTATAAATCCTTGACAGACAAAGATTCGCAATATTGAGTTAATCCGTAATCAGTATCTTCTGACTCATGACCTTATTGCCAGCCGTAGTTATGCTGAGCATATAAATTCCATTCGGGATACGGTTATTCAATCCGACAGTTTGCCCTGCTGTTAACGGAATATTCATCACAACACTTCCGTTTAACGAAATGAGCGACATCTCATAATTTGTGCGCTCCTGCAATCCGTTAAGCTGAAATGGGATACTCTTCGAAAGCGGGTTGCTGACAATAAAGGTATTGGCAACAGCTTCGTCTATACCAAACACTTCGCGCTGCGTGTAATACGATTCGTCCTGCGAAATATTTCTGAAATTACCAAGGTGAGCAGCCCATTGTTGCGTTACAACTAATGTTTCGAGGCTATTGGAATTGAATGTGTATGTGAGTTTTCTGTTGCCTGTCCATGAGCCAAACCAAAAGTAATCGGTAATTTCGCTTATGCTTGATCCGTTGTATGTATAAACATAACGGCTATAATTCTCCCAGTTTGTTGAGGCCGATTTAACCTGCATCACAACCTCCGACTTTTTTGAGTTAGTATAAGTGAAATTCTCCTTCTGGTAATCGTCCCACAACTGGGTTGATTTATTCCATACCTGGTAAAGTTTCTCGGAAATAAATCCGCCAGAGTATGAAAATTTAATCCTCAGGTAGTTATCCCATTTATTAAGGTTATCATTCCACTTCTGGTTCTCAAGAGAAATGATATTTTTATTTACATCATAGTTAATCAGATCTTTGGTTGAATAATCCCAGATTGAAGAGCTTCCCTTCCATTGAAGGTGAAAAATGCTTGAGAGGCTATTATCTGTTTCATAGGTATATTTATTCTGAACAAGGTTTACCCAATCCAAAAGGGTTTTATCCCAACTCCTGAAAGTTTCTTCAAACAACTGAAAACCAGTGTACTGATATTTTATCTGTTGGCTCAAGCTCCATGTGAGGCCACTTTTATCAACCGTTTTCGACGATGATTCAGTTAGTAGTCCTCCGGCATCATAGGTGTAATTAATCCTTCTGTTATTTTTAAAATTACTGCTTACAGTGTCGAAAGTACTGCCATACAGCGAATCGCGCAGAAAAACCTGGGCTGATACAGCAGTGGTATATTGTCCGCCTGCATCAACTATAATTTTCCCGTTAGTTGCTACATAACAACTTGGGGTTATCTGGTGTGCAACCGGCAGATCCTGAGCCTTTGTAAGTAAACTCACAGAAGCAGATAGCAGTAAAAACAAGCTTATTTTTTTAAACATATCAAGTAGTATTATTATTGTTGTTAAACTATTATTTACGATTGAAATGAGCATTTTATTGTTTTGCAAAAATAACACTTAAAAATTTATAATATGCCATTGTATTGACTTTGTTATGAACCGGATTACACGACATGTTACCAATAAACCCAAAATACCATTTATCAAATATAAATCTTTGATAAACAGATATTTGCTGCATCGAGGTTAGACAAACCAGATCAGTATTTATGCTTTTTTTCGCTCCCGGGTGATGCATTCAGAGTAAATCAAGCGACAGCAACCCCTTGTTTTCCATGCAAATGCATTGTTTTGCCAAAACTCAACCGGATGCAAAAAAAAATCCCTGTCGGCAAAAAACGCAGACAGGGATAAGGTTGGTTGGGCAGGTAATATTATTGTAAAGGAGTCACTACTTCAACTACTTCGGGTAAATCCATACCCAGATCTTTAAGATGTGCTAAAGTGGGGACACCATTCTTGTTCCAGCCACGGCGGGCATACACAGCATCGAGCAGTTGCTCGTAACGGTTTTCTCGGTAAGTGCGGGTTGCGGCCATTTTTTCCTTAAGGCTCATTTTTGATGGATCAAGCTCAAGAAGATCAACGAGTTGCCCATCGTACCTTTCCTGGCGGCTGAGGTATTCCTCTTCAGTAACTGGTCCTGCTGCGCGGTATGGCTGAGCATCGTTTGCACGAAGCCCTTTTCCGCACCGGATATCGAAAATTCGCTGGAAGTTGTACACTCTTTCGCTTTGACGGATCAGTTCTTCCTTATCAAAATCGTTTCCGGTCACAGCTTTGTAGATAGCCACATAATTATCAACATGTTCGGGTACTTTTCCGGGCTCTGCATGTGTTTGGTTGTCTTCAGGTTCAACGTCGTTCCAGGGCAATTTACAAAGTCCCTGTAATCCAAACCAGGTACGGAACATTGGGAAATAATGTAAAGCCTCGGCTTTTTTCTCAAATGTAGGTATCTGGTTATTAACCATATCCATAAATATCAACCATGCTTCGTCGTGCTGAGGACCTTTATTGGTCATGGCATATCCACCTTGCTGAGCCAGTGATTCTTTTGATACATATTGTGAGTATTCAAGACCTTTGTTTTCCATGCCAATATCCTGCATGAAAGATGCATCGCCCCAGCCTTTGGCAGCAAACAACTCCTTCATTTTATGTACGCCTGTGCCTGCAATTTTCCCAAAACCTTCGCCGCGCGAAACCATATGAAGAAGCTCCATGGCTGAATCGGCATTACCGAAATTCAGTTTCATCCCGCCTGTGCGCTCTTCGTTAAGGATACCGTTTTCGTAGCATTCCATTACAAAACCTAAAATGGTTCCCCACGAAATAGTACATATACCGTATGTATCGCAATAGAAATTAGACTCGATGGTAAAATCAGGATTAAAAATACCGGCGATGGAACCTAAAGAGGAAGTTGATTCATATTCCGGTCCGTCAACTATAACTTTTGAGCCTTTATATGGACCTGAGCGGAGTTCGTAATTATCAACACCTTTTGCACAGGCCATATTACAACCGATCCAGCAACCATCAGGAACTCCTTGTGTAAAATAGCTCTTCCACACATCGCCCGAAATTTTAACTGCATCAGGATGACTTCCAAACTTAAAATTATTTACTGGCAAAAGATCATAATCATTCATTACAAGAGTAAGATGTGCGGTTCCTTTGCTACGCATTTCGCATTGCTTGTCGTCGAGTTCGCGCATTTCGCGGTTAAATATTTTACCGCGTTCCATAATTGCCTGTAAGTCGATAACTCCATTACGGTTACCGGTAACACCTTTGGTATGAGCAACTACGGCTTTAATTTTTTTATCCCGCAGCACAGTTCCTATGCCTCCACGTCCAGCTTGTTTTAGCCTGACAAGTTTTCGTTTCGAATCAAAGAAACTGAAATTGAGCATTCCTATGAGTGAATTATCGGCTGCCGTTCCTGCCGAAACCACTGCAACATTCAAACGGTCTTTTTCGGTAAGCGCCAACGTTTCGGTCAAGTATTCGGCCATTAAATGGCTGTCGTTGCTTTCGTCGCCGGCTTCATAAATTTCAATCAATTCGCGGGTTTCGTCGATAAGCACAATTACATCTTTATCCGATTTCCCTTGCAGTTCGAGCGAATCGAACCCGGCAAATTTCATGAAAGGGCCAAAATAACCGCCAACGTTACTGTCAACAGGAATATCGGTTTGCGGCGAAATGGTAACTACCAGCGATTTTCCTGTACCTGAATATTGGGTTATTCCGCAAATAGGTCCAGTATTGATAACAATTTCATTTTCAGGATCGTTCCATTTTGTATCTGGTTTGGTTGCATCCCACAGCAATTTTAGGCCAAAGCCTTTACCACCGGTGAATTTCGCCTTCATTTGCGCGGAAACTTCTTTCTCATTTATTTCACCACTGCCAACGTTTACATAGAGAGTGCGGTTGTTGTATCCTTTTTCGATCGGAGCCCATGTATACTTGTACGAATACAAAAGTTTATGGGTGTTTTGAAAGTTTTCTAAGCTCATAGTATTGGGTTTGTTTCTATCTGTTAATCGATTCACAAAAGTATAAAATGGTAGCGATCCGCCAAGCTATTTTATGAAATTTTTCGATATGAAAATGTATTATAATCGCTTCGTTATTAAATAGTAACAACTAACTGACATTGTTGATATTAAATTCCGGAATACTAAGGTTACACAAAACATTACTACTTTCCGAAACCATGTTTTGCAAATCAACTCGTGAATCAGGTATACAAAAGTATAGTTTTAGGTTTAGGAGAAGGAATTATGCAGATGAATTTATCCGGTTTCTTATGGGATGGTTAAAGCTTTCGCGTTGCTAATTTCGCTTTTGTCCTTTATGTTTTTAAATAACTCGTTCACAATCCGCTCGTGAAAAAACGAGTACAACCTGTTATTCCTGAGTTTGGTATTGCATCTGTACCGTGTAATTTGTTTTATTTCGGTATAACCTTCGGATGCTTTTGTTAAACAAATCATTTGTGTACCTTTTGTACTCCCATGATCAACATAACAATATTCAATTGTTTTATTATCATTATCAAGTTGTGTAACTTCCAGTGCTACAGCAATATTCTTGATTCCACTCAGCACGCGGAGATTGAAAAACAAAATCTGTCCTTCTTCAATTCCAGATTTTATATCGTTTCGGTAAAGGATATTGTTGTGTTTTTTTGAGTACAAAAGCCCAAATTTAACAATTCGGCCATCGAATTCGTCCTGAGGGCATACTTGAGTCAGGTTAGTCCACACCGCATTTATATCCTGTTTAATGAGTTGGGTTTTAGTGAAAATATTGTACAAATTCGAATCTGGCGAATTGTAACAAACCGTGTTCATGTCATTAAAGGTCTTCACTCCAAACTGTTTTTGAAGAGATAGAAGTTTCCTTACTTTCTTATGAGGAATACGTCCGTAATCAACAGAATCGATTGGTACAGGTATCTTTCCTGTTGAAAACACAGGCTGGGCAATAAAGAAAGTAAAAAGGAGGATTAATGATTGTATAAGAATCCGGTCCATCAGTTAGTTTTAGTCAGAAATTAAGTATCAGAATGCCAATCAGTGTAAATTCAGTTTCGGAACAGAAAAAAAACAAGAATAATTACGATTGAGAAAACAAATATAGTCAAGAGAAAAGAAAACACAAGAACTATTTTAAAGTTTGAATATTTCTTTAATAAAAACCGGAGGAATTAGAAGTAAAATTTCGATAAAAGGTGATTGCCGGATACACGAAATACCATATTTAGGAAACCCCGAATTTTGTTGCAGTAAAGCGGGTCCTAACCAGCATATCATTCATAGCGCCCTATTTGCCGGGGAAGTATGCCAATGTACCACCAGAAGGAAATAAATTTTCGGTAAAACGTTTTTTTCGCTGTCGGAAACTGATCCTGCTCTTGTACTTACTCAATTTACTGTATTACATCGGGTAGTTTCAGCCAGGGTTTTTTCTAAATTTGTTTCGTCAAACAGATTGTACATATTATGATTTTGTATAAGTTTGTCCTATGACTTTTGAACAGATTAAACAAATCCTTAAAACCAAAACTATTGGTATTGCCGGTTGTGGTGGATTGGGTTCCAATTGCGCGGTAGCACTGGCGCGAGTTGGAATAGGGCGTTTGATTCTTGCTGATTTTGATTTGGTAGAAGAAGGAAACCTGAACCGTCAGTTTTATTTCTACGATCAGATAGGTATGCTCAAAGTGTCGGCCTTAAAGCAGAATCTCTACCGCATTAATCCTGATGTTCGGATTAATACATTTGATATCCGCTTATGCCAGAGCGACATTATAGAGATTTACAGCAAATGCGATGTAATTGTGGAAGCGTTTGATAAACCCGAAATGAAATATATGATACTCGATGCGGTTCATAATTTCCTCCCCGACAAATACCTTGTGATGGGAGTAGGTATGGCAGGCTGGGGCGATAACAACCTTATAAAGTCGAGGAAATCGGATAAACTGATTATTTGTGGCGACGAATTAAATGCCATTGCCGAAAATTGTCCGCCACTGGCACCTCGGGTAGGTGTTGTTGCAAATATGCAGGCCAATGCAGTTCTCGAGATTCTACTTGGCAAAAATGAAAATCAGATACAAGCTGAAAATTAAACAATGAAAATTATACTGAATAACAAAGAAGAAGTTATTGAAGGCAATATACTCACTATTAACGAGTTGTTGCAGATAAAAAAATATACCTTTAAAATGCTGGTCATAAAAGTGAATGGCATCCTGGTGAAAAAAAATGAATATGACAAAATAACTGTTAAAGATGGCGATGATGTTATGGTACTGCATTTGATATCGGGAGGTTAAACCTGTGTTGAATATTCAAATACCAAAGTCCGAATTCCTAATTCCGCGATCCGCAATCCGCAATCCTCACTCCCCACTCCACTTTCTTATTTGAAAACCACCAGCATCAGTCCGGTGATAAAAGCAACTACCCACCAGCCATAAGCAAATCGCGAATAAAGATGCAGTCCTTTGGGAACAGTTGCATCGGGTTTGGAAGCTAAATAAAACCGCCAGATAAGTATAGTATCAGCCAACATTCCTGCTAAGGAAGAGTATCCCAGTATGCCATGCAGCGAAAATGCCGAATTGGTTGAACCGATAATCATAAAAACAGTTGCCGTAACATCCAGAATAATGCCAATGGTTAAAAACCGTAACACGAAAGGTGTTACCTGCCTTGTACGCTGCTCGGTTATGATGGATATGCTGTACGAAAGCAGTGCAAATATCACAATGCCTGCGCCTATCATTGAATAAGTATTCATTTAACAGAGTGGATTATGTGGGGTTTGGATTTAGGGATTTGGATTTAGGGATTATAATACTTAGTATTTTTTTCCCGCAATATCATTTTCAAATTTCTCCATGCCTTTCCTATCCTGAAGGGTAACAAATATAGTTTTTCCTTTATCGCCACCAAAAACCAGATTGCTGCTTTTCTTTCCTTTCAGCGGGATTTCGCGGATAAATTTACCTTCCGGTGAGAGAACGACAATGGTTCCTTTGCCCCAGCGTGTAATATAGAGGTTTCCGTTTTTATCGCATTTCATGCCGTCGAGACCAAAATCGTCGAATTTGTAAAAAAGCTTCTTGTTCGAGATGTTTCCTTTTTCGTCAACATCATATTTCCAAACGTTGAGCTGAACACTTTCATTCACATAAAGTGTCTTTTCATCAGGACTTAATTCAATACCATTGGTAGTTCCCATGCCGGTTTCGAGAAGTACCGGCTTGCCATCGGTGTCGATTCGCCATAATTGGCCTATCTCGCGTTTCCAGTCCGGATCGCTTGCAAAAAGCTGTCCGTTCCGGTTCATACACAAATCATTAGGCGAGTACATCAGAGGTTCGTGGCAGAAAACACTCACTTTTTCGGTAAGCATATCCACATGCAAAATATTATGTCCCGTAAAATCAGGCAGAAACATATTGCCTTTGCTGTCGAACTGAATGCAGTTGGCAATACTTCCTTCGGGTAATTCGATAAACAAGGAACAGCTTCCATCGGGAGCAACTTTACCAATAGTACCATCGTGCTGGTAATTAACAACATACAGCTGTCCGTTTTTATCAAAAGCCGGCCCTTCAATGTTAACAGAGAACAGATTTTCGGCAGTAAGATCTTCGGCAACAAACAGTTTCTTTGTATTGGAACATGAATTGAGACTGCTTGCTGCTATATAAATGGATATAAACAGCACTAACCTTCCGAATAGCTTTTTCATACTAATGGCTATTTATTGATTTAACAACCTGTGTACTATTTCGATTTTACTTTGGAATAAACTGAACCACTAACAGTAAATGACTAACATTCAACTAATCCGCTGAATACATCTCCTCAATTTCCGCTTTAAACTGTTCAGCCACAACTCTGCGTTTAATTTTTAATGAAGGAGTCAATTCGCCGCTTTGAATGGTAAACTCAGCCGGAAGCAGCACAATTTTCTTTATCTGCTCAAAAGAAGAAAGATCTTTTTGTAATTCATTGATGCGTTGCTGATAAAAAGCAATAACGGCTTTATCCTTTACTTGTTCAGCTCTGGTTTTATTTTCGAGTCCCATATCCTTCATCAACTTTTCGAAAGCAATGGCAGCAGGCACTACAAGGGCAGTTACATATTTGCGTTCACTGCCTATAATAGTAATCTGTTCAATGTATTTATCGCCGGCAAGCAATGATTCAATTTTTTGTGGCGCAATATATTTCCCTGATGAAGTTTTGATAATATCTTTTATCCTGTCGGTGAGGAACAAATAACCGTTTTCATCGAGCCGCCCGGCATCGCCGGTGCAGAAATATCCATCTTTAAAAACTTCGGCAGTGAGTTCCGGCTTTTTATAATACCCCATAAAAACAGTGTCACCTTTCACCATAATTTCGTTATTCTCACCAATTTTAACATCCACCAATGGCATAATTTTTCCTACTGAACTGGTGTTGATATCGTCGTCGAGTAAACAGGTTACGGAAGCTACTGTTTCAGTAAGGCCATATCCAATTTTTATATGAATTCCCACCTGCTCGAAGAAATGAATGATATCGTGCGAAAGTGAAGCACCTCCGCAAACCATAAATCTGAAATTCCCGCCAAGGGCAGCACGGCCTTTTTTCAAAACCAGTTTATCGGCTATAGAATAAGCTATTGATAAACCAGGCGGAACAGGTTTTTTATTCCAGATGTAATCCAGGCGTTTACCCCCAACATTGATTGCCCATTTAAACATTTTCTGTTTGAGCGGCGAACTTTTGGCAATAGTGGCATTAACCCCTTCATATGTTTTTTCGAAAAACCGCGGTACCGAACACATGATGGTTGGTTTCACATCTTTAACTGCATCAACTACTTCTTTGGCATTACGCAGATAGTAGGATGTCATACCAAAACTGAGCACGATAAAAGTCCAGCCACGTTCGAAAATATGGCTCAACGGCAGAAAACAAAGGGAAACATCCTGATCGGAAACGGTAAGTCGTAAATCGTGAATATGCACACAATGCAGGAAATTAGCGACTGAAAGCATAACACCTTTAGGTTCGCCCGAAGTTCCAGAAGTATATAATATAGAACATAAATCTTTGTCATTGGCTTCATCGGTAAGGATTTTGATCTGCACATCGAGATTGCTTTTTCTTCCGGTTTCAACAAAATCAGTAAAATACTCTGACTCTGTTCCAGCATCCAGCTTTACAGAAGTATCATATGCGACAATTTTTCGCAACGACGGTATTTTTTTTATCAGCAGTTTGGCTACATCATATTGCTCCTGTTCCCCGACCATAAATAGAACACATTCCGTTTCACCAACCATATATTCGGCTTGTGAAGCACTGGTTGATGCAAACAGAGGGACAGAAACAGCACGTATCAGCTGAAGTGCATAATCAGTTATGGTCCATTCGGGCATGTTGCGCGACATAATGGCAACTTTATCACCGGGTTTCACACCACTTGCCAGAAATGCTTTGGCAGTGTCCTCAATTGATTTCCAGAATTCAGTCCAGGTGATTGGAATCCATTGTTTTTCGGTTCCCTGATAATAAATTGCATTACGCGAACCGTACTTTATACTGTGTTCGCGAACAATGGATGTGAGGCTCGGATGACTCATAAATATAAGTTTTGGGGCTGAATATTTGTATGAAACTAATCAGACTAATTATTTTTTTTACCTGAATGCTGTCGTAATTAACAGCTGAATTAATAGGGTAAAAACCGAGGTAAAGGTATGATTTATTGGCAAAAAAACAACATATTCCGAATGCTGCATAGTATAAAACGGAGTTAAGCTTTTTAATTCAAAAATCGAAGTTCAAAATTCAAAATTCAAAAATAATTCCATCGTAAATTACTGTAGATGCGAATATTGGTTTCCGAAAATTTCATATATCAAATAAAAAAGTTCAAAATAAAATAGTAAAAGCAGATTCCCTTCTATCTCAGTTTTCCCCATTCAGAAAGCCATGCATGAGCGTCGAAAAAAATGCAGCATCCCATTCTGAAACCTTAAAACTCCCCGAAAAACCGGTATCTTTGCGCCTCATTAAAAAACAATTATGATTTCAGTTGACGGACTTACAGTTGAGTTTGGAGGGACCACGCTTTTTAAAGATGTATCATTTGCCATAAACGAGAAGGACAGGATTGCGCTCATGGGAAAAAACGGCGCAGGTAAATCAACCTTATTAAAAATAATTGCGGGAGCAAAATCAGCTTCGCGCGGTAAAGTTTCGGCTCCCAAAGATGCTGTTATCGCTTATCTGCCTCAGCATTTGCTTACGTCTGACAGCCGCACTGTTTTCGAAGAGGCAGCACAGGCTTTTGCCCATATTTTCGAAATGCAGCACGAAATTGATGATTTGAATAATCAGCTTACTACACGCACCGATTACGAATCGGAAAGTTATTACGAACTTATCGAGCAGGTTTCGTTACTGAGTGAGAAATTTTATTCCATCGAAGAAATTAATTATGATGCAGAAGTTGAAAAAATACTGCTTGGATTAGGATTTGTACGCGAAGATTTTACTCGTCAGACAAGCGAATTCAGCGGTGGCTGGCGGATGAGGATTGAACTGGCTAAAATTCTTTTGCAGAAACCTGATCTTATTCTTCTCGATGAACCTACTAATCATATGGATATCGAGTCCATCCAATGGTTCGAGGATTTCCTGATAAACAGTGCTAAAGCTGTTATTGTGATTTCGCACGACAGGGCTTTTGTCGATAATATTACAACGCGTACCATCGAAGTGACCATGGGCCGCATTTACGATTACAAGGTAAATTATTCTTCCTATATGCAGCTTCGCAGAGAAAGACGCGAACAACAACAGAAGCAATTTGACGAACAACAGAAATTTATTAATGACAACCAGGATTTTATCGACCGTTTCCGCGGCACTTATTCGAAAACGAACCAGGTTCAGTCGAGAGTAAAAATGCTCGAAAAACTTGATATTATTGAAGTTGACGAGGAAGACAACTCATCGTTGAGATTAAAATTCCCACCTTCGCCCCGCTCGGGGAATTTTCCGGTAATAGTGGAAGAATTATCGAAAACATATGGTACACATACCGTTTTTGCAAAAGCTGATATCACTATTCAGCGTGGCGAGCGTGTTGCTTTTGTTGGTAAAAACGGCGAAGGGAAATCGACACTTGTAAAGTGCCTGATGAGTGAAATTGATTACGATGGCAAAATGACTTTAGGCCATAATACTATGATCGGCTACTTTGCGCAAAATGCTGCTTCGATGCTCGACGAGGAAACAACCGTTTTTCAAACCATTGATGATGTGGCAGTTGGCGATGTAAGGACAAAAATAAAGGATATTTTAGGCGCTTTTATGTTTGGCGGCGACAGCTGGAATAAAAAAGTAAAAGTACTATCGGGCGGCGAACGTACACGGCTGGCAATGATAAAACTGTTGCTCGAACCTGTAAACCTGCTCATCCTCGACGAACCCACCAACCACCTGGATATGAAGACAAAAGATATCCTTAAAAGCGCTTTACAGGATTATGACGGAACACTTATACTTGTTTCGCACGATCGCGATTTCCTCGATGGACTGGTGAGCAAAGTGTTTGAATTTGGCAACAAACAGGTGAAAGCACATTTAGGTGATATAAACAGCTTCCTGACAAAGAAAAAACTTGATAACCTGCGGGAGATTGAACGGACTGGGAAGCGTTAGGAGGATTGGGCTGGTTGGGAAGATTGAGTTTGACAAGGGATGGGGCGAGGGGCGAGGGGTGACATGTAGACAGTGGGACAAGGAGAGGGGGAGTCAAGGAGAAGGGTGTATCGTTAGTCAATGAAACGTTTGATTTTTTTGGCGAGATGAGTTTGAACACTTTGAGGGAGTTATATACTATTTTGAGTATTTTTGTAGGTTTAAGGTGAATTCTGTTTTTCCATGCGGTTACTTTGGGTCATTTTAATTCCGGTGCTGATTTTTACCTCTTGCCAACAGCAGAGTGTAAAGGCTCCGGATGCTGCGCCATATCATACTCCTTTAGTGATCGATTACCCTGCAGGAATAATGATTTCGCACGAAAACCAGGTTTCCGGGCCAGCAAACCACAATATTTCCATTGCAAAAAAAATACTCTTGCCACACCGGATTCCGGTGCTCGATACCAACTCAAAAGATCTGGTTTTCGTTAAAACTAATGGTGACAGAATTACTATTTCCACCATTGATCTGTCAGAAGAATACGATATCATCCTTTTTAACGCTGTAAATAATCCGGTTCCCTTACGTTTAGCTGATTTGCAGGACGCTTTTGGTAAAATTTTCAATGTCGGCACCGGGAATATTACGCCAAAAACAAATTCCCGCAAAACGGAAGAAATATATACCCCAACGCCTGATACCAATACAAGGCAAACCATACGCGAGCGCCTGTCAGCATTAAAAAAGCGCGACAAAAAAATAATTGTTACAACCGCTGATACATCTACAAAACAGTTTGTTGAAAGGATAATGCCAGGTGTGCAATGGGTGCAGCACAGAGTGGATACACGCACAATTCTGAGGATAAAATTCGAGAATGACCTAATCACCTATGCAAATACCGACCGTTATTTTACTAACGGCGTAACATTCGATCTTCAGGCTGCATGGCCTGGGCGTTCCGCTGTGTTGAACAGACTGATGATTCCATACAGGCACAGTGCTTTTGTAACTTATGCTCTGGGCATGGTTCAGGATATGTACACGCCGACCGATACGCGCGTTGCACCTACTTTGAACCGCGACCGGCCTTACTCATCCTGCCTTTATTTTAGTTTCAGCAAAACCACCGCTGATCCTGTACGAAAACTTAAAATGGCTTCGCGGATGTTTGCGGGATATATTGGCCCCTATTCGCCGGGATCGTATATGCAGACACTTGTTCACAAAGCCTTCCCGACCAACGACGCTCCGCTTGGCTGGGAAACGCAGATAAATACGGATGTTATATTGAATTATTCATATAACATACAAAAGGCATTGGTAAACACTCGGAATTTCAGTTTGCTGGCTGGTGCCGAAATAGAAGCCGGAACTCTTTATAACAATACCGGCATGAAACTGGAAATGCAGGCAGGCAAATTTGAACCTGTGTTCGGAATTACTGCAGATGAGCAATGGCCAAAACTTCAGTATTACTTCTTTGCAAAAACACATGCCGGATATGTAGCATATAATGCGTTATTGCAGGGAGGAATGTTTAACCACAACACTGTTTTTACTTTAAAAAGCAATGAAATACAACGGATGGTAGGCGGTGCCGAAGCCGGTATGCATTTTAGTTACAAAGGCACGGGTATTGAAGTAGCACAACACTACCTGTCACCCGAATACAAAGGCGGATTTTGGCATAAATGGGGAAGATTAAGCCTTTTATTTAAAGTGTAATATGAGCCAAATAAATGATTTTATGACTTATACATCAAAACTACGTTACTGATTAATTCTTCATAACACAATAAATGGATTGCTCATTCCGAACATTAACATAACCAAAACGAATTGTTTTTTCGCAGGTAATCTTCTACTTTTCTAACATAAACCATGACCTCTACCGAAACTTCCTACAACAGAAATCCTACCTTTTTCTTTTTTATAAAGAAACGAATCATGCGCGTTTCTGTACTTCTTGCAGCAGCTTTGTTAGTTTCCATACTGCCATTTAAAACATCGGAAAGCTCG
>Ga0105047_10010800_pt1 | contig 14883 bp, 13 predicted proteins | sample MAT04_FD_78384 | JGI IMG/M metagenome (GOLD analysis project Ga0105047, IMG submission 78384) | Freshwater microbial communities from Lake Fryxell liftoff mats and glacier meltwater in Antarctica - MAT-04 (megahit assembly) | ecosystem: Environmental > Aquatic > Freshwater > Ice > Liftoff... | reverse complement strand
GCGCCATCGCGAAAGACGTCGGGCCAATGGGCCGGTGGCACGCAGGTGACGATGGTCTGGATGCCCAGATCGATGACGGTACGCTCATGCCAGAGAAAGTAGTCGTACTCGTCCTGGAAGATCGCGATCTTCAGGCCCTTGAACCGGGTGACACGCTCGCGGAAATCATCCGTCACCGATAAGCAGCGGCCCCAGAAGCAGTAGTTGAAAACAATGCCGTCGAATGGCTCCAGGTCGAATTCGATCGGACCGGAATCCATGTCGTAGTAGTGGATGCGATGCTCCGAATACGCTCCAAACGCGCTTACATAGTCCCTCACCGTATTGGTGAACGATGGCAGCCTCGAATAGCAAAAAAGTATGTTCTTGCGCACCCGTTCAATCCACGAACTGGCGGTGCCATAACTCCAGGCTCAACAAGGCCCAAAGGTTTCGTCCATAAGCGCTCTGAGAATCCAGCACAGCATCGATGGACAAGCCATTGGCAAGATACGACCTGGTGCGCGACTGTTGCGAGCCCAGGATGTCGCCGATCAGATCGCGCGCCGCACCACCTTGCTTGAGCCAGAGGTTGAGCGGCACCGGAAAACCCATCTTGTCCTTGCGCTCGCGTATTTCGGCCGGCAGGCGATGGGCAAATACCGACTTGAGCAAGCGCTTCAACTCTCCGTTGCGAAACTTGATGTTGGCAGGAATGGTGGCAGCAAACTCCACCAGGGGATGGTCGAGAAATGGCACGCGCGCCTCTACACCGTGGGCCATGCTCATGCGGTCTTCCACCTGCAATAAGGCGGGCAACAGCGTCTTGAAGTCGAAATGCGTCATGGAATCGAAGTAAGACTCCTTGCCCACGTTGCTGCCCCAGAAGATGCTCTTGAACTCTTCAAATGTTGCCTGCTGATCGATGGCATCGGGCGCCAGAATGCCGCCGAAGGTATTGGCGCGGTTCACCAGGCGCCAATAGCGTTCGTCGCGCTCACCGAACAGTCCACTGGCCCAGAACTCCCGCAGCATGGGTTTGTACTGACGCAGTGTTTCGAGATTGGGAATGATTGATTCGTAGGTCACGACGTAGTTGCCGTTGTGCAGCGAGCCGTCGATGGCGCCCTTGATGCACTGCTCGAAATAGGCCACGAGGTAGCGCGCATACCCGCCAAAGATCTCGTCTCCTCCCTGGCCGCCGAGCACCACCTTGATGTGCTCACCGACCTGCTTGGAAACCATGTACTGCGGAAACGAACCCGGGCCGGCCGTCGGTTGGTCCAGGTGCCAGATCACCTTGGCAATGTGGTCCACGAAGTCCTGCTCGCTGATGTCGGTCACATGCAGCTGCATGTCGTGCTGGTTCGCCAGCGTCCTGGCGTAACGCGATTCGTCAAAGTCCGGTCCATCCAGGAAGCGGCCGTTGAACGCCTTGAAAGGCCCCTGAGGCCGGACTTCCCGCGCCAGTGCCGCGAGCAGGCTGGAGTCCACACCGCCGCTCACGTAGCTGCCCACCTCCACGTCCGCGCGAAGGTGCATGCGCACCGAATCGGAAAGCAATTCGCGCAGACGTTCCGTAAACCAGTGCTCCGTATGATCATAGTCAACCGCATAGTGGACTTCCCAGTAGCGGCTTGGCTTGGGCTGCTCCCCAGGCGCGACCAGTGCAAGATGGGCAACCGGCATCTGCCACACGCCATCCATGAGCGTCTTCTCGCCCAGACAGAACTGGAAAGTGAAGTAGTCCGACAACGCGGCGCCATTGACCTGCCGGCGCTCCAGGAACGGCAGCAGGGCCTTGACTTCGGACGCGAAATAAAGCCCCGCGTTTGTCTTGGCCCAGTACAGCGGCTTGATGCCAAAACGGTCCCTTGCCAGGAAGAGCTTCTGGTCAGCCGCGTCCCAAATGGCAATCGCGAACATGCCGCGCAGGCGACTCACGCATGCGATGCCCCACTGCTGGAATGCGCGCAGCACCACCTCGGTGTCCGAGCGGGTGCGGAATTCGCCGCCGAGTTCCGCCCGGAGCTCGATGTAGTTGTAGATCTCGCCGTTGTAGACGATGGTGTAGCGGCCATCGTCGCTGTGCATGGGTTGCGCGCCGGTCTCCAGGTCGATGATCGACAGACGGACATGACCGAGACCCACCTGGCCATTGGAGGATACCCATTTGCCGGTGCCATCGGGGCCACGATGGCGGATATGGGTCAATCCGGCGTCAAGATCGCAGGCAGAGGCTTCACTGACACGAGGGCGATCTGAAACAAACCCGAATATTCCACACATTCAATATCCGCCTTATCCACGCAGCCACTTCAACGGCGGTCGCAACAATTGCCTCACCGCGTCTGGCAACTTCCACCACATGTAAATAGCAAAACGTCTTGTCAAATCTCTCATTCCGCGCGCGCCAAGAACCGTATGACTCAGTGTGTCGGTTGACGGTTGCGGAGGTGGTGCGCGAAATGGAACGCTGGTCATGGCCATCGGCTGGGCAACCTCCGCGGTGACGAGGCGACTTGGATCCAATATGTTCCGCGAGCGCCCCAAAGCGTCAACGCAACTCTCGATCTGCTCGTCCACCAAGTGCACGAATGATCGGTACGAATATTTACCAGAAGCAATCACATCCCGATGCGCTCGCTCGACGAGAGCATCCACATATTTTCCGTCGTGCAGCAAACGCATCACCTCTGCCAAATTACTACCGTCCTTCTTGACGGCTATGAAGTGCACATCCGCCTTCACGACACCTGAATAACTCCCCTCAAACAGAACCAGAACTGTCTTCGCAGCAATTGCCTCGAACACCCGCGGCGATACCTGATTCATGATCCCGTCAATTTCCTCGGTTTGCACCAACTTCTCATATATCTCCTCGCCGTTCGCATCCGGGTGCCGAGCTCGATACTCGGAAATACGCTGATCCAATATACCGTCCCAGTCAAACACGTTGCTGCCGCTTTCGACGCCCAGCATCGACCGACACGAAACCATGAACCCGTACCACCGCGGTCCGTAAATTCGAGACGCCTCGGTCCAAGCAATATCGTTCTCAATACCATGGGCTTCGCAATAAGCCTTGACAATCTCGCCAATGCCAATTTTTTCCATGCCAAGTCGGCCGTAGCGAATTGGCAGGGGGCGGCCCCGATACCCGACGATCAAGGAGCGCTGGGACGGCAACTTTACTGCCGCATCCAAATCGAGTTCATCCGGTACATAACCGGTAAGGTTGCTGACAAAACGGGTATTCGGGAATTCGTGCGCGGGGTACACTCTCTCGACACCTGCCGCTGGTACCACGGTAAATACAAGCTGCAGGCCCAACTTCTTTATCCAGTACCAGGCGCGATGGGTATTGTCATATTCGTCCTGGATAAACAAGAACTTCAGTCCCGTGAATTTCGCCAGCGCCTCGGCAGTTGATTCGGACACATGGTCGTAGGGCAAGCGTATCGAGAAGTGAATGGCAACAGCATCAAAAAGTGCCAGGTCAATATTGAATGTAGTGGCTGGATCCTGGTGGCAATAGAATGCCCTGTGCCTGGAAAATTTTCCAAAACACGCGACATGCTCAAACACCGTATTGGTGTACGTCTGCGTGGAGTTATATAGGTAAAGAACGTTCAACATGCAACACGCAATCTACGACCGCTCACTTCGTCGCAGTGACGTATAGATCCAGCCCAAAAAGACGCGGCCAGATTGTCTTCAGGAGCTTTTCACGTGTGAACGCCGTAAATGGGGGTTCTTGGGCGATATTTTCTTTTCTTGCCGAAACCTTCGAAAACCTGCCGCAAAGACTTCGCATGGAGCGAATGGATACCCAGTCTGTATGCGGCGCAGTATCTCCGCTGCTGCTGGCATCGTAGGCTGCCCGCTCACTGGCGTCACCACTTCCCAAAACGCCTCTATATCCCATCAACTCCTTGGCAATATTGCGCATTGTCGCCTTCGGCACCGTCCGGATTCTTCGATAGGAATAGGCGTAATAAACCATAAAAATCAGAGAACCACCCGGGCGCAGAAGATTCCAGCATTGCTCTATGGCAAGCTTCATGTTGCCGGTGTGGTGCAAGCAGCCAATCGCGACAATTGAGTCAAATGATCCAGCGGCGAACTTGGGATCCAAAATGCTCCCCTGCACTGCGTGGCCAGGCAGCCCTGCCTGCTTGAGGCGGTGGTTGACCATGGACACGGGGCCATTTGCAATATCCAACCCGGTGTAGTTCGCGCCCGCTTCGGCCAGTCTTTGAGAAACCGTTCCATACCCAAGGCCAATCTCAAGGACGCTACGCTGCCGGTATTGCTGAAACGGTATGTGGTCAAAGAGGTAGGGATAAAAATCGAAATACCATTGATCGTATTTTTTCAACGACTCCTTGGATGAGTCTGTTATCCCCAATGATTGAGCGAATGGGGACCCACACAACTCGTCCCAGTATCTTGAGTTATGGGTGGATATTTCTTCTTGCAACATCGAATGTCTTTTCAATAGTTTACGGTTGAGGCATGGCCTAAAGCATGGACGAAAACTGACCCTTGAAACGCCGGAATAGTTTCAAATTGAGTGCGCCAATGGCCATCGACAAGACAAGCATATAGACCCACTTTTCCGCAGTCGGTATGCGATGATAAACAACCGGCTGGCGAACAAATTCGACCAGCAGATAGAACGGATTCCAGGCAGCAAAAATCTGCAATTGCGCGGGCATGGCCTCGATCGGGTAAAAGATCGGCGATGCAAACAGGACCATCATGAGCAGATTGGGCAGCACAACGGCAAAGTCCCTGAACGGTACGGCCAGCGCCGACACGCCAAAGGCCAGCGCGGACAAGAACAGGAAAATCATCAGGATGCCCGGGATGGCCGCCAGTGCATGCCAGCTCGGCAGGTTGCCGTCGATCACCATCAACACTATTGCAAATGCGACGCTGATCGTGAGCGGCACCAAACCCAGCAAGGTGGCTGCCAATGGCAGGCACTCGGTCTTGAAGGCCATGTTCTTGACCAGACCCCCGTTCCCCACAACAGACTGGGCCGAGGAGTTGAGCGATTCCGAGATGGCCAGCCACGGGCCGTATCCAGCAATCAGCCAAATGGAATAGGCAAGAGTCGTACTCGCCCCCGGCAGCTTTGCCTTGAATACAAAACCGAACACAAACGTATAGATGCCCAACATCATGAGCGGGTTGAGCATGGCCCAGAACGTCCCGAGGCGCGACCCGAGAAACCGGTCACGCAAGAACATCCGGAAGAAGTTGCGGACAGTGGCGGCATCGCGGCGGTCGAATCCAAGGATCGTCATTGAGGAAGCCCGGTGATATTGAAGGAACTGGGGTAGACGAGGACCGGACGCCCGCCTTTGTGAGGCCGGGGATTGATTACTTCGAACAACGTGGAACGCCGCGCCGCAACCTGGCCATCGACAAGGATATCGATCCGGGCCAGGTAGGTGCCGTAGTTTAGCGGTAGCTCACCCAACCCGACCCGCAGTCCGAACTCCCCATTGGCGCCCACGCTCAGTGGGCCGATGGAAGCGCTGGCGAGCGATTCGAGGACCACCAGACCATCCAGGCGGCGCAGGTGCAGCCGGGCGTCCAGTCCACTGCCCGTTGGGCCATGGCCTACGACGGAGATCTCGGCTTTTTCGCCGGTGACCAGCGTCCTGACCGGGCCGGCGTCGAGCCCGCTGCGCATGTCCAGGCTCGCGACCTTCCATCCGGGCATCTGGCTTTCGTCGACGAGTTCGCGTCTGAACCGCTCAAACAGGCGTCCGTCGTCTTCCTTGTGGACCTGGTCGAGATAGGCCTTGGTGACGACCGCCGGCACGCCGTCCAGCCTGACCTTGCCTTCCTCCATCCAGATGCATCGGGTGCACATGTCCTGGATTGCACCCATCGAGTGCGATACCAGGATCAGGATCCTGCCGCGCTGGGTGAGCTCCTTCATCTTGCGGGTCGCCTTCGCCGAAAAGCGCGCGTCACCTACCGAAAGTGTCTCGTCGACGATCAGGATTTCGGGGTCGATGTGGACGATCGTCGAAAACGCAAGGCGGGCCTTCATTCCGGTCGAGTAGGTCCGCACGGGCCGTCCGATGAATTCGCCCAAGTCCGCAAAGCCCACGATGTCGTCAATGACCCGTGCCGTTTCCTCGCGCGTACGGCCCTGCAGTTCACCCTCGACATAGATGTTCTCCAGCCCGGAAAACTCGTCGCGCAGGCCCAGACCCAGCGTGAAGATGGAAGTAACCCGGCCATCAATTTCGAGCCGCCCACCTGACGCCTCGGAGATTCCAGCCAGCAACTGCAGCAAGGTGGTCTTGCCCGCCCCGTTGACGCCAATGAAGCCGACGCGTTCACCCTCCTGGATCGTGAACGAAACACCGTCCACAGCCCGCTTGACGGACTTGCCATGGTCCAGGGCATAGTGCTTTTCGAGGCCCGTCGCAGCAATGCGAAGCGCCGTCATGGCAGGTTCTGTGACCATTGAATCGCAAACGGGGCCAATCCGCTCCCCGACTCGCCATCGACACGCAACGTGATGCCATCGCCATAGGTCCATCCCCGCGCGTCCAGCACTTCGCGCGCGCCCGTCACGGGATCTGGTGGCGTCGACAGGAACAGGCTGACCAGGTAGTCGCCTGGTGCCATGGGCAATTGCTCGACAACAAGCTCGGCGCGGTATCGCCCGGGCAGCGCTGCAACTGGCGCAAATTCCGTCAGGATCAGTGGCTCCCAGCCCACACCCAACTGCAGCGCCTCGATCGAAACGGCCACCTCAACGGGCCTGGATTGCAGCAGCTCGACACCAAAACCGATGGACAGCGCGCCGCCACTCGTGCCCGACATCCTGAGCGTGGGGTCGACGACCAGCCGCGCCGAGTCCCCCTTCGCCTTTGGCAGGTCCAGATAACCGGCGACGACCGTATCGGACCGGCCTTCGAGCACAACGCGGCCGGACTGCAATACGAGGGACGCACGGCAGAGCTTGATCACCGCCGACCAATCATGCGTGACCAGCAGCCCGGAGGCACCACCCGCCAGGCGCTCCCGCATGCGGGCCCATGACTTGGTCTGAAAATGCTCGTCACCCACCGAGAGAATCTCGTCGATCAGGTAGATCTCGTGCGGAATCGCGGTGGCCGTCGCAAAGTAGAGCCGTGCTCCCATCCCGGCCGAATAGGTCAAGATCTTTTCGTCGAAATAGTTTCCCAACTCAGAAAACTCATGGATGTCTTGCAATGTGTCAGGCCATTGCGACTTCCTGACCCCGAAAAACTGCAGATAGCGCCGGGCAAATTCGCGCCCTGTCAATTGGCCGTTGCCGAATCCGCCCAGTTCAAACAATCCGGCTACGTCGCCAGACAGCGCGATCGCGCCCTTGTCGGCGCCATAGATACCGGCCATCAGGCGAAGCAAGGTGCTTTTTCCGGCGCCGTTGCGTCCGAGCACACCCACCACCTCCCCCCGCCCCACGACCAGGCTGACATCATCGACCGCGACAAAACGCTCGTCGCGCGGCAGGCCCGCGAGCAACGCGCGCCAACCCATCCTCCCGGATTTCGGGAAGTACTTGGTGACGGACTTCGCCGAGATGGCTGGCGGCTGCATTCAGGAAACAATCAACTGGCTGGTGCGGGCAATGCCGCAGTGCATGAGTGCATCCATGACCGAGAGCCCAGGTGTGAATTCACGGGCACCCGCTTGGGGATAGTCCGGGTGCACGAAGGACTGGAATTTTAACGTCAGCCCAGCTTGGGCAAAAAGCGCATCGTCCTGGTAACCGGCTGAGCCTCCGCCAGCGAGATAGCCGCCGCAGCCAGTCGCTCGCGTCAGATCGATGAGCCTTTGGGTGGACGAGGAACACAACCCAAACTGCGACGCAAGGACAAACTCCGTCTGGAGTCCGAGAGCGGAAGCAATCGCCTTGATCGCATGCAGGTTGTAGGCAGCCAGCGCGGGCTCTGGGTTTTCAACCAAGGGTCGCAACAATGCCATGGCGCTCCGATAGTGCGCAGCGCGCCGGTAATGGGTCTCCAACGATCCAACTATCTTCTCGCGCCAGGGCTGGTCGGCCCATTTCACCTGGTTGACGTGCTCGGTCCCGTGATCGGGCCGTTGAATGGGCGCCGTGAGCCACCGCACTCCGCCAGCGAACAAAAGACGCGTGCGATTGGACCAGTTGGCGCCGGTCTTTGTGTGCTGTGCGTCGTCCAGGAGGACAAAGATGTCGGCAAGCGCGATCTTGTTGAAATAGCCCAGCCATGGGAAGAAGTTGGGCTGGTGGATGGCGGCATACCGGCTCATGGCGCAACCACAGCCATACAAACCAGATCCACATACTTGCCTTCAATCAAAGCAGCGTCTCTGAGCAAGCCCTCACGCAGGAATCCGCACCTTTCATACGAACGAATCGCGCGCAGATTGTCAGCTCGCACTGTCAATGCCACTCGATGGAGTCCCAGTTCCCCGAATGCATAGGCCAACAATTGCCTGACTGCTGAAGTGCCGAAACCGATTCCACGAAATGCGGTTTCACCAATACGAATTTGCAGATCCGCGCTTCGGTGGACTGGCGATATGTTGAGAAGCTGGCAAGTTCCGATCAGCGCCCGGGGAGTCACTGCCTGAATCGCGAATATTCGCATGCCCGCAGCGCTCCTGACGCGCTCAAACCAATTGTCGTGGTCGGCCCTGGTGACCTCGAAAAAAGGGGCATTGAAAACGACCGTGTCACGGTCGTTGATCCATCGAAACAGCGCCTCCGAATCCGCCTCGATCAAAGGCCGCAAAACGACCTGCTGCGACTCAGTAGTTGGGCCGACCATAGGTCTTTGTCACTTCGTCGTACCACGCGCCCATTTCCCTCGCATATCCATCAATGGAGCGCTGGAGACGCTGCCGCGGCGTCAGCGGGTCGGGAGTCCACCATTCAGGGTGAACAAGAATGTGCAGTCGCGGAAATCGATCTGGCGCGATCACTTCGTCCCATCGATCGAAGCGCCAGAGCCCGTTCGAGTCCGAGATGTATTTGTAGTTGCGCCGGATTTCGTCCGAGTAGGCGTTCACCATCCCGCAAACCAATGGCTCTTTGGGCAAGCGAGACTCGAAGTTCCCGGCGAGGTGGAAGCTCACCGCTTCCACTTCCTGCTGGAATTCGGAAACCAGCAGTGCCTTTTCATGTTCGAGCAGTGACAGAAATTGACTTGGCAGGTAGTCCATCGACACGTCGAAGTGCAGGCCAATCTTGTGGCCAAGGCCGATGATCTGGTGCACAAGGCTCTTGACCGCTGGGTGCAGAAGGTTGTAGTAGAGGCTTCGCGAGAAAAGAAAGTACGTCGCCGAAATACCCAGGCCCGCTTCGATCTTCGCCAAGGCAAGCGCGCGATGAACCGACGTGTCCAAATCATGCCGCAGAAGGACCGTCGAATCGGTTGGTTCGGATCGATAACCCGAAAACGAGTAGCTTCGTGCTGTGCGCTCGAGCAACCGCCCATAGTTCTCTTCGGTGAAGTCGAGACCCGTCACGGCACGGCTTTCAAGGCGCGGAGATACACGCCAAATCGATGGATGTCGCCCTTCCACCCGTAACAATCCAGAGACTCGACCTGAAAGCCCTCCAATGCCACCTCGAGTTGCTTCGGACGGAAGTGGTGGAAGTGGACGGTATCGGTGAACAATTGGGCGCGGTCGGTCCACAGCAGGGTTGCCAGGTACAACCGACCTCCCGGCTTGAGCACCCGCCACGCCTCGGACAATGCCAACTGGTAATCCAGCATGTGGTCCAGCGAAGTCTGAAAACTCACACCATCGAAACTCTCATTGCAAAAGGGCAGGAACTCCCCCAGGCCAGCGACGCGCAGCGCATCCGATGGGCCGGTCGATGGCTCCAACCCAATATATTGAACCGCGTCATGGTGCATCCCGCGACTAAGGAACGCATCGTCGCACCCGATGTCAAGCACCCTTCCGCGAGCATCTTTCAACAACTTGGTGGCACGAAAGATATGCCGTTCGTACCATGCGTCCGTGTGGTCCAGATTGTTATTGTCCCCTGAAGCCTTCAGAAGGCCGAACACGCAATACTGTTCCACCGGGGAAAGTGTGGGGAAGCGACGGAGAAAGTCCGGGTCGTGAAGGCGCTGCACCAACACGTCCATGTCCGTCGGGAAGAGCGCCGGATTGCCATGCGGCATCAGGTAGACCCGCTCGCCACCGCCCAGGCCCTGACGCTGCAATGCAAGGGGCGCTTTGGTTACCGGATCACAGAGAATGGGGAGCAATTCACCCATCGTCGCGAACCGGCCACGCCGCCCCTTTGCGCGGGTCGCATCCGTCCCCAGTCTTTCGTCATTGGTTTCCAACTGCACGTCCCGCCCGAATAGCCTCATATACGTGCTCCGTCCGTGCCAAATGCCCCGCGAATGCCTTCGCCCAGCGATATGCTCGCGCGGCCCAATACCCGACCAGCCATCGTTATATCCGCCAGGTAATTGGCGGGATGGTCTGGCGTCTGCGAGGTCTTCGGAGACGTTCCAACACACTTGGAAATCATCTCAACGACTTCAGCGAGGCAACTATCTTCAATGCCTGCAATGTTGATTGGCCCGTCAACGTTGTTGAATAGTGCGCGCATTGTCAAATAGGCTGCGTCGCGCGCATGTATCGGATTGAAGTGGGGGCCCGTTCCGGAGGCAAGCACGATCGGCTCCCCGGCAATGATGCGCGACCTCATTCGTGGAAAGAGGAAGTTCGACCGTTGCCCTGGACCATAGACAAAGAAGTAGCGCAACAGCGTGACGGGAATCTCGGACCGAAAGGCAGACAGCAGTTCTTCACACCGCGCCTTTGTCGCCAGATAGAAGCTGAGATTGGTTGTCGTCAATGCAGACATGCCTTCTGTGATACGTCCCTGGAGACCCGCCTGTGACCCGCAAATACCGCCGGAGGATCCATAGACAAATCGTCCACATCGCATTTCAGCAGCCCATTGGCACAATGCAACTGGTGCGGAAATATTGAGCGCCACCGCGGAATACGCGTTGGCCGGGAACCGATGGTGGTTGTCAGCCTGCGCCAGATAGACGACCGCATCAAAGGCTTCACGCGGCAAGCACTCCAGCATCTGTTCGGGCAACATCAAGTCCGACACAACCGCCCGTAAGCGGGGTTGTGCCATCACGTCAGTCGGCATTGAGCGACAGACAAGCGTCACCGAGTGACCTTCGGCCAGCAATTGCTGAACGAGCAATGACCCGACCAAACCCGTGCCACCCGCAATCAAGAAGCTGGCCATGTCTAGACAAACTCGCAATCGCTGTGTTCCAAGCACAGCAGCGACCAGATCAGCAGCCTGCGATTCTTGCTGCCTTCCAGATGTTCGTTGATAAGGCCCGCAACCACGCCAGGATTCAGAACATGGTTGATTTTGGCGGTCGGGCTCAGCAAGCAGCGCTTGACATACTCAATACTGTCGCCCCTGAACCAACTCGCGTCTGGCGCAGAGAATCCCTGTTTGGCCGCCTGAGTGATCATTCGGGGCATCCATTCTTCGACAGCCTCTCGCAGAATCAGCTTGCCGTCATGGGTGCGCTGAAAATATTGCTCCGTCTTGAGTCCAGGAGCGTTCTCGTCGATTCGCACCTCGTGCTTGGCCGCCAGCTTTGACCGGACTGGCATCCGCATCGCGAAATCCACCAGGTCGTTGTCCAGAAACGGGACGCGCGATTCCAGACCGTGGGCCATGCTCAGCTTGTCCTCCACCACCAACAAGCCGTGAAGAAACGTCTTGGCCTCGAAATAGAGGGCACTGTTGATGTAGTCTGCGCGCGTTTCAAGATGTGTCGGGTGCGCGCCAAAGACGTTCTTGAAGATGTCTCTCGTGTCGACATGCTTGGCCTCACTCCAAACTGGCGCAAGCAGATTGCCCATGGACTCTGGTGGCACCAATCGCTGCCAATACGCGTAGTACCCATCAATATACGCATCGAAAGACATGGGTCGATCCGGCGTGTAGTACCTCCACGGGTAGCCGCCAAACAACTCATCTCCGCCGGTCCCGGTCAAGACAACCTTGACAAACTTCCCAGCGAGGCGGGCAATGTAGTAGTTGGGATAGGACTGCCCGACGCGGGGCTCCCCCATGTGCAGCATCAAGGCTGGCATGACGCGCTCCATGTCGCCCGACTTGAGAACCATCTCATAGTGCTCTGTCTTGTAGAGGTAAGACATGTGCTCCGCGCGTTCTCTTTCATCGAAGGCGATTTCGATCCCGTTGGCCGAGTGCAGGTCAAATCCACACGTGAAGCTCTTGAGATACGGCAATTCCTGCGCAGCCAGTGCGGTGATACACCCTGAATCGATCCCCCCACTGAGGTAGGCCCCGATTTCGACATCACTGACAAGTTGACGCTTGACTGCTTGCGCGAGCAAGCGGCGTAACTCCGTCCGTGCTTCCTTACTGTCCGACGATTGCAGGGGCTCCACAAAGGAATAGTCCCAGTACTTCTCCAAAACAAGCGTACCCCCGCGCTGTATTTCGCCGATATGGCCCGGCGGCATCGTACGAATGTCCTGGAAAAGGGTCCTGTCCGAAAAGAAATTCTGGAAAGTCAGGTACTCGACGAGGCCGTCGACTGCCAGTCTCTTATCTCCAGCGGAATGCGCTGAAATCGCGGCAGGTTCCGATGCGAAAAGAAAGTCGTCTGACCTTCGCATGACATACAGCGGCTTGATGCCGTAACGGTCACGCGCAAGGAACAGTCGCTGATCAGCTTGGCTCCAGATTGCCAGGGCGAACATGCCGTTAAAACGGCGTACACAATCCTTGCCCCACTTCAAATAGGACTGCAGCACCACCTCCGTATCGGATTGGGTGCTGAACTGCACGCCCATCCCACGAAGTTCGTTGCGAAGCTCCCGGTAGTTGTAGATCTCACCGTTGTAGACAATCGCAAAGCGCTTGTCCGCACTGAAAAATGGCTGCGCCGCAGCCGGACTCAGGTCAATGATCGCCAGTCGCCTGTGCACCAACCCGAGGGGCCCGTCGATCCAGATCCCGTCACCATCCGGGCCACGGTGTGCCAGAGCCAATGACATGCGCATCAGATCGGCCTGATCCGGAGAGCCTCCATGCAGGCGAAGATGCCCCGCTATTCCGCACATTGGACGACAACGCGTGACGATGCGCCACTCATGGCGCTTCGCTCTCCAAGCCACGCGCGATCATTGCGTCGTAGGCTTGTTCATATTTGGCAGCGCTCGCGCGCGCGCCATGCCACTTCACCGCAAACGCGCGTGACTGCAGCCCAATTTCACACCGCCGGGTCGGGTCAAGCGCCAGAGTCTTGAGTACCTGGTAAATGGTGTCGACGGTCGCGTTGACAATGGGCACAGTCTCAAGGACCTCCAATCTGTCTTTTGATTCGAATTCAAACGGATTGACAAACCCGACGACAGGCTTTCCAAGCAGCATGGCCTCGCGCGCCGTGGCCCCGTAACTGCCAGCCCAAAGCTGATCGACCACGATATCCGCCTGCGCCTGGTAGAACCGGACCTCTGTATTCGGGACCTTGGTGAAAAACATTAACCGGACGGGCACACCTTCTGACTTGAGTCGATCGATTGCCTGAACAATTGCTGGCGTGCCTTTGATGCTTCTCGCACCCACACTTCTGAAGTCGTAGTTTCCGACAGCGTGATAGACGAGGACATCACCAGCCTCCCGTTTCACCTTGAATCCGTCGGGAATCTCCAACCCTGGCTGCCAGAACTCTTCATCGTTGGCCATCGAGTGGGGTGACCGGACGACATTCGGATAGCTCGACGCCAAGTAGTCGAGAGAAGGCAGCATCTCACTGAAGATTGCGTCACAGTATCGGTGCAACTTTCTTCCCCATGCGAGGTTGTCCTCGTCACTGCATACCGTGGGGTCGTGCTGCCAGACGCAGTTGTCACATAGTGACCTACCAGTGGAAGTCTTGGCCCAACGATGCACCGAGGACTGGGCAGTGGCATCCTTGCAGCCACTGATGGTATAGGCAAGCTTTTTGCCAAGCCGCTTCCACTCGACAATGTCTGGCGGTTCTTCTGCTCCGAAACTGCCAGTGAAGAAGCTCATGCGGCCTTGACCCGCAAAATGCATCAATCTGAAATGACGCTTGGAAAAGTTGAAAAGTGCTTCCGAATTGGCACGCAATTGATCTGCATCGGCGTCATACAGGTTCAAGTCCTCCCCGTGGTAGTACTGTGCATGCGGTCCGTTCGGATCTTCCAGGCTGACACTGATGGCGCGCCATCCACGTTTGCGCAATGCCCGTGCGAGGTAAAAGAAATGGTAATAACTGTTGTGAAGAAAGATGACGCTGCGTGCTGGTGTGGTCAAGTCCAGGTCTGGAATCCGCGCGAGTTGGTTCGCCAAGTTCTGCTCGGCCCGAAGTGCCCGGATCGCGTCTGCCAACTCAACGGGCGATGCCCCTGCAGGCAAGGGCGGCGGTGGCGCGAGCACGGCCTGGGCGATGGCCTCGACTCTCGACGCGGTCAGCTCGCTGCGGGCCTCCAGGCGCACAAGGCGCTCAAACAAGGCGTGCTTTTCTGCCCCAAACAGCTTGTTGACGACATACCGCTTGATGTTGCCGGCGATACTCACGGTAGGTCCTGATCAGGCCACGGCACGCCGCGCTGCCACTTCCGCGATATGTGACTGGCGCCAAGCGATCAACCCGGCAAGACCCGTGCGCAAATCCATCGCAGCGTCGAAACCGAGTTCACGCTTTGCCCTCGTTGGGTCTCCGATGCGGTTACGCACCAGTGTGGCCTGATTGCGCGGCGCGTAGTGGATGGGCTGCTTGCTGCCGGTCAACTCCACCAGCAATTCGGCCAGTTCCCGCAACGAGG
>Ga0105047_10010799_pt1 | contig 14884 bp, 14 predicted proteins | sample MAT04_FD_78384 | JGI IMG/M metagenome (GOLD analysis project Ga0105047, IMG submission 78384) | Freshwater microbial communities from Lake Fryxell liftoff mats and glacier meltwater in Antarctica - MAT-04 (megahit assembly) | ecosystem: Environmental > Aquatic > Freshwater > Ice > Liftoff... | reverse complement strand
GGGCGTCAGATCTCGCCGCGGGCAACATCGCCGTCAGCATCGCGGCTTCAAACAGGGCATTGTCGATGGCGGTTTCGGCCGCATAGAGCCGGGCGGCCAGCGCTTCGCCGATGGATTGTCTGGTCATGATCGTCCTCCGGTGACCGAGCGTCACCGGACAAGCCGAGCATCTGTATCACTAGAAAACAACTATAGGTCGTCAACCGCAAGTAGGAAGTGGGCCGTGAGAGCGGCGATGGGCTGGGCCGGGTCGTCCTGCCAGGCCTCGGCGAGAACGTGGGCAACCCGGCGCCCGGCGCGGCTGATCCGCGCGCTGGCGTGGACATCCTTCGGGCGGCCCGACCGAAGATAGGCCACGTTGACGTTGATCGGGCGCGGCAGGCGCAGGCGGGGGTAGAGGGCTGCGACCTGGGCCACCGCCGTCAGCTCCAGCAGAGCCGCCGTGGCTCCGCCGTGAAGCGCCGGCAGGATCGGGTTGCCGATCAACCGATCCGCGAATGGCATGGTGACGATCAGCGAGTCGCCCTCGCCGGCGGTCGTCAGCCCGAGGAACCGGGCATAGGGCAGGCGGTCCAGCAGATCGGTCATTCCGGCCTGTCGCCGGCGGCAGGCCTGTTGGTGCCCAGGCCCCGGCCTTCGCCGGATCCCAGCATATAGGCGCTCTGCACCGCCGCGACGGGATCTTCGGCGGTGTCCTCGAACGCCCAGGCGCGAACGAAAGCCACTGACCGCGTCAGGCGATAACACCGGGCTTCGGCGATCAGATCGCGGCGGGTCTCGGCCGCGCGCATATAGTCGACGCGCAGATCGAGGGTGGCAATGCTCTCGAAACGGCCCAGCGCCACCCAGGTGGCCAGGCCCCCGACATGGTCCAGCAGGGTCGTGACCAGACCGCCGGAGAGCACGCCCGTCTCGGGATCGCCAACCAGATCCTCGCGCCAGGGCACGCGGATACGAACGCGATCCCCGTCGACGCCGTCATAGGTGAAGCCGAGGGCATGGGTATGGGCGGCACCGCCGGCCAGTTGGGGCAGTAGGTCGAGGATCGAGGACGTCATTCCCCGCTTCTCCGTCGGGGACGAAATGAGCGCAAGGCCGTCGGGTGCGTTGTCTCTTGCGCCATGACCGCCATATGCCCCCCATGATGCGGTTTGAAGACCTGCTGCGGCCGACGCCGGCCGGGCTCTATTGTCCGCCGGGCGACTTTTATGTCGATCCGGTCCGGCCCGTGGACCGGGCGGTGATCACCCACGGGCATGCCGATCATGCGCGGGCGGGTCACGGCGCGGTGCTGGCGACGCCACAAACGCTGGCGATCATGGCCGAGCGGTACGGCGAGGCTTTCACCGAGGCCCGGCAGGCCGTCGGCTACGGTGAAACGGAGTCACACAAAGGCGTCGAGGTCTCCATGGCCCCCGCAGGCCACGTACTGGGCTCGGCCCAGGCGGTGATTCGCTGGAAGGGGATCACCATGGTCGTGTCGGGCGACTACAAGCGTCGGCGTGATCCGACCTGCGCGGCGTTCGAGCCTGTGCCGTGCGACGTCTTCATCTCGGAAGCCACCTTTGGTCTGCCGGTCTTCACCCACCCTCCGGACACCGAAGAGATCGGACGGTTGGTCCAGTCGCTGAGCCAGTTTCCCGAACGGGCGCATCTGGTCGGGGCCTATGCCCTCGGCAAGGCCCAGCGTCTCATCCGGCTGCTGCGGGAGGCGGGTTGGGACCGGCCAGTCTACGTCCACGGGGCGCTGGAGCGGTTGAACCGCTTGTATGAACGCGAGGGTGTCGATCTGGGGCCGATCCTGCCGGCGACCGGGCTGAAGCCCAATGCGCTGGGCGGCGAGGTGGTGATCGCGCCCCCGTCGGCGACCCAGGACCGGTGGGCACGGCGCTTCGCCGACCCGGTGCTGGCCTTTGCGTCGGGTTGGATGGGGGTCAGGGCGCGGGCGCGTCAGCGGGGCGTGGAACTGCCGCTGGTGCTGTCGGATCACGCGGACTGGAACGAACTGGTCGCCACCTTCATTGAGCTCAAGCCGCAGGAGGTATGGATCACTCATGGCCGTGAAGAAGGCCTGCTGCGCTGGTGCGCGGTGAATGGCCAGCCGGCCAGGGCGCTCCGCCTGGTCGGCTATGAGGAAGAGGACGAGGAAGACGAGGCCGGGGTGGCCGAGATCAACTAGGCAGCGGAACGGGCCGCCGTGGCTGGAGCGGCTTGTGCCTTGGCGGTCGCGGTCGCCTGCTCGAGGGCCAGATTCATGGCCATGCGCAGGCGTTCGGGCTTGATCGGTTTCTCGACAACTGCGGCCATACCGATGGCGATATATTTTTTCGCGTCGTCCGGGTCGGCGTTGGCGGTCAGGGCCACAATCGGAAGTGCGCTCGCTGGCCCGTCGAGAGCGCGGATGGCCAGGGTCGCCTGGACGCCGTCCATGCGCGGCATCTTGATGTCCATCAGGATCAGGTCGAAGCGGCGCTCCTGCACGGCTTCGAGCGCCTCGAGGCCGTCCTCGGCGGTTTCGGACGTACAGCCGAACATCTCGCACAGGGCCTGGGCCACGACCCGGTTGGTGGCGTTGTCGTCGACGATCAGGATGTGGGGATTGGTGAGCAGTTCGCCGTCGCCGATGCTCTCGACATTGGAATGAGTGGCCACAGGGGCCTCGGTGCGTTCGACATCAATGTCGAAGGCGAAGGTCGCGCCACGACCGGGGTTGTTTTCGGCCCAGATGCGGCCGTTCATGCGCTCGACAATCTGACGGCAGATGGCCAGACCCAGACCGGCTCCGTCGGGACCGGAACCATGCACAAACGGATCAAAGATTTCGTCGACTCGCTCGGGATCGACGCCCGGACCATCGTCGCGAACCCGCGCCTCCAGCTGAATTCGGTCTCCCACGGCCACGGCTTTCAGTCGCGCCTCGACCACGCCATTGCGCGCAAACTTCAGCGCGTTGCCGATCAGGTTGTTGAACAGCTGCTTCATCCGGACGCCGTCGGTGACGGCGGCCAGCTCGGTATCGCCCTCATAGCTGACCATCAGGGTGACGTTGTCCTGAGAGGCGCGCGGGGACCATAGCGCCTGAACATCGTCCATCAGGGCGCGCAAGGGTGTCGGCTCCGAATGCAGTTCCAGCTCGCCGGCCTCGGCCCGCGAGAGGTCGAGCGCATCCTGCAGTATGCGTAGCAGAGATTCCGAGGACTCCACGATCGTGGTGATGTGTGCGTGCGCCTGGGGGTTCAGGGGCTGGCGGCGCAACAGTTCCGCCACCGCCAGTACGCCGTTCATCGGCGTGCGCAGCTCGTGGCTCATGACGGCCAGGAACTGGCTTTTTGCGCGGGCGGACGCCAGAGCCTGGTTCCGGGTGTCGCTGAGAACGCGGGCCTGCTCAGCCAGTTCTTCATTCTGGCGTCTCTGGTGAGCGTTTACCGCCTGCAGCAGGGAGACCGCCGTCCCCACGCCGTGATATCGGCCTCCATGCGTCACGATGAAGCCGCGCATCAGGGCCGCGGGCCCGCTCTTCAACAGGATGTCGCAGAAGGCGTCGATGCTGACGCCGGCGTCGACCACTGCGGGCTCCACATCCATCAGATGAGAAATCGGCCGCCCCGAATAGAGCGCGTGCCCGAACGGCGTGGCTATTTTCAGCAGGAAGGCGTTGCGTTCGACCAGGCCGACCGGACGATCGGCCTCTACGACCGGTATCACCATCGTGTCAGGTTCGCTTTCGAAGCGCGCGAACACGACGCTTCCCGGCGTCTGGGGCGACACCGGCTCGGCGCGCCCGGTCAAGACCTCGATGGTCGGCATATCCGGCCATAACTCCACTGCGACAGACCGATCCTGTCCACAAAGCGTTTGCGGAAGCGTTAAGGACGGTAATCGCCGTTTTTGGGTCGCCTTTGCTCTGGCCGGGGGGCTGGTGTAGAAGGCCGCCCCGCCCATCTAGCGGCCCATCCCCTTGTTAATGCGCGCGGCCGACCGGCCGACCGCAGGTTTGTCATGAGCGATTTCGGCCCCGCCAGCGAAACATCGGCCCTCGTCCTGTTCTCGGGCGGGCAGGACAGCGCGACCTGTCTTGCGTGGGCGCTGGAGCGGTTCGGGCGCATCGAAACCGTAGGTTTCGACTATGGCCAGCGCCATGCGGTCGAAATGGAGGCGCGCCTGAAGGTGCGAGAGGGGATGGCGGCTGTGTTGCCGCAATGGGCCTCCCGGTTGGGCCCCGACCATGTTGTTGACCTGATGGGCTATGGCAGAATCTCCGACAGCGCCCTGACCAGCGACCGGGCGATCGAGATGGACGCCCGCGGCCTGCCCAGCACCTTCGTGCCGGGGCGAAATCTGGTCTTTCTGAGCTGTGCGGCGGCCCTCGCAGATCGACGCGGGCTGGACCTGCTCGTCGGCGGCATGTGCGAAACCGACTTCTCGGGCTATCCCGACTGCCGCCGCGACACGATCGACGCCATGGCGACGGCGCTGAGCCTTGGGCTCGACAAGCCGGTCGTGATCGAGACGCCGCTGATGGCCCTGACCAAGGCAGAGACTTGGGCGCTGGCAAACCACATCGGTGGGGAGCCGCTCGTCGAGCTGATCATCGAGGCGTCGCACACCTGCTATTGCGGCGATCGCGAGCACCGCCACGCCTGGGGCTATGGCTGTGGCGATTGCCCGGCCTGCGAGCTGCGCGCGGCGGGCCACACGGAATGGGTTGCGCGATGACCTATTCGGCCAAGGAAGTTTTCCTGACGGTGCAGGGCGAGGGCGGGCAGGCCGGGCGTCCGGCGGTCTTCCTGCGTTTTGCCGGCTGTAATCTGTGGAACGGGCTCGAGCGCGACCGCGCGGCGGCCGTCTGCACCTTCTGCGACACCGACTTCGTGGGGACGGACGGCGACGGCGGCGGCAAGTTCGTCAGCGCCAACGCCCTGGCTGACCATGTGCAGTCAATGTGGCGGGGCAGGGCGGGGGACCCCATGCTGGTCGTCTGCACTGGTGGCGAGCCGCTCCTCCAGGTGGACGGACCGCTGATCGAGGCGTTGCACGCGCGCGGGTTCGAGATCGCCATAGAAACCAACGGCACCCTGACAGCGCCGACCGGGATCGACTGGGTCTGCGTCAGCCCCAAGGCCGATGCGCCGGTTCTCCAGACGGCCGGGCAGGAACTGAAGCTGGTCTTCCCGCAGGCGAAGGCCATGCCGGACCGGTTCGAGCACCTGGCGTTCGAACGGTTCTGGCTCCAGCCCATGGACGGCCCCGACCAGGCGGCCAACACCGCAGCGGCCATCGACTATTGCCTGACCCACCCGAAATGGCGGCTCAGCGTCCAGACCCACAAATACATCGGCGTCAGATGAGCGTTTTCGAGATCACCAAGGCGGCCACCTTCGACGCGGCCCACCATTTTCCGAATGAGCCGGACGGCAGTCCTTACCGCCGGATGCACGGTCATTCCTTCTCGGTCGAGGCCTCGGTGCGGGCCGAGGCGCTGGACGGGCATGGCTGGGTGGCCGATCTGGGTGCGCTGGACCGCGCCCTGAAGGCGGCGGCCGAGGCTCTGGATCACGGTCTGCTGAACGACAAGCCCGGGCTGGAGTTGCCGACGCTCGAACACCTGTGTCTGTGGTTCGCTGCGCGGTTAAAGCCGGACTGGCCGGGGCTGAGCCGGATCACCGTTTCACGCCCCACCGTTCACGAGCGCTGCGTTCTGACGCTCTGATCTAGCAGTCGCGGCCCTGGCGCTGCCGCTGTTCGCAGCGGCGTTGCTCGCGTTCGTAGGCGCGCTGTTCGCGCTCGCGCTTCGCCTTGCTTTCCTGATCCGAGGTCGTGACCGCGTCGACGCCGGCACCGACCACGGCTCCCGTGGCCTGGGCCGCGCCGCCGACGATAGCGCCGGCCGTGCCGACGACCGCGCCGACCAGACAGCCCTGCAGCATCAGCGCTGCGGCCGTTACGGCGGCGAGGGCGGCGGAGCGTCTGATAATCTGGGTCATATCGAACTCGCGGCGGCGGTGGATTGGTGGGCGGCGAGGGGTTCGAACCCCCGACCCCCTCGGTGTAAACGAGGTGCTCTGACCAGCTGAGCTAGCCGCCCGATCCCTCCGCGCCGGCCTAGAACCGGAAGCTGGCGCGCAGGAACAGCATGTAACGGACATAGTCCTCGATCATCTCGGCGTCAGCGTTGATCGACAGCATGCCCAGTTCATTGCCGATGTTCAGGCGGAAGCCGACGATCGGACCGCCGCCTTCGATCGAGCCGCCGTCAAGGGTGAAGTCCGGACCACCCGAGCGGAAGCGGGCGATGGTCTCGCCCGGATCGACCGAGATATTCTGACGCCAGCCAACCCGAAGCTCGGGGCGTAACCAGCTGTTTTCGCCCATGCCCATGCCGATGTTGATCGCGGCGGTGGCCGAGAACAGGTGGCCGTTGCGGTCGTCGATCGACAGATCGAAACCGTCGCCGCCGCCCGTTTCGGTATGGGCATCTTCGCTGAGCGAGAAATATTCCGCATAGACTTCGGGGCGGAGGCTGAAGCGACCGAACGAGCGTTCGTAGGACGCGCCACCGGCAGCGGCGACGGTGAAGCCGTTCCAGCTCGATTCGTTGGAGAGGTTCAGGCCCGCGCCGACGAAGCGGCGTTCCGAGTTGAAGGTCGCATAGCCGCCAGCGGCGCGCGCCCAGGTCGTCCAGTACTGGCCCTGGGCGCGCCAGTAGAGGCCCAACTCCAGCAGATTGGCGGACAGGACTTCCTCGGCCTCGGCCTCCGGGTCCTGCAGGTCGGACGAGGTGAAGGCCGCCGAGATGCCGACATTGCCGAGGCCCGAGCCGCGTTCGACGCCGCCGGCGACGCCAAAGCCTTCCGAGCGGAAGCCGTAGGTGTCGGTCTTGTCCTTGTCGGCGTAGAAATTGATTTCCTGCACCCAGGCGCTGGTTTCACCCGGCGCGGCCGAAGCGTTGCGCCCGGTGAGGGCCCGCGTCACGGCGTCGACGCCCGATGACAGCGAAAGCAGCGGTCCGCCCGAGTGGTCGGGCAGCAGCTGTTCGTAGAGATTGATGAAGTCCTCGCGGCCGGTCTGGGCGAGGAAGGCGCTGCGGATGGTGACGGCGTCGGGATCGCTGATCGACGAATAGAAGGCACCGTAGAAGGCAGCCTCCGAGGCGATCAGCCTGGCTTCGCTCGCGGTGCGCTGGCGGACGTCGACAAAAACGTCGCCGGCCGGCACATTGGCTCCGGCCTGGACCACATAGAGATAGGGCGAGTTGGCTTCGATCGACTTCAGGTCGATCGTGCCGAAGTTCAGCGTGGTCGCGTCGATCAGGACAAACCGGCCTGGTGCGGTCAGCAGTGAGGCGAACCGGACGCCCAGCCCGGCGCCTGTCGCCAGGGTCGCCGTCCCCGAGACGTTGAAGCCTCCCGCCGTGCTGCTGGCCGGATCCAGGGTGATGATCAGATCGCCGTCAGCCCCGACGTTGAGGGTCGTGATGTTGGTCCGGGTGGTCTGACGCGCATCCAGCGTGCCGTTCGTCACATTGATGGTCAGGGCACCGTCCGAATCGGACACGGCGCCGCGCACGACGCCACCGCCGGAGATCAAAAGACGGTCGGCACCGGCACCGAAAGCGAGGTCGCCCAGCACCAGGCCGTTACGAATATCGACGGTGTCGGCACCCGAGCCGAGCTTGATCGCTCCCGCGATGAACGGCTCGTCGCTGTCCGGCACGCCGTCGCCGTCCGTATCCGGATTGGCGCTTGTCGCCGCTGCGGCGACGCCGGTCTGAATTAGGGTCACGCCCGTCGTATTGGCGCTGACGTCGATGGCCGTCGTGCTGCCAGTGAGCGGATCGCCCCTGTCGTTGGCATTGAGCGCCGCCTGGAGCGAGCGCGAGTTGGTGATCGAAGTGAGCGTGCCGCTAAGGTCCAGAAGGGCGGTCACGGTTGCAACACCCCCGCCGGCCGAGGCCAGGATCGAGCCGTTGTTGGTAAAGCTGTTCACCGTGGCACCGGCGTCGATCCGGATAGCCGTGGCCGAAGAGGACGCGATCTCGCTGGAAACAGCGCCCGTGATGGCCCCGGAGTTAAAGATACGCAGCGCCGTCGTGCCCGCGCCGACCCGCACGGCAGTGGCGTTGGCTCCCAACGCGAGCGCGGCCACCGTGCCTTCGTTGCGGATGCCACCCGAGATCGTAACCGTCTGACCGGGGTTGCCGCCGAACACGATGGCGTTGGAAGCGACGCCGGAATAGACGCCCTGGCCATTGATCGTCCCGCGGTTGATGAAGCCGAAGGCGTTGTCGCCAGTGCCGGCCACGCCCAGCGTGATCGACCGGGTTGCGGACCCGACTGAGATGGCGGGGGCCTCACCGAAGCTGTTAATCGTGGCGCTCGATTCCGTGCTGTCCGGGATCCCGTCGCCGTCTTCGTCCAGGTTCGCCGGATCGGTGTCGGTGGGGGGGCGGTCAATGACCACACCGCCGGCGACATTCCCGGCGATGACCACGGCGGCTCCACCCTGAAGCTTGTCCTCGACGTCCAGCCTGCTTTCGAAAATATCGTTGCCGCGCGCCGTGTAGCGATAGCCGGAAGCGCTGATGTCACCCTGAACGGTCAATCGTCCATTCACGTCGCCGCCGATCGACACGGCCGAGCTATTGGGCCCGCGGGCGGTGATGGTGCCCAGCAGATTGACCGGTCCGGTGATCAGCCCCAGCGTGCGCACGCCGATCGAGTTGTCGCCGAACGTGCGGATTGTGCCCTGGGTCTGGAGCCTGCCGACCAATCCCGATTCGATGGAAATGCCGTAGGAATTGTTTCCGTCCACGTTGATGAGGCCCGAGGACCCGATCGTCAGGTTGCCCGTCACGGGGGCTCCCGCCGCATAGCGGATTCCATAGCGCCCGGTTCCGGTCGCCCACGGCCCGTCGATATCGCCGTCGGCATCGGTGTCCGGATATTCGCCGATCGTGTCGTTGACCGAGATGGAGCCGTTGATCAGCAGGTTCGAGGTGATGCCGGGATTGACCAGAACGCCGGTTGCGCCGTCGGCCGCCGGGTTCATGTTGATCGCGCCGCCCGTGTCGATCGTCAGATTTCTGCCGGTGTCGATGGTCGCCGCCACGCCCGATATGACGTTGATCGCGCCGCCGCTGGCGATGCGGATGTCGTCGGGCCCCGAACCTGTCGCATTGGACGTCGCGATCGGCGCTGTTCGGGCGGTCGATATCACGACCTCGGCCATCGCGCCGGAGGCCGCCACCAGGGGAGCGATCGCAACCGCAGTCGCGAGTAGAATACGCATTCGGTAGAAACCCCTGTGGACGATACGCCAGAGACGCGGGCGATCCTCTAACAGGGACCACGCCAGCCTGCCTCAAGTTTCTCGAATTTGAGGCGAATGCAAGGCCGAAGCGGAGTGCCGGGGCAACAGGGCAAGCGCGGCTATTGCAATATTCGGTATCAAAGTAATATCGTCTTGCTATTGCCTTCAGGGAGGGACCGATGCCCACGACACATTCCAGATCCACCGAACGCCCCGCCGCGACCGCCAATGGCGTCGTCATGCTGCTGGTGGGACTGGCCTTGATGATCCTCGGCCCGGTCAGCATCGCCCTGGACCCTGACACCGCCTTCAGGGTTGTGGCTGGAATCGCAGCCGCGACGGCGGGTCTAGTGCTGATCTGCGGTCTGTATTCGCTTCAGCCGAACGAAGGCATGGCGATCCTGCTGTTCGGCGACTATCGGGGCACCGACCGCAAGACCGGGCTGCGCTGGGTTCTGCCTTGGTACAGCCGCAAGAAAATCAGCCTCCGCGTCCGCAACCTGACCAGCGACAAGCTGAAGGTAAACGACAAGCGCGGCAATCCGATCGAGATCGCCGCCAACGTCGTCTGGCGCGTCGAGGATTCGGCCCAGGCGCTGTTCGACGTCGACGACTACCAGGCCTTTGTGGCCATCCAGGTCGATACCGCCCTGCGGGACATCGCATCGCATTATGCCTATGACCACGGCGAAGAGGGACAAGGGTCCGAGATGACCCTTCGCTCGGACGCCGAGGACGTGGCCGGGCGTCTGCGGGATGAACTGGGCACCCGGCTTCATGCCGCGGGCCTCGCGATCGACGAAGCCCGTCTGGCCCACCTGGCCTATGCGCCCGAGATCGCCGGCGTCATGCTGAGGCGTCAGCAGGCCGAGGCCATTCTGTCGGCGCGCCGCCTGATCGTGCGCGGAGCCGTGGCCATGGTCGAGAGCGCCCTGGCGGATCTCAGCGAGCGCGGCGTCGTCGATCTGGACGAAGAGCGGAAGGCTGCCATGGTATCCAATCTGCTGGTCGTTCTGTGCGCCGACCGTGAGGCCCAGCCGGTGATCAACACCGGCACCCTGTACGGCTGATATGGCGCGGCCGAGGAAGCCATTCCTGATGCGCGCCTCTCCCGGCGTGATGGCGGCGGTTGAGCGATTGGCCGCAGCCGAACTCCGCTCGGTCAACGCACAGGTGGAGACCCTGCTGCGCGAGGCGCTGCATCGGCGGGGCGTGACGCCGGCGCAAGACCTTCCGCAAACGGACGACGCTTGAGCTTGGCTTCGAGCGGCGCTACGGGCGGCTGATGGTCAAGTCGCATATGTCAAAGGTCCGCAAGGCCCGTCGCATCCAGAAGCGGGTCGCGCGCGTTGGCGCATCGAGCATCAGTGCCGCAGAACGCGAACTCATGAGTCTGGCCGGTCTGGAAGTTCAGGAAGGCGAACTGCGGCTGATTCCCGGCTGGGATGAGGAGGTCTCCGAGACCCTCGCGGCCACCAAGGCCGCCGGCGACGATGGCCGACCGCGTCTGGTCGACACGACAATGCTATATGCGCCGCGCTCGGGCGGGGTGAAGCGCTACCTGCTGTCCAAGAAGGCCTGGCTGGAGGCCAACCGGCCCGGGGTCGCCCATTCGCTGGTCGTGCCGGGCGCGCATCACAAGGCCGGCGACGACGGCATCGTACAGCTGCACGCCACCAAGCTGCCGTTCGGCGACGGTTATCGCTGGCCAACCTCGGTCCGCCGCTGGGGGGCCTGGGTCGCCTCGCTGAATCCAGCGATCATCGAAGCCGGTGATCCCTACACGCCGGGGCAGGGGGCGCTGGAGGCCGGCCAGCGCGCCGGTTGCCCGGTGGTTGGCTTCTGCCACTCCGATCCGGCCGGGCTGGCGGCCCTGCATTTCGGCGAATGGGCCAAGAAACCGGTCGAGAAGCGCTGGGCCCGGCTGTTCGGCCAGTTCGACAAGGTGATCTCACCCAGCCGCTTCATCGCCCGCCGGCTGGAAGAGGCCGGCGTCGGCAATATCGCCATCCGACCGCTGGGGGTCGAGATCGACACCTTCCGGCCCGACCGCGGGGACCGTGACTGGCTGCTGAAGAAGCTGGGCCTGCCAGCCTCGGCGCGGCTTTTGTGTTTCGCCGGTCGCCCGGCGCGCGAGAAGAACATCGACGTGCTGATCGAGGCCGTCCAGAAGCTGGGCGATCCCTATTATCTGGTCCTGGTCGGCGCCGGTCAGGGCATGCCGGCCGAGGAGCGCGTCATCTCCCTGCCGTATGAGGCCAATCCCAAGTCCGTGGCCAGGATCATCGCCAGTTGCGACGCCTTCGTGCACGCCAATGACAAGGAGCCGTTCGGACTGATCGTACTGGAGGCGATGGCCTGCGGCCGCCCGGTCGTCGGCGTCAACGCGGGCGGGGTCAAGGAGACGGTCGATGACACCGTCGGTCAGCTGGCCAAGAGCGCCAACCCCATCCACTACGCCGCCGCCATCGAGGCGCTGTTCGCCCGCGACATCGAGGCGATCGGGGTCGCCGCCCGCCTCCGCACCGTCGAGCGCTTCTCCTGGAACCGCGTCTTCGAGGACCTGAGCGGCGTCTATGCCGAGGTCAGCGGCGAGGCGGCCTTCGCCCTGCCGGGTGGAGAACGCGCCGTTCAGTGAAGCAAACCGGAGATTGACGATGAAGCGCCTGCTGCTGACGGCCGTCCTCGGCCTGCTGACGGCGACCTCTGCCACGGCTCAGACCGTTGTGCTGGTCCGGCATGCCGAGAAGGTCGACGCGAGCGCCGATCCCCTGCTGTCCGAAGCGGGCGTCTCTCGCGCCCAGGCCCTGGCCGTGGCGTTGTCAGACGCCCGTCCGGCGATCATCCTGACCAGCACGCTTCAACGCACCCGCCTGACCGCCCAGCCCACGGCAACGGCCTTCGGCATCCGTCTCGAGACCATTGGACTGGAAGGCGGTGCCCCGGCGCATGTCGAGGCGATCGCCGCCCGTGTCCGCGCCCAGACGCCGGAGGCCGTCGTGCTGGTCGTGGGTCACAGCAATACTATCCCGCTAATCGCGCGCGCGCTCGGCTTTGCGGCCGCTGCAGACATGCCCGATTGCGAGTACGATCGCCTGACGGTGCTGGACTTGAACGGCGAGCAAACGAAGGCTGTGGTGGGGCGGTACGGAGCGGCGTCGGGCTGCTAACAAAGGCGGACACCGCGAACAGCCGACCTCGGACGCTAACCGCGAAGTCTACAGGTCGGCATAAAGCGCGCTGGTCGGCCTCAATCGCCCTCATGGTCGGCCTTGAGGCCTTCTACACGTCCAGATCAGCCACCGCGAACTGGGCGTTGTCCTGGATGAACTGGAAGCGAGCCTCAGCCTTCTTGCCCATCAGCCGTTCGACCAGGTCCTCGATCTCGTCTTCCGAGGCCGGGACGGTGACCCGCGCGAGGGTGCGCTTTTTCGGGTCCATGGTGGTCTCCTTGAGCTGGGAGGCCATCATCTCGCCCAAGCCCTTGAACCGACCGATCTCGGTCTTCTTGCCCTTGAAAACGGTGGCCAGCAGCTCGTCGCGGTGGGCGTCGTCGCGGGCATACTCCGACAACGGCCCGGCGCTGATCCGGTAGAGCGGAGGCAGGGCCATGAACAACCGGCCCTGACGGATGGTCTCGGGCATGGAGCGGTAAAAGAAGGTGATCAGCAGCGCCGCGATATGGGCCCCGTCCACGTCGGCGTCGGTCATGATGACGATCCGCTCGTAGCGCAGGTCGTCGATGTTAAAGCGACTGCCGGGCTGAACTCCAAGTGCGAGGGCCAGGTCGGTCAGCTCGATGTTGGCGCGCAGCTTGTCGGCCGTGGCGTTGGCGACGTTCAGGATCTTGCCCCGCAGCGGCAGGATGGCCTGGGTGGTGCGGTCGCGGGCCTGTTTGGCTGAACCGCCGGCCGAGTCGCCCTCGACGATGAACAGTTCGGTGCCATTGGCCGACTGACGCGAACAGTCCGACAGCTTTCCGGGCAGACGCAGCTTGCGCGTCGCCTGCGCCCGCTGGACCTCCTTGTCCTTGCGCCGCTTCAGCCGGTCCTCGGCCCGCTCGATGACGAAGCCCAGCAGGGTGTTGGCCTGTTTCGGACTCTCGGTCAGCCAGTGATCCAGCGGGTCGCGCATCAGCTGCTCGACCAGACGCTGGGCGTCAGCAGAGGACAGGCGGTCCTTGGTCTGGCCCTGGAACTCGGGGTTGCGGATGAAGACCGAGATCATCGCCCCGGCGTTGGCGATCACGTCCTCGGCCGTGATCAGTTCGGCACGCTTCTCCTTGACCAATTCGCCGTAAGCCTTGAGCCCCTTGACCAGGGCCGCGCGGAACCCCGCCTCATGGGTGCCGCCGTCCGGCGTCGAAACGGTGTTGCAATAGGACGAGACGAAGCCGTCGGCCTCGCCAAAGCCGATCGGGGACCAGGTCACGGCCCATTCCACCGCGCCCGCCTCGCCCTTGCGCTCGACGCGTCCGGCAAAGGCCGGGGTGACCGTCTCCAGGTCGCCGATCCGCTCGGACAGGGCGTCGGCCAGGCCATTGGGGAAGTGGAACACCGCCCCGGTCGGGGTGTGGTCGGTGATCCGTTCAGCGGCGCAGGTCCAGCGGATCTCGACGCCCCGGAACAGATAGGCCTTGGACCGGGCCATGCGGAACAGGCGGGCAGGCTTGAACGCCGCGCCGACGCCGAAGATTTCCTCGTCCGGCTTGAACCGGATCAGGGTGCCCTTCTTCTTCGAGGGTGCCCCCTGAACGATCGAACCGAGCGGCAGGCCGCGGCTGAAAGACTGCGTCCACTCATGTCCGTCGCGCCAGACGGTGACGTCCAGGCGCTCGCTCAGCGCATTGACGACACTGACGCCGACGCCGTGCAAACCGCCTGAGGTTTCATAGGCTTTGCCAGAGAACTTGCCGCCCGAGTGGAGCACGGTCATGACCACTTCCAGCGCCGACTTGCCCGGATGTTTGGGGTGGAGGTCGACCGGGATGCCGCGACCGTCGTCCTTGACCGACAGCCAGCCGTCGGCATCGAGGTCGACGGTGATCAGCTTGGCATGGCGGGCCACGGCCTCGTCCATGGCGTTGTCGAGGACTTCGGCGAACAGGTGGTGCAGGGCCCGCTCGTCGGTGCCGCCGATATACATGCCGGGGCGTTTGCGGACGGGTTCCAGGCCTTCCAGCACCTCGATCGAGGAGGCAGAATAGTTTCCGGGCAGGGGCGGCGCAGACGGTACGGCTGGCAAGGGCGCGCGGACCGGTTTCGGTTCTGGCTTCGGTGCGGCAGCCTGTGGAGTCAGGGCGGGTTCGGGCGTGGGGACGGGATCGGCGGGACGCGGCTGCGTCGGCTCGTCATCGAACAGCGAAAGGAGGTCGGCGGACTGGCCCATGACGATACTGTGCGGCGATTCGGGAGCCGGTCTGGTAGGCCCCACGGCGCTTCTCCACAAGCGATACGGCGGCGACGGCGGCGGACGGCAACACCGCGCGGGTCAGGACGGCGAGGAACAAGACCCACGGCAGGCTCTGATGCTGCACCAGGATGCTTTCCGACAGGCTCAGCACGAGGAAGGCGGC
>Ga0105047_10010798_pt1 | contig 14887 bp, 10 predicted proteins | sample MAT04_FD_78384 | JGI IMG/M metagenome (GOLD analysis project Ga0105047, IMG submission 78384) | Freshwater microbial communities from Lake Fryxell liftoff mats and glacier meltwater in Antarctica - MAT-04 (megahit assembly) | ecosystem: Environmental > Aquatic > Freshwater > Ice > Liftoff... | reverse complement strand
GTGTAAAAAACCAGACTGGGTTTCCAGAAACCAACCATGAGCAACTCTTCCCCCGGCAGTTTTTGTTGAACAATAACCTGCGCTAACTGTCTCAGAGGTAACTGGCGGTTGAGATCGACCAAATTGTAGACGGGAGTGAGACCAAAAATGATAAATGCTACTAAGCCGATGAAATTAGCAACCAAAATCCAGCGCTGTTTCCGCTTCCAGAGCAAAAGCCCGATCGCCAATGCAGCAGTTATCCAAATCGCACCGCCGACAATCAGCAATCCCGACTGCTGAAGTGCTTGGGGAAAATTGGGCATTGCTGGATCGTCTCCCAGCCAGTTGTAGCAGTAGAAAATTGCTCCGGCTAGAATCAATAAAAATACAATGTTAACAATGTATGTGACTAACAGCCCTCGCGGTAAAGAATTCGGTTTTGTTTCTAACTTTCCCGGCCTGCTTTTGGGTTCGTGGCCTGCAATAATCTCACTCCACAGCAGCGTTACCAAAATGGCAGCGGCCGGCATTAAGGGCAATACGTAACTGGGTAATTTCGTGACGGCGATCGTGAAAAAGCCAAAAATGCAGCCGAACCAAAATAGGGCAAATAAACTTAATTGAGCCGATCGCGGTTGACGACGCCAATAACTGCGCTGCCAAAAACGGGTACGGGCGATCGCCAGCGGCAAATAAATCGACCAAGGTGCAAAACCAAGCAGCACTACAAAAAAGTAAAAATACCAAGGCGCTGAGTGCTTGTTGACTACTTCAGTAAAACGCTGGAAATTGTGATAGCCGAAAAAGCTGTCAATATAAGTTTGACCGTTGGCTAAAGTAACCAGAACGAACCAAGGCAGGGCGATCAGCAGAATAATCAAGATTCCCGACACCGGACGCATTTCTCGCCAAAGTTGTCGAAAATTTCCCAAATACAGCCCGAAGCTACCAATAATCAGCGCTGGTAGGACAATTCCCACAGGCCCCTTAGCCAGAATTGCTAGGGCAATTAGTATGTAACAAGCCAGATACCATTTATTGGGAAATCGGGAAGCCGAAACAGTGGAAAGTTCTGCTTGCGATCTCTGTTCTTCGAGGGTGTAACCCAGGAAAAAAGCCAGCAGTGCCGAACACATACAGCCCACTAATAGCATATCTGAAACGCCAGTCCGCCCCCAGGCAATAGTTTGGGGATTTAAAGCTATTAGCGCTGCACCAATCCAAGGAGTAGAAAGAAACAGCGGGAGATTGGGAGATTGAGAAAATATGCCCTCGGACTTCTCTCTTGTCTCTGTTACATCCGTTAAATCCGTTACATCCGTTAAATCCGTTACAGAATCCGTTGCCGAACTTCCTTCTTCCTTCGATAGAGTATAGAATCCGAGGCAAGTCAGGGCGATCGCGCACAAAGCCGACGGAAGACGTACAGCCCACTCGTTAACTCCCAGAGTGCGGTAAGCCACCGCCATCAGCCAATAAATCAACGGCGGCTTGTCAAACCTGGTTTCGCCGTTGAAATAAGGAGTGATCCAATCCCCTGTCACCGTCATTTGACGGGCGGCTTCGGCAAACAGCGGTTCGGTTTCGTCAACTAAGCCGATGTTGCCGAGATTCCACAAGAAAGCTACGGAGGCGATCGCGCACAGCCACAGCAGCGACAGCAACAAAGGTGCCCGGCTCTTCGTTGGCTTCGCGATCGAGCGATTTCTTGGAAATTCTGACAAATTTTTAATAACTTCCTTCACCCAAACTTCCTGCGATTTTAGATTTAAAATTTTAGCTCGCATTAGAGAGTCTACCGAAAGATTCGCCCGATCGAAACTGCAAATTCGATCGCACCCGGTTCAACTCAAATCTTGCACCGTTCTCAACAACACCGCAAAAACCTGGTTTCTCAGCCCGCAGCTAAGCTTTTACGGCTGCAAAGTTAATTGCCATTCCCCGACTGTGCTGTTCCAAGCGGGCGAGGCTGTCTCCCCGGCGACGTAAGGCCCCCAGTAGCGGCGAGAACCATCCTGAGCAAAAACCACCAGAATGTCTCCCTGTTTGACTTGTAACTTGCCCTCCGGCAGCGATAGCATCAGTCCCTTGCCACCGCCTTCCCCCGGTGCAAAATCCCAGTGTGCCGGTTTGCCGTAGGGTTTCTTAGCTTGCCGTTTCGACAACAGCGCGACTCGCACTGGGTGTTCGCTGCGGTTGCTGACGCGCAGAATGCCGATCGCTTTGCCATTGACAGGAATTGAGGAATTACTTTCCTCCACAGGTTCCGGGGGTAACTCCGGTTTCGGCTGACTGGCGGTGTCTACCGAAGCTGTCTCGACTCTCGAAACCGGGGGTGTTGGGGGGAGTGCGGTGGCTGCCGAGGGCAAATCACTCGACCGATTTGAGCCGTTGGAGATCGTGATTTCAAAACGTCCGAGAAACATTCCTGTAATGAGGACGATCGCCACTCCAACTAATATCTGGTAAATTTTAAGTTTCATAAATTTTCGGCTTAAAGGAAAGACTGCACACCCCCAATTAGTCATAACTATCTTGAATGTAGAACCTGGGGCTACTGTGCCACAAGATACAGCTACACTTAATTACTTGACGGTTCGGGGCGATAACGCTCCCGATCGCTCAATACCATCTTAAATGTTAAATTTTAAATTTTAGATGGGGGTCTACACACCCGGTAAACATTTGGAGTCGCTCTAGACCCGCATTTTTTAACTCAACAGTATAACTTTTAACTTCTATGCAGAATACCCGAATTAACAGATTGCTTGACGTTCTGGGCGAGCAATTCGCACGCTGGGCGAGCAATCCTTGGCGGCGGATTTCGCTTTTGGTCATTAGCTTGCTATTCGGCACTTTTTTGGGAACCGCTCTTTCGACGATCGCCGGACAATCCGCTGATTGGGATATTATCGCCGCAGCGCTGTTAGTATTGTGGACGGAATTGGTGAGCCTGCTGCTTTATCGTTGGCAGCGGCCAGGAACCCGTTATTTATGGCTGGAAATGCTGCAAGCTCTGAAAATTGGTGTTACTTATAATTTATTTGTGGAAGCTTTTAAGCTTGGCTCTTAACAAGTTTTGAGTTGTAGGAGCCTTGCTTTCGAGTGTCCGCCCGATATTTTTAAACAGATGGATCGATCGAACTTAAATCCTGTAAAAATTTTAGAAGCATGGATAGCTGGCGATCGCCCGCTCAGGAAGATCAGCGCCCGCGAGTTAGAATTGCTCGCAGTTTGGGAACTTGCCGATGAGGCGCGAGCGCGCGCTTTTAACATTACTCCTGACTCAGCAGCCGATGTTGTCCGCCACAAAACAGATTTATTCTTGTCTCTGCTTGACGAACTGCATACTTTGCCGCAAAAGTCAAGTGTTTTTCTCGAAACTTTGTGGAATCTGTGGCTGCCGCTAGCAATCCAATTATCGACTGAAAAACAAAGGTTAAACCGTCCTCTAATTCAAGGAATTTTAGGAGGACAAGGAACCGGCAAAACGACTTTATGCCAAGTTTTGACGCTGATTTTGGGGAAAATGGGATATTCTACAGTCAGCATTTCTTTAGATGACCTTTACAAGACTTATGCCGATCGCCAAAAACTCCAAAAAGCCGACCCGCGTTTAATTTGGCGCGGCCCTCCCGGCACTCACGATATTGACTTGGGAATCTCCGTTTTAGACAACTTGCGCGCTTCTCCAACTTCCGAATTAGCCGCAGTTGACCATCCAAAAATAGAAATTCCCCGGTTTGACAAATCTGCCTACGGAGGTGCGGGAGATCGAAGTCAACCAGAAATTATTTGCGGTGCGGATATTGTACTGTTTGAAGGTTGGTTTGTTGGCGTGAATCCAGTAGCTGATCGCAGATTAAACGAGTTTTTGGCTGCTGCGCCGTTTCCGATTTCTACAGAGGCTGACTGTCAGTTTGCGCGCGATATGAATGCGAAGCTGCACGACTATTTGCCGCTTTGGAACCGATTAGATCGGTTGATGGTTTTGTATCCCCAAGATTACCGCCTTTCTCAAGTGTGGCGCAATCAGGCGGAACGGGAAATGATGGCGCAGGGTAAGTCGGGAATGTCGGAAGCCGAAATTAATCGGTTTGTTGAATATTTCTGGAAAGCGCTGCATCCTGAGTTATTTATGCCGTCGATGCTGGAGGGCGATCGGGTGGATTTGGTAATTGAAATTTTGGGCGATCGCACTGTGAGCAAGATTTGTCGGGCGATCGACTTAAAATCAAGCAATTAGCGACACTTAAAACTGCATAGATTTGATATACTCCCCGCCCGCTTATGTGCGGCGATTCTTGACACTTCATTGGGACGCGCTACAAGTAGTTTTACCTTTCCTCCATGTCCGTTTATAGTCGTGGCGATATCCCATCCCGACTTTTTCTATATTTTTAGATGCGTTTGTATCTCTTGTATCTCTGTCGTGGTGCGTTCCGCAATTGAGGCAAATCAACTTCCGATTGAAAGCTTGTCGAAACATACAAGAAAAGACCTAAAATGGGAAAATTATTCGAGTTTAGATCAACTAAAAGAACAGGTAAATATAATTATTAAATCTCTCACGAATGAAGAATTTTTATCTCTCCGTGGTTGGGACTATATCCTTGAAGCTATATATAAGTACAACTTCATAGCGAATTGGTATGAGTGGGTACCCGAAAATGCTTTCCCAGACTGATCGCTCGGATTTTATTCACCAATTGCTGGTAAAATATGTTCACAATAAGCTATTTCCAATGAATCACCACTGATCAGTGCGATCATTTGTGCTCGCCGGAGCGAAACCTTGTCTTCGAGCACATGACGCACTGCGATGCAAATGCAATAAATTGGCTGGTTGACTCGCTGCTCACCCGGATGCGTGGAGCCAGCCACCCAGGATTCGAGGACACGCTTGTCTGTCGTTTTGACCCCTAAATTCTGATCGAGGAGAATTACCAAGTGGATTTCTTGTCCGATTTCTTTGTGCGCTTCGTGGCGCAGTTACAGTCCCCGACACTCGGGTTTCTGATTGGTGGTATGATCGTTGCCGCCCTCGGTAGCGAACTGGTAATTCCAGATCCGGTCTATCAGTTCATCGTCTTCATGCTGCTCATAAAAGTCGGCCTGACCGGTGGTCAGGAGATCCGCAATGCCAATCTGGTGGAGATGCTGTTGCCCGCAGCGTTCGCCGTGATATTGGGGATACTTATCGTCTTCATCGGACGCTACACGCTGTGCAAGCTGCCCTACGTCAAAACCGAGGATGGTATTGCGACCGCGGGCTTGTTCGGTGCCGTGAGTGGCTCTACCTTCGCAGCCGCCCTGACACTATTGGAAACGCAAAATATCCCATACGAGGCATGGTCTGCCGCACTCTATCCGTTCATGGACATCCCAGCGCTCGTGACTGCGATCGTCTTGGCCAGCATTCATACCACCAAGAAGAGCGGTACCGCAGGCAAACGGGTCAGGATATGGCCCATCGTCAAGGAAAGCCTCCAGGGTTCTGCCCTAACGGCACTGCTGCTCGGCCTCGCTCTAGGTCTGCTAACCCAGCCGGAAAGTGTCTATAAAACCTTCTACGATCCCCTCTTCCGCGGACTGCTTTCGGTACTGATGCTGATCATGGGTATGGAGGCCACGGCAAGGATTGGCGAGCTGCGTAAGGTTGCCCAGTGGTACACCGTATACGCCGTGGTGGCACCGCTGCTGCATGGGCTGATCGCCTTTGGTCTCGGTATGATTGCCCACTACGCCACGGGATTCAGCCTTGGCGGCGTCGTGGTTCTGGCCGTCATGGCCGCCTCCAGTTCAGACATCTCAGGGCCGCCCACTTTACGAGCCGGTATCCCGTCGGCCAATCCCTCCGCCTACATAGGAGCGTCCACAGCCGTCGGCACGCCGGTTGCGATTGCCTTGGGAATACCGCTCTACATCGGACTCGCCCAGGCGCTGGCGGGCGGCTGATTCCAGACTGGTCGCCGTTTCCCGGTGCTCCCCTGGCCCGGCGACCAACGCGGCAGCTATAATATCAGAGCGATAGTGCTCTGATATTGCCGTTTTCCTGAGTTTCTATATAGTTCAATCAATACACACATCTAGAGGTAACCCACATGGCTAAGCCAGCGAGCAAGCTCGTCATTGTCACAGAAAAGGTGCTGCTGAAAAAGATCGCCAAGATCATCGACGAATCCGGGGCGACCGGTTATACGGCGGTGGACGCTGGCGGTCAAGGCAGTCGCAACGTGCGATCGACGGGACACCCCTCTGTTTCCGACCACTACTCGAATGTAAAGATCGAGGTGCTCACCGAAAGTCGGGATATGGCCATGAAGATTTCGGATGAGATCGCAACGCAGTTTTTCGACGATTATTCGGGCATCGCCTATATCTGTGAGGCGGAGGTACTGAGCGCGCACAAGTTCTGTGGGCCGGACGGCTGTTGAATCGAGACGACGCAGACCTTAACACGAGTATACGAAGGGAATACCATCGCCTTCGTATACTCGTTTCGTAATAGCGCGCTTGCTATGCTGAGCGCGCTAGCACCATACGATCGATCGGTCAAGAGGAGACCATCAAACAGCTTTCACTCGGGGCGATTCCTCCCATATGCGAACTAATGCGTGGCAATCGACGGGCTGATCAACTTAAGCCGAGAATAGTTGAAAAATCGCGCTTCAACCACAATCCAGATCCGTAGCATCTGTGTTTTGCATTCAGAGCTCGGAAAGCAAAAGCAAAAAAATACTTTTTACAAAAATGAGATTCTCTCTGCCGATCGTACACTCAATTGAGAATTCAGGACTTCTGCAAAAAGTGGTTTGACGCGCGAATTGTAGCCGTAAGGTGCGCCGGCGCACCCCACAAGATAGAGGTTCTGCGTCGAGGATTGAGAATTGCTAAATTAACTGCCGGGAGTACCGAGCTCGATCGCCTTTTGCACCAAATCATCGGTAACATTCCCCGGTACACCTGCGGGGTTAATTTCCTTAGCCATCGACAGAAAATCAGCCGGGTTGCCGCTTGCATCGGCTGGCATTGGAATTTCTTGAGGAGCGGGAATCTCAAATTTAGGTGCAGTTGCAGCGGCGGCAGCTTCAGCGCCGGCACTCGTGCGATCGATATCGCTAACGCTAAATTCTTTTGAAGCTTCGTAGTCTGCTGATACATCAACCGTCGGCAACTTTTGTTCTCCAGCTTCCGCGCTTTCAGTTATCTGAGCAGCGTCAAATGTTTGAGAGTTATCTAATTCTGTATTTATTTCAGACATAGCCGACTCCTTGCTAGTTTTATTTAACAATTCACTGGATCAATACTCACTTAAATACCCGGCTTTTTCATCTACCTGCAGATGTATCGTTTGCCTCTATCTCAAGGATGATTTATTCTTGAGTTGCGTTTCCAAATCATACCATTTTACAGTAATAATGCAACGGTAGGCAAGCTCCCAACCCATACACCATAAGTCATTTCCAAATTTTAAATCTAAAATTTTAAATCTAAAATCTAAAATCTAAAATCTAAAATCTAAAATCGTATTACCTCTCGGGGATGGTGACTTGTGCTTGCAAATGTTGATATTTATATATTCTGGAAGCATTTTTTAAGGAATTTTATTTATGAACTCACCCGCCGCGACCAATTCTCACGCTCTCTCAGACGACACTCAAAACATGGTTCAGAAAATCAACGGTTTGGGTACAGATGAAAAACTGGCACTGCTCTACTTTATTTATGAAAAAATGGGAGAGTCAATTACACCAGCCGCTCCCGCCGCCGCAGAACCAGAATTAGCGCCCGTCCTGCTAGATGATTTTTACAACCTTTCCCATGACCAACAACTGAATATAATGCGAGATATTGTCAACCGCGATGACACGCCGTATTCTCGCGCTTACGGAGCTTTAACTGCTAATAATCAGTTGGTGGTTTGGTATGCTTGGGCTATTGGTATGGGGGAAAAAATTGTCGATATCCCCGAAGGATATGAGGCAACTGAGCCTGTCAACGGCGTGTTAGGTCAAATTGAAGGTCTGGAGTTTGAACAGCAAATTTCGGTGCTGCGCGATGTAGCTAATAATATGGGCTACACCGATGTTAAACCAATTGCTACTCAGGCTGAAGTTGGGAAAACTTCTAGTCTTTAGGAAATCAGACTCGGCGGTTGAAACCGCTTCTAGTCTAACGAAGATCAGAGTCGGCGGTTGAAACCGCTACTACACATACGAAGTCTGCCTCCGCAGACTGAAGAATAAAGCAGGCATTAAAAGCCGGATTTGGTGTAATTGTCGGACATAAATAAACCTCCGAAATGTCCGCTGTTTCTATGCCAACTCCGGTTTGAATACTTGTTTTTTTAAGTTCATGAGTATACTATGTCATTGCGAGCTCTTAGCGAAGCAATCGCCGAATCTGGGATTGCTTCGCTAAAAGCTCGCAATGACAATTAGAGATATCTCGATGTGAGTGAAGTACAATGTTTGCTGTCAGGAAGTGAGTTGTTTGGGGTTAACTGTTCGCGGGATTTTGATCGCAAATGTCGAACCTTTTTCGAGTTGACTTTCAGCCGTAATTGTGCCGTTCATCATCTTGACTAAAGAGGCACTAATCGCTAGTCCTAAACCAGTACCTGGATAATGGCGGGTTGTGGTTTGGTCGGCTTGGCGGAATTTGTCGAAAATGTGGGGCAGATCGGTTTCACAGATGCCGATTCCTGTATCCCGAACGGCGATAATTAGCCGATCGCACTTTAACTCCTGCACCTCAATAGAAATGCTGCCCCGATGCGTGAATTTAACCGCGTTGGAAATCAGATTGACCAAAACTTGCCGCAGGCGCAACTTGTCATTAACGATCAACTGATGCTGCAAGCACACGCTGACGGACATTGCCACATTCTTGTCGCTGGCTTGATTTCCAAATTCCAGGGCGGCATCCATTACTAAATGCGATAAATCAAATTCTGCAATTTGTAATTCTGTGCGGCCGCTCTCGATTTTGGACAGAGCGAGGATATCGTCGATCAGCACAAGCAGGTTTTTGCCGTTATTTAAAATTCGCCCCACCATTTCTGTTTGCTGGGCACTCAGCAGTTGTTTGTGCTGGCGCAGTAGCAATTGCGAAAACCCGATAATCGCATTCATCGGAGTTAGCAATTCGTGGGACATAGTGGCCAAAAATTGCGATTTTAACTTGGCTGCTTCTAGCAGTTGCAATTTTTGCTGTTGAATGCGCCGGCCTTGATTTTCCAGTTCTTCCTGCTGGCGAATTAGCAGCTCGTTTTGCAAGTCTAAAAGCTGTTCCTGTTTTTTTAATTTTTCGATCGCCCGCGCGCTGTTAATCGCGATCGCAGCTTGTTTTCCCATCACCGCCAGCAGTTGCACAGATCCGTCAATGGCCGCGCACTCTTTCCCGGTGCCGATCGCCAACACGCCCAAACGCCCAGTTTCCCCCGACTCGATCGCCGCTGCGATTGCCGCCGCCCGCACTCCTGAGCCGGAGTCAGAGTACCACAGTTGCGACTCTCCCGTCGCAAACGCTTTCAACAGCAAGTTGTTTTGCACCTGGGGGGTTTTGCCTTTCTTAAAGTTTTGGGTGCCTCCGACAGCGCTGAGTTTGAGGCCGCTGGAATCGCACTGCGGGAGAGCTACCAGACAAAATTCCGCTCCAGCGATCGCCTCTACAGTCGCGTCCGCGATTGCTTGCAACAACTCCGACAAGTTACCCGCGCGCCGGCTTAACAAATTTGTAAACCGATCGATCGCCTGCAAATCTTGCCCTGCGTGCGTTAGCGTCTTGTCTTCGCACAAATTTTCGGCTCGGAAGTTAGCTTGCGAGCGCGCTTGGGGGCGCAAAAATTCTGGTTCTGGTTCTGTCCCGGCTTGAGTTTGTTCGATCGCGTCCATATCTGTGTAGGTTCCCACCCACTCTAAAATATCGTGACTTTCTGGGTTCGCGGGCGCTCCTCTGGCTAGGTTCCAGCGGTAAGTGCCGCAGCGCGCCAACAGACGAATTTTTATTTCGTAACTTGGCGGCGGGGTTTGAGGAGTGTGCGTTAGCGAAGCCCTCGAAGAGGATCGCCCCAAAAGACGAGGACGGTCTTCTGGGTGAACGCGGGCCAAATAGCCGAAACCCAAGGCTGCTGCTGCTGGTATCCCCGTGTACTGCTCCCAGCCATGACCTAAATAAGTCGCCCAGCCGTTGGCATTTACTTTCCAAACTATGTGCGGAATTGCCGATCGCGGGCGATCGCCCTGAGTTTCGCAGTCCCAAACTTGCCGTTGGGGGGAGGTTATTTCTGATGCCTTGTATAGTATTTCGGCATCGGAAAAGTCCGAGCGAAAAGAGTTATTGGCGTGATAGTGAGTCATAACTGTTTTTTATCAATAAGCATTCAACTAGAGCCCTAACACCGGCTAAAGACTCGTGCTGCTAGCTTTATTTATTTTGACGGCCAAAGTGCATCAAAAGTTTTTATACTTTAAATCTATCTGGGTAGTGGTATCTTTACCTCTATCAAGGGGCGGACAATGGGATAATTCATGTAAACTGTTAAAACATTGAGAGCTTACCAGTCCCGATCGGGCTTTCCAGGCATTCTCCGCAAAATAATTTAAAAATTAACTTGCAATCTTGGCGACTGCATGAGTATGCTGGAAAAAGATGTGCGGCCGGTTAAACCCTAAATCAGGACACATTCTCAAATTTACTCAGTTTAGCTGAGTCAGTTGACGATATTTTAAAAGTTTAGCGGACAATTGGAAGAAAGATGAGTAAAATTCGCGTTGCATTGATAGAAGACCACGACCTGACAAGAGTCGGCATCCGCACAGCTTTACAACAGCGTGACACTATAGAAGTTGTCGGCGATGCAGCTAACGCTACAGACGGATTGAAACTGCTTCAGTCCACCAAACCTGATGTGGCAATTGTAGACATTGGCTTGCCGGATTTTGACGGCATTGAACTTACACAAAAGTTCAAAAAATCGATAGGGGAGTCCGATCCAAATACCAAAATTTTGATTCTGACTTTTCAGGACAATGAAGAAGAAGTGCTGGCAGCTTTTGCCGCCGGAGCTGATTCTTACTGTATGAAAGATATCAGCTTCGATCAGTTGTTAGATGTAGTAAAAGTAACTCACGAAGGTAACTCTTGGATCGATCCGGCGATCGCCCGCATTGTCCTGAAACAAGCTCGAACTAAGGAGTCGGCCCCGGAAGAACCGAAGGCTGAGGGCAAAAGAGTCACAATTAAGGCGGCCGAACCCGAGTTCACTCACATCATTGAAACTTACCCTTTAACCGAGCGGGAATTAGAGGTTTTGGAACTGATCGTGCAGGGTTACAGCAATGCTGCAATCGCCGAAAAGCTGTACATTACTGTCGGTACAGTCAAAACTCACGTCCGCAATATTTTAAACAAGTTGTGCGCTGACGATCGCACTCAGGCGGCCGTTCTCGCCCTCCGTTCTGGCTTGGTTGGCTGAAGCCTCATCGGCAGGCAAAAACAAGTTAAAAGTAGGGTGCGCAATGCGCACCTTACATAGCTCCTGTAGGGTGTGCAACGCGCACCTTACTGCCAAAAATCTCGGCTGCAATCTCACCATCGCCAGCCCGATAATTTTAAGTATTAAAAAGCTATATTTAAGTCCGCATCTATCCCTGTGCAGATATTAAAAACCCTTTTTCCCTCAGTAAATATACCTTAAGATAGATGCGAAGTAATAATAGGGCTACTAATACTTAAGGTTGAGAGAGAGCAAATTAGATAAATGGCGATCGCACTACCAATACTGGCGCGATTTCACTTCACAAAATGCAGCGGCTAGGGCCAAATACCATACTTTTAGGAATAGTTGAGCAGTTAAAAAATTTATATCCGCAGACTGATGCCTGAGTTCGCTTAAATTTGCAAGATTAAAAGTATCAACTCTTACTGAAATATCCTAAAAGAGGTACTATGGCCGCTCCAATTGAATTCAAGTTATTTGCTCCCTACAACAAAGGAGCTGCCTTGATGGGGTGTTTTTCTGATTGGGAAGAAATCCCGATGGAAAAGGATGAAGAAGGTAATTTCCGTACCAAAGTAGATTTGGAGGATGGCGTTTATCAATACAAATTCCGCGTGCAGTCGAAAAGCTGGTTTCTGGAAGCAGATCAGTGGGTAGATGTGATAGATCCCTACGCGACTGACATTGACGATCCGACTCAAAACGCCGTTGTTAGGATCAAAAATGGCGATCGCATCATCGATACCTACGTGTGGAAACACGACGACAAACCCCTCCCTGCCGATCGAGAATTAGTAATTTACGAAATGCACGTTGCCGACTTTTCCGGTGGCGAAGCAGATCCCCTCGCCCGCGGCAAGTACAAGCACGTAGTCGAAAAACTCGATTACCTAGTCGATCTCGGCATCAACGCGATCGAACTAATGCCCCTCAAAGAATACCCAGGCGACTACAGTTGGGGCTACAACCCCCGCTACTTCTTCGCAGCAGAGTCCAGCTACGGCACCACAGAAGAACTCAAAAACCTCATAGACGAGTGTCACGCCCGCGGCATTCGCGTCATCATCGACGGGATTTACAACCACTCCGAATCATCCAGCCCCCTCACCCAAATCGATCACGATTATTGGTACCACCACGCCCCCCGCGATCCAGACAACAATTGGGGCCCAGAATTCAACTACGAATTTTACGACGAAAAGTTAGGAACTTACCCCGCGCGCAAATTTATCGGCGATACAGTCCGCTATTGGGTTAAAGAATACCATCTCGACGGCATTCGTTTCGACGCGGCGCGACAACTTGGCAACTACGATTTCATGCACTGGATCGTTCAAGAAGCCAAAAATGTCGCCGGCCCAAAACCATTTTACACCGTTGCCGAATACATTCCCGAAGATCCTAGCATCACCAATGTAGATGGGCCGATGGACGGCTGCTGGCACGACAGTTTTTATCACTCCATAATTCCACAACTCTGCGGGGACAATTTTGATTTAGAACGGCTCAAAGAGGTAATCGACTGCAAGCGGCAAGGTTTCTTGGGTGCTACGAATGTAGTCAATTATTTGAGCAATCACGACCACGATCGCGTGTTCTCGGAATTGGGCGATCGCGGAATTTTGGATGAACCAGCATTCAAGCGGGCGAAGTTGGGAGCAGTGCTGTTAATGACAGCAGTTGGCGTGCCGTTGATTTGGATGGGCGAAGAATTTGGCGAATACAAAGCCAAAACAATCGAGCAATCTAAAATTGACTGGACGCTGCTAGGAAATGACATGAATAAAGGTTTGTGGGAATACTACAAAGGCTTGATTCACCTACGCAAAAACAACCAAGCACTTTACACAGAAAACATCGAATTTTTCCACGAAGATCCAGAGTCGAAAGTGTTTGCTTACACTCGCTGGAACGATGAAGGTTCGAGAGTTGTGGTAGTGGCGAATATGTCAGAAAATTATCTGGCAGGTTACAGCGTTCCCCACTTCCCGGCCAACGGAACTTGGCACGAATGGACGGGAAATTATGATGTTGAATCGGTCGATGACAATATTATGATTGACTTGCCGGAATACGAAGGAAAAGTCTTTGTCTGGCAGTAATACCATTTGTCTAAAGATGTGCTGATCAAGTCTTAGCCCCCCCGAACTCGCGGGGGGGTTGGGGGGGTAATATTACTCGTTACCAGTCCGAGCGAAAGTAACGCAGATCCGGAGGCTCTGCCGACCTTTACTCGTTTACTCGTTCGTTATTTCAGAGCCTGGGGGCAGCCACGGGGGGCAGCCCCTACAAGAGAATGAAACAGCCCTGCTACAAACCCGATCGCACTTGCGTTGCATCTCGCTTACTCGTTACCAGTCCGAGCGAAAGTAACGCAGATCCGGAGGCTCTGCCGACCTTTTGGCAGCCGAGGCTCTTCAAGAGTGACATTGATTCCCTAGCTCTTCCAGAGAACCAGTTACAGTTGATTTAGGATTGCGATAGCACCTTTATTTAATCTTACTTGCGAGGATTTCTATTCCTTAGACGTACCATAGGGCTATTCCTCCTTGTTAATTGAAATTACATATTTTACTCAGTTGATTTTCGAGGCACAATTCGGTTACGGCCGCCACCGATAATGGTTTGCTAAAGAAGTAACCTTGACCCATTTCGCACTGCAGCGACTGCAAAAATGCCAACTGTTCTGCTGTTTCCACACCCTCGGCAATCACCTGTAAATTCAAGCCCTGTCCCAGGGCGATCGCCACTTTCACAATCGTAGAACCGCTGGTGCCGTTGAGCAAATCTGCCACGAAGGATTTGTCTATTTTTAAATTATTGAGCGGAAAGTTTTTCAGAGACCACAGAGAAGAATAACCGGTGCCAAAATCGTCCAGAGAAATGTGAATTCCCATTTGCTGTAACTGCCGCAATACCGACACCGTAAAATTCACATCCGTCATCGCAATGCTCTCAGTAATTTCTATTTCCAAATACTCGGGATTTAACTCGGTTTCTGACAAAATTTCAGCGATGGTTTGTACAGTATTAGGCTGCATAAACTGGCGGCCTGATAAATTTACAGCTATCCGCATCGGCGGCAATCCCATTAACTGCCACGCTCGATTTTGCAAGCAAGCAGTTCGCATCACCCATTCGTCTATTTGGCAGATAAATCCTGTTGCCTCAGCTAAGGGAATAAATCGATCGGGAGCAATCAAACCGCGTTGGGGATGCTGCCACCTAATCAAAGCTTCCATGCCGACTATTTGGCCAGTTTTTAAGTTTATTTGCGGTTGATAGTGCAGCACAAATTCTGAATTGTTCAGAGCTTTGTAAAGCTGATTTTCTAAATTAAGTTCTTCCGAGACTTGATTGCCGATCGCCCGCGTGTAAAACTGATAATTATTCCGACCT
>Ga0105047_10010794_pt1 | contig 14889 bp, 10 predicted proteins | sample MAT04_FD_78384 | JGI IMG/M metagenome (GOLD analysis project Ga0105047, IMG submission 78384) | Freshwater microbial communities from Lake Fryxell liftoff mats and glacier meltwater in Antarctica - MAT-04 (megahit assembly) | ecosystem: Environmental > Aquatic > Freshwater > Ice > Liftoff... | reverse complement strand
TTCGCCACGAAGTCGTGCAGAAGCCGCGCGCCCTCCTCCTCCGGTGCCACCGCCGCCCAGCCGAGAACGATCGCCACGCTCCCCGGCTCAAGCACCACCGGCGCCTCCGTGGCCCATTGCACATCGCGCGGGGCGGGGACCAGCACCGGGGGCGACGCCGCAAAAGCGGCCACTGGCCAGAGCAACAGCGCCGCAAGACGCCAGCCGCAGGCGGAGGTAAGGGCGATCTTCATGAGAAAATGAAAGGAGAATAGGCCAGTAAACTTCGGCCTTAGAAAATCCGACCGCCGTCCGGTGAGGCCTCGCCAGTACGTTTGCCACCCCGCGTGGGCGGCGTTGCGGCTGGCGCGGAAGGCTTCCTGCCGCGGGATTGGAAAAACGCCTCGGCGCCCATCTCGGACAGCGAGCGCACGGCGTCGTCCGAAAGCACCTCGCCGAGGACTAAGATATCCTCCAGGTTCCCATTGAATTGTTCATCGCTGCCCAGCTCCGCATCCTCACCGACGAGAAGGTTGCGCGCCATCGTTACCGGCGCTCCGCCGGGCAGCCATCCCTCGCCCACATTGACCCCATCGACGTAGAACCGGACGTGACCGTCATTGTAAGTCACGCACAAGTGGTGGTATTCGCGATCCGCGAGGGTGATCGGGCGCGATGATAAGGGTATCCCTTTCGCGATCAGCCGCAGACCGGAAAAGTGCCGGCTGCTGGGATCGTAGTCGAAAACCAGCTCGGATGTGTTCACCGGTCGGTTTCCATTATACGAGCTGAACAGCCGCGCATGCCGGTTGTCCTCGCTCCGCGCCAACAGGGCCAGCGTGAACTGCGTGCCCAATGTGGCTGTCCCCGTGATCTCGAGCGTGTTCAACGGCCGGTACTGCGAAGCAACAATGACTGACTGGATCCCGTATGCGGCATTCTTCACCTCGCGGTCGATCTTGCTCGTACCGAGAAATCGCAGTTCGTGGCGGCCGTCGGTGCTCAGGTGGTTGCGCACCGTGCGGCCGGCGGCCCCTTCGAAGGTGAACAGCGCCGCCACCGGCGATGGCGCCGGTTCCGCGGCGACCTTCACGGCATCGCCGGCATGAAAAGAATAGAGTGAGGCATTCTTGAGGATGAAACGCAGCCGCAACGGTCCCTTGCCCGCTGGCTGCTCGTCGTGTTTCGCCCACGACACCACCTGATCGACCCCGTCACCCCGCGGCTCATTGAACTCCCGCCGCCGGTAGCCCGGTATCACTTTTCCATCCGCATCGAGGACCTCGACCTGGACCAGCCCGCCGGCTGCCTCGCAGTTGAGCCGCAGTTCCCCCTGCAGGCCCGTGAGGGGCTTGGTCGTGACGATGCCCGGGTTGTCGCCGCCATCCAGGGAGGCAAACCCGTCCCGCCGCAGGGTAGCCATGCCAATGGCCGAGTGGAAAGGCAGGTAATCATGCAGCCCGTCATATCCAGAATAATATACCCGCAATTCGTCGTTTATACCCACCAGTGCGGGATGAACGTCGAGCATGCCATGATCCCAGGAACGCGCCGGGCCCGTCTCCAGAATGGCGGGGCGATCACCCTCCTCACGCTGCCAGTGGATGCCATCCCGGCTCGTGACCAGTTCTATATAGATTGGGCCGTGAAAATATCCTTCGGGATCCTCCGCCCGATAAATCGAAAGAAACCCGATATACATGTTCTGGTATGGCAGCACCGTGCAGCGATAGAAGTGCGTCCGCTGTACCGAGCCAGGCTTGATCCAGCGGTCGTCAAAGTCGTCCGGCGCGAGGACCAGTTTCAGTTCCGGCCAGCCATCGAATCCGGTGGATTCACTGAAGCCGACGGTCCGGCGTCGCGTTCCCGACACCCACGTGTTCAACTTGGCGTAGCCGCGATAGCGCTGGCTCAAGGTATCCCACATTACATAACAGGTGTCGCCTGCGGCGAAGATCGGCTCCTTCGAAAGCCGGTGCCAACGCAATCCGTCCGGCGAGGAATGAAAGATGTATTTCCCTTTTTCATAACTCACCGCCTTATAGAGGCGCGCGGGATCGGGATCTGCCGGCGTGAACATCACCGATCCGCTCTGGCCCACCATGTTGGTCTCCGTCGATCCCGAGACCTTCCATGGCATCAACCCGAGTTTCGGCTTTTGCCACGCAATGCCATCCTGGCTCGTGGCATAGAGTGCGTGCGACCGGTCCGGGTCATCGCGTTTGCTCCAGCAATAATACCACATGCGATAGCCGGTACCATCCTCGCCCGGCAGCACCGCCTGACAATTGATCACGTTATGTTCCCAAGGTTGGTCGACGCTCATCACCGGATTGCCGGGATGCTTGGCGAACGGATGATACGTGCGGACGACATTGTCCTTGGACGCGACAAGGTGATCATCGATCAGGAGCTGCCACGTGCCCCGAAGATCCACGACCGGGCGCTCCACGGCGGCCAACCGCGGCGGCGTCAGCATTGCCGCCAAACCGGCGGCGCCCAGGATCGCCGCGCCGAGGCGGCGGCAACACGTTGATGATTCAGGCGCCGGGCGCGCCCTCCGGGCGGGGTTGTGTTCAGTGTCCACGAGCATGAATCGACCGTATTCATGCCGCACCCACAAGGAAGAACCAGGTTCTATTCAGGACCAACGGGGCAACGAACGGGACATGATGGGCAAAGCCGCCGCCTCTTCGCGCGCCGTCTCCAAGCCCGCAGTCATCAGACGATACAACGGTCCATCCGTCCAAGCTCACGCTGCGGTGCAATCGACCCGAATGGCCTTCGCCACGCCAGACAGTCGCAGACTATTCCGCCATGAACTGAAACGCGTAAACGTCCGCGTTGCGCAGCCAGAACTGCAGGCGGATCAGCCCGTCCACCGGCTGCGGCAGCTCGGCGCGGCCGTGCCAGGTGACCCCGCGGTTGATCTCATTCGCGGTGTGGATAAAATCCGCCTCCTCAAGGCTGTAACCCGGCAGCGGCTTCCCCTGCCCATCGAGGCAGGCGATGCGCACGAGGCCCGTCGCCGACGTATCGACGTTCAGCACCAGACGCCGTCCCGCAAACTTCAGCGGAGGCGTCGTAAATTCGCCGGCATTTTCACCGGCGCGCACGGAGACGAAGCCATCTCGGCGCAGGACCAGTCGGCTGATGGTGGTGATATCGCGGTCTCCTCCGAGACCGCGGGCGGTCAGCATCCGGCGGTTCCGTTCGTCCCGATCCCAGCCGTGGAGCCAATCAGAGCCCCGGTAATACATGTACATCTCGCGGCCGGTGCGGTCGGGCACGAGCCCGTAGATCACCCGAACCGAATACGGGTCGAACTCGCCCTTCATCCCGAGGCGCACGAAGGGTTCGCCGGCATAGCGTTCCCACTTGAAGCCGTCCCGACTGGCCGCAAAAACCGTGTGCATCGGACCGGCGTTCGCCGGCCATTCGTCGGCGAATTCGCGAAGCGTCCGCGTGTAGTGATAATACGCCTGCGGAAACAGGTAATAGGCGTTGTCAGCCCAAGGGTAACGGATCGCGGCACTGTTATAGTAGTCCACCGCATTGACCCCGGCGTGGAGCGGATCCGGCGGATCGGCTTGGAAGACGACTGGCAGGTCCTGCGTCAGCGGGAAACCACCAAGATGATCCGACTCGGCCCGGGCGATCGAGCGACCTCGACGTTCCGGCTCGAGAAAGTTTCGGCGCACAAAGGCGACGTACTTCTTCAGCCCCTCATCCCAGAACATCACGTTCTGCGAGTCGAGGTGATGGCCTTTCACCTCCGGGCGGTACGACATGATGTTCTCATGCGTAAGCCGCCAGTGGATCCCATCGGCCGAGCTAAGGAGGTTTACCCCGTCGCTCTTGCCCGCGCCGGTCTGGCTGAAGCGGTTGACCATGCGCAACCGTTCGGTCAGCGGCGCATTCGGGTCGACGAATACCATCATGCCGTCCTGTCCGATCCGCAGCCCCGCGGCGCCGTGGCCCACGACGATGTTGTTCTCGCGGCTGCCGGCATATTCGATGAGTCCGAGGTTGGGCTTCCGCCAGGTGATGCCATCGTCCGATGTGGCGTAGCAAATCGATCCGGCCACGGGCGAAGTGTGCCAGAGCTTGGCGTCCATCGCATGATACCAGAGATGGTATTTCCCGCCATCGAACAGGACGCTACTGTACGGCCCAAGGCCGCCTTTCTCCCAGGGGCGATCCGGCAGAATCGTCTGGTCCCCTGTCTTGCGCGCCGCATGGGCCTTCAGCTCGACGCCTGTGCCTTGCGGCAGGAACTTCCGGTCAATGAAAACCTGGCGGCGGGAACCGACGTCGACCACACCGGCCGGCCCGGCGGACGCAGCCACGCTCGCCAGCGCCAAGAAGCTGACTGCCAGAAAACGTGGACCGGGGGAAAGCCGGCGGCCAACAACCAGGTCAAGCAAGGGCATGGAGAGACGCAGATTCATCGTGTGGCGGGGTTCGACCGAAGCATTCGGCGCCCGCAACGATCCTCGATCACGCAGGCGGCGCAACGGAAACCGGGCGAACGAACCGGACCAACTGCCCACCAAAAGAGACGAAAGACCGACGCGCATCCGAGTCCCGTTTGGCGCACCCCGCGTCCAGATAATCGCGGCACTGGACGTTGCATGAATATCCTCGACGGCTCCTCCTTCACTACAGCCTCGACGCCAATCGGGTCGGTCGCTCACATGAGATTACCTCCACTTTCAATCGTTGTCGCCACGTCTGCCACACTCTTGGCCCAACCAGAAGTCCCCGAACCTCTTCTTTGGTATGAGCAACCGGCGGCCGCGTGGAACGAGGCTCTGCCGCTCGGTAACGGCCGACTCGGCGCGATGGTGTTTGGCGACCCGGTACGGGAACGCGTACAGTTGAACGAGGAGAAGGCTTCATCGTCGACCTACTGCCGACGATGCCCAAGGCGTGGCGCAACGGCAGCATGCGGGGCCTCACCGCCCGCGGCGGACTGGTCGTCGACTTCGAATGGACCGACGGTCGGCCAACGGCGATCACCCTTCACTCCCGAGCGGGCGGCTCCTGCCACCGCCGCTGGCGCTATGAGCTGCACACCGTCAATCTGCAATCTGGCGAAACCCTCGAGCTCCACCTGTTTTCCCCGGCACCCTCGCCAAGATCACCCTTTCAATGAATCCTTCACCCGCCTCCACGGAACGTGCCCAGGACTGGAAAGCCCTTTGTGTCACGATTGGTGAACGGCGCGCCGGCTCGGCCGCCGAACGGCGGGCGGCGGATTACATCGCCCGCGAGTGGGTCGCTGCCGGTCTGAAGAACGTCCGTCTCGAAGCGTTTCCCTGCACGCACATGGCCGAGTCGGAGGCGGAGGTCCACACCTCAACTGCAAGGGGATGGCGGCGGACGAAAGCGACGCCGCTCGTCGGTTCGCCCTCTACGCATCAGAACCGTGCCATCATTGGCGACATCGACTGGTTGGAAATGCCCGAGGGGGCGCATAGACTCCGACGCGGCAGTCTGCGCGGAAAGATCCTCGCCCTGTTCGGACCGATGCCGACGGACGCTGCCACGCATCGCCGGCTCGTCGAGGCGGAGCCGGCCGCCGTGATTCACCTCGACGAACGCGTGCCTTTCGGATGGGTGAAAAACGACGGTCTATATCCGTATTGGGTGCAAAGGTACGGTGTACCGGTGACGCTCACGGTACCCTACCTTGAGGCGTGGCGCTGGCGCCGCGACGGCGTCTCCCGCCTGCGCGTCCGCGTCGCGGCAAGGCAGGTGCCGAGCCAATCGCAGAATGTGATGGGCGAGCTTCCGGGGGCGGAACCGGAGCTACCTGCCGTACTCGTAACCGCGCACCATGATACCCAATGCGGAAATCCGGGCGCCGACGACAACGCCTCGGGGATCATCTGCCTGCTCGCCTTGGCACGCATGCTGGCGAGCGGCCTGCAAAACCGACGCCGTACCGTCCGGTTCATCTCCTTCGGCACGGAGGAACAGCTTTCCGTGGGTGCCACCGCCTATGTTCGCGCCCACCGGGTCGATCGCCATCAGGTCGGATTGGTGGTGAATTTTGACAGCGTCGCTTCACCACTCGGCCACCATACTTTGTGGGTAGGCGGATCGGCCGCGCTCGAACGCCACGCCGTGGCAGCGCTCGCGGCCAGCGGCGTCGACGTAGTACCCCGCCGGACGATTTCGCCGTTCTTCGATCATTTCCCGTTCAACCGCGCCGGGGTTCCATCTCTGACCTTCATGCGGGAGAACTTCTCCGGTGGCCGCTGGCAGCATCACAGCAAGCACGATAATCTGGCCAATATCTCACGCTCGGAGGTGCGGCGGCTCATCGGTGCTGCCTGCCCGCTCATCGCTGGCTTCGCCGCAGAGAAACGCGCTCCCTTCGCCTCCGGCCTACCCCGCGACCTGCACGCAGCTGCCCAGCGAATGAGCCGCGAACTGCTCGGCGTTTGAACTGTTTTAGGGGCGGAATTGGAACGCGAATAGATCGGAGTTGCGGAGCAGGAACTTCAAGCGCACCGGTCGGCCAGCCAACCGGGTCACGTCGGCATTTCCACGCCAACGAACGACCCGGTTGATCTCGTTTGAGGTGTGAATGAGATCGCACTGCTCCGCGGTGAAGCCTTCGAACGGCCGGCCTCCGGCATCCAACAACGCGACCCGAACCTGGCCGGTCGCCGAGGTGTTCACATTCAGCACGAGTTCGCGTCCGCTGAACGTGAGCGCCGGCGTCGAGAATCCTCCCCCGCTGTAAGCGCCACGCACCGAAGTGAACCCGTCACGCCGCGAGGTCAGCCGGCTGATTCCCGCGATGTTCTGGTCGCCGCCCAAGCCCTGTTTGCTCAGAATGTCCTTGTTGCGTTCATCCCGGTCCCAGCCGTGCAACCAATCGCCGGCTCGATAATACAAGTACATCTCCCGCCCGCTCGTGTCCGGCACCAGCCCCCAGATGGTTCTCGCACAGGCCCAGTCAAACTCGCCCTTCATGCCCAGTGGTACGAATGGCTGCCGATTGTAGCGCTCCCACGTGATCCCGTCACGGCTCGCCGCGAACTGCGTGTCGAGTGGCCCGGCGTTGGCCGGCGCGTCCGCGGTGAACTCGGGCAGAGCCCGGCTGTAATGATAGTACGCGGTCGGAAACATGAAGTATGCCTGCTGCGCCCACGGATATTTGATTGCGGCGCTCACGTAGAAATCCACGGCGGGCAGCCCGTCCTCTTTCAGGTCCGCGTCATCAGGCTGAAACACCACCGGCATGTCCTGCACCACAGGAAAACCGCCAAGATGGTCGGATTCCGCCCGGGAGATGCTTCGGGCGCGGCCCCGACGCTCCGGTCGGTTGTAGCGCGCATAGGCGACGTACTTGCCCAACGCTTCATCCCAGAAAATCACATTCTGTGAATCAAGCTGGCTGCCCTTCGCCTGCGGTCGCGCAGTGATGACAGACGGATGCGTCAGCTTCCAGTGGATTCCATCTCCTGATGAAAATATGCGTACGCCCGAGCCCTGCGCACCGAAGCGCGACACCATGCGAAAACGCTCCCCCTCCGTGGCGCGCGGATCGAGGAAGACCATGCCCCCGTCCTGACCGAGCGACACTCCGTTCGCCCCGTGCCCGAACACGATATTGTTGCGGCGATTGCCCTGGTAAGCGACCAACCCGGCGTCAGCCTTCTGCCAGCGGATGCCGTCCATCGACGTCGCGTAGCAAATCGAGCCACCCTCGTGCCCCGTGTCCCACTGAACAGTGTCCATGGCATGATACCACATGTGGTAGGTCTTGCCATCGTACAGGACGCTGCTGTACGGCCCGATGCCACCCATTTCCCATGGATGGTCCGGCTTCACGGCGAGGTCGCCGCTCTTTCGCGGCGGGTGCACGACGATCTCGACGTCACAGGCGTCACCGAGGAACCTCCGATCGATGAACAACTGTCGCTCACTTCCGACCGGCAACGGCGCCGGGTCCGCCGCGGTCGCGGTTACGACGGAAATCAAGCCAAGGAGCCAGAAGCGAACGAACCAGGATTGCATCGGAGTGGGCCGGAATCGTCCGGCTGGCACAGGATCGAGGTCGTGCGTTTTCGCAGCAATAGACACCGACCCTCTGATCTGGACCAACAGGCCATCAATTGGGACGGACGGCGGTCGCGGCCGGTTATTCGCACGTCACGCACATCTTCACCTGCATGTCGTCGGGGCGAGCTTCGTAAACGACCACGATCTGCTGATCGACGGCGGCTTCTCCGGCTGGTGAAGGGAGCGTGACTCCTACCACCCGTTACGCCGGGTTGGCCATTTCCTGCAGCCCTTCGAAACGGCGGCGCAGGCCATCGACCACGTCGTCGGAGAGCGCCGGACCCGCCGCGGCCCGCCAATTTCGCTCCACCTGATCAGGCCGCTTGGCGCCCGGGATCACCACCGACACCTCCGGCGGTGAAAGGGCGAAGCGGATCGCAAGGTCCGTCACCGACGAGGCTTCCCCAGGCAGGTTCGCCGCGAGATCCTGCACCGACTGCAGGATGCACTCCAGCTGTGTCGCGCTCCAGCGGCGGCGATGATCGTCCGCTGAAAACACGTGTGCCGGCACATAACTGCCGGTGAGAAATCCACTTTCGAGGACCGTGCGCGCAATGATCGCGACGCCTGCCCGCGCCGCCTCTGCGAACACAGTCGCGTTCGCGGGGCGGAGCAGGCTGTAGATCACCTGTAGTGCCTGCACGCGCCCGGTCCCGATGTAACGCCGGCACAGCGCCGCCGTGTGCGGCGTGACGGACGGTCCCTTGACCGATGCGCCGACCAGCCGGATCTTGCCCTCCCGGCGCAGCGAGTCGAAAACGTCGAGCACCTCTTCCATCGTTGCGTCGTCCTCAGGTGGCGCGTGAATCTGGTAAACGTCGATCCGCTCGGTACTGAGCCGGCGCAGGCTTTGCTCGAGGGCATGGCGGATGTCCGCAGCGCGGTGATGCTGGGTCTTCGTGGCCAGCACCACGCTTTCGCGACACCCGAGTTCCGCGATTACTTTCCCGATGATCTCCTCGCTCGCACCGTATGCCTCAGCCGTGTCGATGAAGGTCCCGCCGAGTTCGATGAAACGGATCAAGGTGGCGCGCGCGACCTCGCGCTCGACGGGCCCGTAGGCGCGTCCACCCAGCGCCCAGCCGCCGAGTCCGCACACCGGCACCGGGAATGAGAGCCCGGGTAAGTGTCGGCGATGCATCATCGCGCCTGATCCGGTTGCACTCACTCCGGAAAGCCCTCCTCCCGCAACCGTGCGCCCACTGTGCGCATGACCGCAGCGTCCTCGGCGTCGAGCGAGCCGTCGGGCAGCGGGCCGGTGTTCAGGAGCAGGTTGGCGCGGCGTCGGCGAGCCTGACGCAGTTTCTCCCACACTTGTTCGGCTGTCAGGTGCGCACCGGTCGTGTCCTCTTTGTAGCCCCAGGTTCCCGGTGCCATCGTCGTGCAGATTTCGACAAACTTGTCCGGATGCGCGGCAATCAGCCCCTGTTTCGCCTTGGTGTCCTGTGCCGTGGGCAGGTGGTGCTCGGGGGCGAAGAAGTCCTCCGTTCCCGTGAGCCCCTGCTTGTAGGAAACCAGTACCTGCGGCTGGAGCGATCGCGCGAAGTCGTACAGCTCCTGCGCCTTGAAGCGTGCGCCCTCGCCCGACAGCGGCACGGCGATGCCGTCCAGCCAGATCGCGGCGACCGGCCCGTAGTGCGTCAGCAGTTCACGGATCTGCTCGCGCATGAAATCGAGATAAAGATCCAGGTTGTGCGTGGTACCGGTGGCATACGTCGGTTCCGGAGGATCATACTCCGGGCGCGCCTTTCCGCCCCACTCGCCGTTGTTCGGCGCATGCGGGTGCTTCCAGTCGCGGCCATGCGAATAATAGAGGCAGAGCCCAAGACCGAGGCGGGCGCAGGCAACCGCGAGTTCAGCCACGAGATCGCGGCGGGCCGGCGCTCCATCGACACTGTTGAAGGACGTTTGAGCGGTGCGGAAAAGACAGAAGGAATCGTGGTGTCGCGTGGTGAGGTTCACGTAGCGCATGCCGGCATCCTGGGCGAGTTGCGCGATCGCCTCCGCGTCGAAGTTCGCCGCGGCGAATTCGTCGGCAATTCGCGCGTAGTCTGCTACCCGGATCTTCTCGTCCAGCTGAACCCACTCGTGCCGCCCCAAGATCGAATACAGGCCGTAGTGGAGGAAGAGGCCGTAGCGTGCACTGCGGAACCACTCCAGCGCGGCGCGGCGCGGGTCGCTGGCATAGGTGGCGGCATAGGCGCGCAGATACGGTGGAACAGAGATCATGATGAAATTGCCTGCGCGGGGGAGCCTGCGGCCGGCGGCGCGCCGAGCTCAGTGCGCTTTCGTTCGACTTCGGCGCTCATCTCTTCGACGCGCTGCCGCTGCGCGGGGTCTTCGGCCACGTTCCTCGTCTCCCACGGATCCTGCCCCAGGTCGAAGAGCTGCCGGCGCGGCGGCTGGCCGGGCACGGTATACTCGATCAGTTTCCACGGCCCCTTCCGCAGCATTCGTTGCAGGTCTTTGTAAGCCGTGAAAATGGATTCAGCACCCCCGGCGCGCGGCTGCCATGCCCCGGCCAGGGATCGCGTTTCGACCGACGCCGGAATTTCGATCCCGGCAAGCTCGCACAAGGTGGGGAACAACGCGTGCGAATAGACTAGCCCTTCCGGCCGGCCGCCAATGGGAACGCCAGGCCCGGCCAGGATCATGGGCACCCGGATACTGTGATCGTAGAGGTTCTGCTTCCCCATCAACCCGTGCTGGCCGACGGACAAACCGTGGTCGGCGACGTAGACGACGATCGTATTCTCCGCCTGGCCATTTTCCTCCAGCTCGCTGAGAATCCGACCGATCTGTTCGTCTAAATGCGAGATCATCCCGTAATACTCCGCCAGGTGGCGCTTCACTTCCGCCGCCTCGCGTGGCTGCGCCGCCAGCAGTTCGTCGCGGATCCGCAGCTCGCCGTTGTCGAAGGGATGCTCCGTGTGATAGTTTGGCGGGAGCAGCATTGCCTCGGCTGCATACATTGCCAGGTACTTTTCGGGCGGGGTGCGGGGGTCATGGGGAGCGGTGAACGCGGCATAGAGGAAGAACGGTGCGGCCGGCTTCTGTGCGCGGAGAAAGCCGATCGCAGCATCCGCAAACAGCACCGTGGAATCGCCATCCCCGATCCGCTCGCGTTCGTTACCATACGCGCCGCTCGGATCATAATCCTGCACAGGCACGCGCGCGTGGTCGCACATGCCACCGAAGAAGATATCACCGGCTGCGCCAAAGCTGCGGTGGAACGCCGCCTTGTCGTTGTGCCATTTTCCCGTGGCGAACGTGCGATAACCGGCGCGGCGAAACGTCTCGCCCATCGTCGCCAGCTCCGGCCGGATCTGGCCGGGCTGCACCTGCGAGAAGCGCGGTGGTCCGTCGCCCGGAGGCTCCGACACTTGTGCGCGAAACGGATTTACGCCGGTGTTCACCGCAGCCCGGCTCGGCACGCACACGGCCGGAGAGCATCCGCCGTGGATGTAGGTGGATTGGAATGACACACCGCGCGCAGCGAGCGCGTCCATCGTCGGTGTCTGCACGACGGGATCGCCATTCGACCCCAGGGCCTGGAACCGGTGATCGTCGGCGATCAGAAACAGCACATTGGGCCGACTCACGTGGACAGTATTTGGTCTCATGGTCTGCGGGGAGCGTAGGAAAGCTCAATCATCTGGTGACAGAGGAACTCCGGCACGGTGAATTCGATGGCACCTTCGCGCTGCGAGAACGGCAGGGGCACGTCTTCCGGCACCAGCCGGACGGCGCGGATCCGGCGCGCCAAGCGCACCTTCACCCGGACATCGCGCAGCGGCAGGAGGTCCTCGATCAGTTCGACGGGCAGCGGGCGGCCGCGCTTGTCCGTCCAGCCGCGCAGCGATTTTGGCGCGTACAACAGATGCACCACATAACGGCGCTCCGCGGGCTGCTCCAGCACGTTGAAACGGCCGTCCGTCGGCAAACCGGTCGTGACCGGCCATAGCGGACCCATGAGGTGACGGAGCGCCGCCGCCACAAAGTCCCGGTACAGCGGCTGGCCGTACAGCCGGTAGCGGGAGAAGATGTCGTGGGCGAAGTACGCGATCCGCCGGTGGAGGATTGCCGCGGGACTCGCGGCGCCCGGGGCATCCGGCGTGTGCTGATGGGAACAAAAATGTTCCCATGTGCGGTTGAAGTAGGTTTCGCGGCGCTCAACGAGGACCCGCGCCCGACCAGGTTTGATCACAAACGCGCCACCATGAATGACGATTGGCGAACGCACCGGCACTTCCGGCGTGAGCGCGGTCGCGACCAGATAGTCAGGCACCAGCGTCGAGCGGCCGACCAAACGGGCACCCACGTCGATGGCGAAGCGTTCTCCGGCCGGCTCGTGCAACGCGCTTCCCGCAGCAAGCACCCGCCCGCCTCCCGCGAGGTACCGCTGCAGCCGGCGAAGCTTCTCGGGCGTGAGGACGGTTGTCTCCGGGAGGATGACCAGGTCGAATCCGTTCCATGCAGCATGTTCGTCTAGCACCACGAACGGAAGGTGAAGCTCGAGCAGCATGCGCGCCACGCCCTCGTCAGCGACGCTCGCAGTGAGCGAGCTCCGCGCCACGGACTGCGGATGCTCGGCGCTCACCAGAGCGATCCGCGCCACCGGCGTCACGCCGCCGCACCAAGGCTCGCGTTCCGCCACCCCTGCGTAGGCCGAGCCGATCAGCTGGTAGGTGTCCAGGTTCATGCTCCCATCAGGATGGAGCTGGTCGCCAATCGAGCACTTCGCGCCATAAGTCAGCATGGCACCGCACTCGTAGCGCAGCGCAGCCGCGCGCTTGAAGCCGCCGAACTCGCCCCAGGTTGTGTGGAACTTGCCGGACATTCCCAGGTAATCCTTCTCCGTCGTGATCGCGTAACGCGCCGATAGTGCGAAATGATCGTAACCCCACCCGCCCGTCGGAAGCGACTCCAGCTCGAGATGGGTGTTGAAGCCGTTGAAGGCGCAGCCCACCGGCACGTGGCCCCCATTGTGGAAGACGGGCGTGTCTGGGCGGACGCTTCTCACCGCGGCCGAGGTTTGCTCGTAGTACCGGACCAGAACCTGCTGGGCGTATGCGGCCACGTCTGCTTCCCGCTCCGGATCCAGCCCCGCATCCTTGATCTCCCGCAAAGCGCCCTCGGAGTAGTCCGGCCGCGGTCCGATAATATCAAGAAAGATCCCGTCGTTGTCCGGCCATCGCCGGACGACCTCGTGGATCTGTTCGCACAGGTAATGGAGGTACGGCGAGTTGAAGCGAAGCAGCTTGAACCAACCAACTGCGAGTGGATCATAGGTGGTGCCATCACGGTTCTTTACTACCCATTCGGGCCGTTCCATCGCCATCAGCTCGTCGAGCCCGGCACTGAGGTAGATCGGACAGCGGACGTTCACCGCGCGGCAGGCCTCGATCTGCCGAGCGAGCAAATCGAACTTCAGGTGCGGATGCCGGCGGCCGACCTTCGTCGGATGATAGCTCCATCCGTGGTGGCACTTCGAAAACAGCGTGATGGAATCGATGTGCCCGACCTTCAGTGCCTCCTGAAACTGGCGCTTGGAAAAACGTGAGCCAATGTCGGAGATCAGTCCACTGGTGTGGAAATCCAGGTGCACCTGCCGGAAGCGGAGCGAGTGCCGGACCGGGGACTCGGCGTTACGCGAGGTAACGCGACTCATGACCGCACCTCACCGACCGTCGGCGGCGTATTCCTCGCCGGAGCTCCCGGGACCCGGCTGCACCATTCGAGAAAACCTTCCGCCTCCAGATCGCGACGCAGCGACGCCTCCCGCGCCGTCGTTATTGAGGACAACGGCGGCCGCACCGTTCCGCAGTCGAGCCCGCAGAATTTCATCGCCGCCTTGCCGGCGGCCATGACGCCATACCGCAGCAGGCAATCGATCAACCGCATCGCGCGGATCTGGTGCGCCCGGGCCGCGGCCAGATTGCCCGCGGCGAACTCCGCGATGATCGCATGATAGAGCGGCGCGAGATAGTTATAGGTACTGCCGACGGCACCCTGCGCCCCGAGCGCGAGCCCGGCCAGCAGGAGCTCATCGCGGCCAAACAGCAGGTCGTAGCGGCCGCCGTCAAACTCCGTCGCCTGGGCGTACTCGACCAGGTTCTCGTGAGTAAACTTGACCCCCGCGAGGTTCGGAATCCGCGGTCCCGCCAGCTTCAGAAACTCCACGACCGAAGCCGTGCAACCGGTCATCGAGGGCATGTGGTAATAGTAGAATGGCAGCGTAGGCGCGGCCTCCGCGATGCGGGCGCACCAGTCGACCAGCGCCGTCGCGTCTGCCGGTTTGAAGAAGCCCGGCGCAATCGTCGCGATGGCATCCGCGCCACCGGCCGCCGCGTGGCGAGTCAGGTCGATCGACTCGGCCAGACTGTTGTTCCCCACATGCACGATGACGGCCAAGCCCTCCTGCCGACCGGCCAGCCATGCGGTGGCGACCTGCTTGCGTTCCGCGGTCGAGAGGCTCGCGCCTTCGCCGGTCGTGCCGCAGATGAAAGCGCCTCGTACGAGATTATGGGCGAGCAGCGCCGCTTGGCGCGGAACGATTTCGAGCCGCAGTTCGCCGTCATCGCCAAACGGCGTGAAGGGAGCGGCAACAATGCCTGATAAGCGATATGTCATGATGAAAAAAATCGGAGTCGCACACCAACCTGCGGCGGCGGTGCCGCCGTTTAGCGCGCCATGGGGGCAAAGGCACCGGCTCCGGGCGCGTCGGCGACGGGATCGAGACGTTGTTCCCACGCGGCCAGTTGATCGCGATGCGCCTGCAACACCGGTTCGAACGCACGCTGGCCGGCAAGATTCCGGGTTTCGCCG
>Ga0105047_10010792_pt1 | contig 14893 bp, 12 predicted proteins | sample MAT04_FD_78384 | JGI IMG/M metagenome (GOLD analysis project Ga0105047, IMG submission 78384) | Freshwater microbial communities from Lake Fryxell liftoff mats and glacier meltwater in Antarctica - MAT-04 (megahit assembly) | ecosystem: Environmental > Aquatic > Freshwater > Ice > Liftoff... | reverse complement strand
TTTAATAGGGTTGGTATGTATTATCTCAGTGGAATATAAGAGTACACAAAATTTTGTACAAACATTATTTTCCTTTAAAACAAATTACAGCAAACAGTTTTATTTTTTTTGTGCCTGTTGTGTTGTTGGTTCTTTTATTTTATTGACTGACAGTAAATTTTTTACTGCTACCGCCAATCTTTCTTACCTCATTGGTATTGTACTTATAATAGCCACTTTTGTGGTTGGAAAAGAAATTAAAGGATCTAAAAGTTGGATACCGCTTGGGTTTATGAACCTGCAACCGGTGGAGCTTTGCAAAATTTTCACTGCACTTGCGCTTTCTAAATTTTTATCACTGCAAGACACTGATTTTAATAAACCAAAGTCGCAACTTATTGCAGCAGGTATTGCTTTTGCACCTGCAGCGCTTTCTATACTACAGGGAGAAACTGGTTTAGCACTCGTTTATTTTTCTTTTTTAATTGCCATGTACAGAGAAGGTTTGCCGCCAGGTTATTTAATAGCCGGTATTTCCATGGCAGTTTTGCTGGTAGTATCGTTGCTGTTTCATACAAAAACATTGCTTATTTGTTTTACCATATTAGCAGCATTAATAGTTTGGATTAACCGAAGGCAAATAAAAAGAAACCGCAGCATACTTGTAATAGTTATAGGTGCATGGCTATTTTGTGCTGCCTTTGTGGGGCTAGCCGTTCCGTTTGTATTTAATAATGTTTTTAAAAAATACCAGGCAGATAGAATTTTTAGTATGGTAGGTGTTGATAATCCTTTTACAGAAAATAAAACCGGGGCACTTACACCTGAAGAAGAAAAGCAAAAAAAGAAAAAAGACGAGCAACAGAATTACAACGTTAAACAATCAAAGATTGCAATAGGCTCTGGTGGTTTTGCTGGCAAAGGTTTTTTAAAAGGTACCCAAACGCAAGGCGATTTTGTACCTGAACAACATACAGATTTTATTTTTACATCTGTAGGTGAAAACTTTGGCTTTTGGGGCACTACTATTTTAATGTTGCTGTATTTAGGTTTACTGCTACGCATTATATTTCTTGCAGAGCGACAGCGAAGCACCTTTAGCCGGGTCTATGCCTACGGAGTAGCTGGAATAATATTTTTTCATGTAGCAGTAAATGTGTGTGTAACCATTGGGCTTGCCCCGGTTATTGGTATTACGCTACCGCTGATGAGTTATGGCGGTTCATCATTAATAACGTTTACTATTTTAATTTTTATTTTAATAAAGCTGGATGCAGACAGGCAGATGGTGCTCAGATAACAGCCCACCTAAATCCTCCCGGAGGGAGGACTTCGAGTGTAAAATAAAAAATGAAATCTAAATGAAATTGAATGTCCCATTTCTTTTATCTTTTATCTTGTGTCTAATATCTAACTCATGAAAATAATCCCACTTAGCGAAGGCGCCTTTACCATAGATAAAACAAAGTTGTTCGTTCCTTTTAATAAAGAAAAAGATGATTTGCAGGAAAGAGCTTTAGGAAGTTTGCTTGTAGAAGTTCAACCTTTTTGCATCATCACTAAAAAAGATATTTTATTAATAGATACCGGGCTTGGCTTTAGCAACCGAGATGGCATTTTGCAGATACATCAAAACTTAATTGATAATGGAATAGACCCTATGGATGTTACAAAAGTCTTGCTGTCTCATTTGCACAAAGACCACTCAGGCGGCGTAAGCAAAGAAGACAAAGTGCTTGGCCATCATTTTTTAAGTTTTCCGCAGGCTACTTATTATGTAAATAAAGATGAATATGCTTTCGCTATAGAAAAAGGAAGTCCATCTTACACGCCCAAAGAATTTGAACTTTTAGGAAATACTGGCAATGTCGTTTTTACTGAAGGCAATGGTAAAATTGACGACTATATTTCTTACGAGGTTACAGGCGCACATTGCCCTTTTCACCAAACTTTTATGATAGAAGAAGAGGGAGAAAAAATATTTTTTGGTGCAGATGTAGCGCCACAACTACAACAAATGAAAAGCAGGTTTATAGCTAAGTATGATTATGATGGTAAAAAATGTATGGAGCTACGCCAACAGTGGTGGCAACAAGGCCAACAAGAGCATTGGACATTTTTATTTTATCATGATATAAAAACGCCATTTGTTGCTTCGTAAATAATACAAATAAAAAGACGTTAAGCTCTATAAAGCTCACACGTCTTGATTACTAATTTAAAAAAATATTATTGCGGTCTTGGTCTCCCACCTCTTTGCAATCTTCCACCACCATTATTATTATTATTTTGGCGTTGCTGTCTCATTTGTTTCAAACGCTCTACCAGTTTTTTTCTAAACTCAGCATCTTGCCTGTAAAAATTATTGCTGCGTTCGGTACCAAGTATTCTATTAAAATTTCCCTGGTATTTTTTCTTTACGTTAAGTACAGCCTGTTGCCTATCAAGTTCAGCGGTATTATCTTGGTTTATATTTTTTAACTCCGCTTCGTATTGAGCATGTACCGGCCAAAACTTTTGTGCTTCATCGGCAGTGAGAGAAAGTTGTTGGCTTATATATGCAACATACAATGCTTTTATCTTTTCCTCTTTTTTAGAATTCTGCTCCATGCCTCTTACATCTGCCTGCGCCGATGCATTAAATATGGCAAATACAAAAGAAATATATAGTATAAATTTTTTCATTTTTTTAATTTAAATTTTTCTCTTTAAGATAATTATCAAGCGCATTTTCATCCAATAAATATTCTGCAGGCTCAGGCAACGTAGTAACATCATCTGTACTAGCTGCTACCAATGCGGCATTCACATCTTGCCCGCCTTGTTGCAAATATTGTACTATATCATTGTCAGACACTGTTTCCAATTCTTTATCAAAAGTTCCTGTTTTTAAAATATCATTTGCCGAGCTTATCGTTGCAGCCGTTTGTATTGAAACCTCATCGGGCAATTTTTCATCCGATCTATCTTGAATGTTTATAATACCTATTCCGATTAAACCTGTAACAACTGCCGCTACAGCATATTTAAACACTCCCCTTGCAGAACTCATTTTTATCACCTTAGCTACAGGCTTTTCTTCGGTTGTAAAAGAAAGTTCTTCAAAATAATGTTTAGGAGCAGTATAAATATTTTTGTTTCCAATACTTGTTATTAAAGCTGAATGTTCTTTTGTTTCTGTAAAAACTTCATTTTCTTCTTCTTTAATTCTTTGTAAAATATTAAAAGATAAGGTTTCAAAATAGCCGGTAGGTACAGCAAAATTATTTTGCGATCCGTATAATGCGTCAACAGTTATTCTTGCTTTTAGTTCATCATTGATACCAGAAAAATAATTAGCATTAACCGTAAAAACATTCAAATAAGGTACATCGCTTACCACCTTACTTATAGTTTTTAATTCATTTAATATGTCTTCACTTAATTTCATTACTTGTATTTGACTAAAATTTTGCCAGTTCGTTTAACTATTTAAAATATATTCTTCAATCTTTTTTACTGCGTGGTGGTAACTTGCTTTCAATGCACCCTCACTTGTTTCTAAAACGGTACTCATTTCAGAATATGGCATTTCATCAAAATACCGAAGGTTAAAAACTGCCTTCTGTTTTTCAGGTAGTTTTTGAACGGCAAGCTGCAATTTCCACTCTAACTTATTGCCATCAAAATTTGTATCTGCTTTTATTTTATTACTTAAGCCGCTCTCCTCATCGCTCATAGATACCGTACTTCGTTTTTTTTGCTGTTCCAAAAAAGTAAGGCTTTCATTGGTAGCTATTCTATATAACCAAGTGTACAGTTGACTATCTTCCCTAAAATTTGCCAGTCCCTTCCAGGCTTTAACAAACATATTTTGCAATACATCATTTGCATCTTCATGCTCCACCACCATTCGGCGGATGTGCCAATACAGTTTTTCCTGGTATTTTTTTAAAATAGCCGTAAAAGCCCGCTCCTTGGTGGCCTCATTTTTAAATTGGCTAAGCAATTCAATATCATCTTGTGGTAACGCCATATAAACTTAAAAGTATTGCAATTTTTTAAATCATCTATAAGACTCATTTATTGGCCGAAAGTTTAATCTTCATTAAGAGAAATTTGGGCGCATACAGAAGTTCAATTTTCAACAGTGATCCCGCTTTTCGCTATTACCTGCCTGTCGGCGGGCGCATCTTTTTTGCCCCAAAGGCAGGCAAAAAAGGATAGCCGCTTCAACCGGGCGTAGATCTTCAGCAGATAAATCTTTCTTCCTCTTTTTTAAGTGCCAAAAAAATGTGGAAATTTTATATAACCGCATCTAACAAGAAATTATAATTATGAAAAAATTGTTTCTTGGGCTGTTTGCATTATCAATGTTTCCATTAAGCCATGCACAAACAAAAGGTAAAGCTACTTTTAAGCCCCCAGTTATTAAAAAAGACAAGCCAAATTTGCAGCACGAAGGCGATGAATTTCCACCACCACCACCACCGCCGCCCGCTCCACCACCACCTGACGCTCCGGAGCCGCCAACGAAACCATCGGTAACACCGCCGTCACCCCCCGATGCTCCTCCCCCGCCACCACCTCCCGATGCTCCTCCACCGCCGCCAATCCCTCCGGTAGTGCCACCTCCACCAAAAGCATAAACTACTTTTGCCAAATTGGTACTTGTGAAAGATGCTAAGAGATAAACTCTTTAATGTAATACACTATAATTAGAGAGTTTATTTCCTGTTATTTATTTGTTTCTTCCTTTTTCTGTTGGGTACAAACTTGGCAAAATATCGCTCTGCCAAAATTGTTTGGTATCTACATTCATTATGGTGAGCTTACCTTTAAATGCAGCACCGGTATCAATGTTCCAAACATTGCCACCTTGCATTGGTGTGTCTTGGCTATAATTTGTTGTGGGTGTATGTCCAATAAATATTTCATTGTACAACATCAAACGTTTTGGAAAAAGCAGAGTATCTTTTTTCATATCCTTATCCATTGTGATGGCCATTTCCCAGAGTGTTCTGTCCCACACAAAATTAGTATCATAAAATTCCTGCTCCGGCCCATGCATACTCGTAAAACCTGCATGTATAAATAATTTATTTTCAGCATCTACAAAATAATACTTTGTGCGCTCAAAAAAGTCCACGTGTATTTTCTTATCGTTTTCATTTAATGAAGTATAACTTTCCAAAGTTGCTTGGCCACCATGTCTCAGCCATTTAATAGCTGCATTACCTGTACGTAACCAGTCTTGGCACCAAACATCATGATTACCTTTTATAAAAATGCATTTTTGCGCCTCACATAAATCAATCAAATAAGTAATTACTTGGGCGCTTTCACTCCATCCATCTACATAATCGCCCAAAAAAATAAGTGTGTCATTTTTTGTAACTCCGGCCTTTTGCAAAACCTGTTCTAGCGCTTTTAAACCCCCATGAATATCGCCAATTACAAAAGTGTGTTTCATATTTTGCAAAAGTAGGGTAAAGGAAAAAGGGGTGGTTTTATTGATAGGGTTTAATTTTCGCGGTAAAAAAGGCTACACACAGATTTTTATTCAATTCCTAATCAAAATCGGGGATGATTTCAAAATAAAAAAGCCTCTCAAATTATTGAGAAGCTGTTTAATTTTATTTGTGGTGCGAGCCGGGGTTGAACCGGCGACACATGGATTTTCAGTCCATTGCTCTACCAACTGAGCTATCACACCCTATTTCCAAAAAAGAATTTAAAGAAATATCCCCGAAGGGGCTGCAAAAATAAGGAGATATGTTTAAATGAGCAAAGTAATTAGTAAATATTATTTTGTATCTAAAATAACCAATTTAAATAATAATGCGCAGAGACGAAGCGAATTAACCTTCTTCAAAAAAATCCACTTTATGTTCTCTTAAAAATGTTTTAATAACATCTACATGTACACATTGACCCAGATGAATAAAAGAATAGTCAGTTATCTTTTTTATCTTATTATCAATCATAATTTCTTTATCAATAAAATCGAACCCTAGGTGAAGATGTTTCGTAGAAAACTGCATGCCGTATACACTGCCTTTATCATTAAATAATGGTCCACCGCTTTGTCCTCTCAGCCCTGGAGTACTTAATTCAATACCGGATAATGTGTGGTTTTCATCCGCTAAAAACCGGGTAACCATTCCTTCAATTGGAAACCTGGGAGAAGTTTGAATACCGGTGGTTGTCCACTCAATATCGTCGCTAGTTTCGTTGTACTTAAAATTTGTAAACTCCGGAAAAGGAAACCCAAGCCTGCATAAAAAATTGCCTTGTTTTATAAAACCACCATCTTTTAAAAAAGTTGCATGGCTTGTGTAATGCAGACTTTTAAAATCATTAAATTTTATGATAGCCAAATCATACAAAGGGTGCGAATGGCATGTATATCCGCTCATGCTATCTATACAGTCAACAAAATTATTTTTTATCTGTACAACTGTATCCTCACTGTATTTAAATTTCATCTCCAATCCCTTTAACCTCATTTTATATTTGCCATCTTTGGGCAGTGCATCTCTCTCTTTTTTAAACTCTAAATAAGTTGCATTAATTTTATCAGATGTTGCAAGTAAATCGGTTACATGCTTGCAAGTAATGGCATAACCTTCGTTGTTTACAAAAAAAAGGGTAGCAGAACCGGGTATTATTTGCTTACCGGAGTAAGTTCTTATAATTGTATTTACCGGTCTTGTATAATTTGCAACTTCTTCAATAGCTTTTTCAAACATGCTTTATTTTTAAAATAATTTTTTAGAATTTTTTGCTCGATTAAATTTTACATCGTTACTAATTACCATACTCACTTAAAAACTTAATCCGCATTAGTTTTAACTGTTCCCAAGTAAAATCTCCTTCAGCTAATTCTTCCTGCGCCACTTTAAGGTCAGATGTTTGGCAGCCTTTAAAGTAATCCATTATTTCTTCCTGCTCATACTCATCTACCATTTCATCTATGGCATAACCAAGGTTTAATTTAGTACCGCTTGCTACAATGGTTTCCATCTCTTCCAATAACTCCTCAATTTTTAAACCTTTGTTTTTAGCAATAGTTTCCAACGTCATTTTTTTATCTACATTTTGTATAATAAAAATTTTATTGTTGTTTTTATTTGCCACACTTTTCATTACAAAATCATCTGGACGAATAATATCATTTTCTTGTGCATATTTGATGATTACATCCAAAAAAGGCTTGCCATATCTTAACGATTTCCCTTTGCTTACGCCGCTGATTTTTTCCAGTTCCTCCATACTGGTTGGGTACATAGTAGCCATATCTTCCAACGAACTTTCTAAAAATATAACGAATGGTGGCAGGTTTTTTTCTTTAGATACTTTTTTACGTAGTTCTTTTAACTGCTCCAATAATTTTACATCTATTATACTTTCCACTTCACCTTCTGGCAATACAGCTTCATCATCAGCATTGGCATCTTCAAACAAATTATTTAACGCTATTTTAAATGATACCGGTTTCTTTAAATACGCCCTGCCTTGTTTTGTAATTTTCAACACACCATATTCCACAATATCTTTTTCCAGCAACCCTTGTAATAGCATTTGCCTTATTAAGCTATTCCATAAATGTGGTTCTTTATCATTACCACATGCAAAAACATCCAATTCTTCGTGCCTATACATTTTTACTGCAGGCGTTGCTTTTCCTGTAAGAATAAGCAATACATATTCTATAGCAAACTGTTCACCTAATGCATCAATTGTTTTTATCACACAAACTGCTTCGTCTTTCGCCTCTATCTTTTCTTTAGGGTGCATACAGTTATCGCAATGCCCACAACTGGCTTTATCATCGTAGTTTTCGCCAAAATAATATAACAATGTTTTGCGCCTGCATACACTGCTTTCTGCATAGGCTACTGTCTCATTTATTAATTGTGCGCCCACCTCTCTTTCGCTCAAACTCTTATCTCTCATTAAATGCTCCAGCTTACTCACATCTTTGTGAGAATAATACAGCACACATTTTCCTTCCATACCATCTCTACCTCCACGCCCAGTTTCCTGATAATAATTTTCTATGGACTTTGGTATGTTATAATGTATTACAAAGCGTACATCGGGTTTGTCTATACCCATTCCAAAGGCAATGGTGGCAACGATTACATTAACATCATCATTTAAAAAAAGATCCTGCCTCTGTGCTCTCAATTTTGCATCTAATCCTGCATGGTAAGCTACGGCTGTAATGCCATTTGCATTCAACATGGCCGCAAGTTCTTCGGTTGTTTTTCTGTTGAGTGTATAAATAATGCCACTCTTATTTTTATAATTCTGTATAAAACGAACAATACTTTTATTGGTTTGTTCCAGGTTTACTTTGGGCTGTACTTCGTAGTAAAGGTTCGCTCTGTTAAAAGACGAAATAAAGATATTAGGTTCTCTAAGCCCCAAATTTTTTGCAATATCGCTTTGTACTTTTGGTGTAGCAGTAGCGGTTAGAGCAATGATTGGTACGTTTGGATTTATTTGTTCTGTCATTTCTTTTAGCCTGCGGTATTCGGGTCTAAAATCATGTCCCCATTCAGATATACAATGTGCTTCATCTACTGCAAAAAAAGATACATCAAGTGTTTTAAAGAACTCTACATTTTCTTCCTTAGTCATCGTTTCAGGCGCCACATACAGCATTTTTGTACGCCCGGCAAGCAAATCATCTTTTACAATTTTTATTTGGCCTTTGTTAAGCGTACTGTTTAAAAAATGTGCTACATGATCTTTACTGCTAAAACCACGCATAAGATCTACCTGGTTTTTCATTAATGCTATAAGTGGAGAAACAACTATTGCTACCCCTTTACTTACCATGGCAGGTAACTGGTAGCACAAACTTTTACCGCCTCCTGTTGGCATTATTACAAAAGTATCTTTACCGGAAAGTAAGCTGTTTATAATTTCTTCCTGAGGGGCCTTAAAGGTGTTAAAGCCAAAATTATCCTGTAAATGCTGTTTGAGATCAGGGTAAGCTTCCGAGCTGGTGAAGTTACTTTTATTTTGAGAAGATTTCTTTTTTATTGTAGTGATAGTCTTTACTTTAGTCATAATAAATTGGGTCAAAAAATTTCGCTGTTATAACAGTATAAAAAAATTTGCATTTCTATTATAACGGGCAGCGAAGGTACTTAATAGCATCTTACTATAAACGCAAATGATGGGTTAAAAAGTATTTGGTTCGCCTTGTAATTAATAATTACTTAAGGTAATTAAAAAATATAAGAAAATTTGTATTTGTGTTGGTTTTTGTTTCATTGTTTTTGTTATCCCTTTGAACTATGAGGTAATTAAAATAAATTGCACCTCGTGAACAATAACCCACCAAATTTAATTGTGACTAGTGCGTTGCGAACTATACAGCTACAGGCAGATTCTATAAAAGATTTAAGTGCATTTGTAAATGACAAGCTTGTAAAAGCAGTTGAAGCTTTGGCAGCTTGTAGAGGCCGGATTATAGTAAGTGGCATTGGAAAAAGTGCAATAGTATCTCAAAAAATTGTGGCTACATTAAATAGCACCGGTACTCCCGCTTTGTTTATGCATGCTGCAGATGCAATACACGGTGATCTTGGAATGGTGCAGCAGGATGATATTGTAATCATAATAAGCAAAAGTGGCGATAGCCCCGAAATAAAAGTGCTTGTGCCCTTGGTTAAAAATTTCGGTAACACATTAATAGGTATAGTAGGCAACATGCAATCACACCTAGCTACTCATGCAGATATCGTTTTAAATACTACTGTAAAACAAGAGGCCTGCCCCAATAATTTAGCCCCTACTAACAGTACAACTGCACAAATGGTAATGGGAGATGTATTGGCTATTTGCCTTATAGAAGTAAAAGATTTTAAAACTGTAGATTTTGCACGTTATCACCCCGGGGGGGCTTTAGGTAAAAGAATGTATTTGAGAACAGGCGATTTAATAAAAATGAATGAAAAGCCAATTGTATTACTTAATGATGGAATTAAAAAAGTAATAGTAGATATTACCAACAAGCGTTTAGGCACCACTGTTGTTGTGAATGAGCAGGAAGAACTACAGGGAATAATTACTGATGGTGATGTAAGAAGAATGTTTGAAAAATATGATGATTTTTTAGACATTACTGCAAAAGATATTATGACAAAAAATCCAAAACAAATACAAGAACACACCTTAGCAGTAGAAGCATTGGAATTAATGAAAGAATATAATATTAGTCAACTGGTAGTAATGGAAAATGATGTTTACAAAGGCATTTTACATTTACATGATTTAATTAGAGAAGGTATAATTTAGAAACAATTTGATGTAGCATTTTTATAATAGAGTAAAATTTATCCTGCTAACCAAATAAAACCCAAACAAATAAAATAATAATGAATAAGCACAATTATGTAGCAATAATGGCTGGTGGTATAGGTAGCAGATTTTGGCCAATGAGCAGAACAAATATGCCAAAACAATTTTTAGATATTCTAAGTATAGGGAGAACATTGGTACAAGCCACCTACGATCGTTTTATACAATTTATTCCTCCCGAAAATATTTTTATAGTAACGTCAAGCCAGTACAAAGAAATTGTAAAAGAACAATTACCGGAGTTGGTTGAACAAAATATTTTGTGTGAGCCTTCCAGAAAAAATACCGCACCATGTATAGCGTATATCTCTTACAAATTATTACAACAAGATCCTAATGCAAACCTTATTTGCGCTCCTGCAGATCATTTAATAACAGAAACGCAGGCATTCATAGATATTTGTAAACATGCGCTGCACTTTACATCTCACATAAAAGCACTGGTTACACTTGGTATAAAACCTACCAACCCAAATACAGGGTATGGTTACATACAATACGAAAACCTTGCTGCCGGCGAAAACATTTATAAAGTAAAACTGTTTACAGAAAAGCCAGACAAAGAACTGGCAAATACATTTTTAGCAAGTGGAGATTTTTTATGGAATGCAGGCATATTTGTGTGGCAGGTAAAAAATATTGTAAAGGCTTTCGAAAAAAATGTACCTGAACTGCACGAAGTATTTGATGCAGAAAAAGCCCTTTTTAATACATCCTCTGAGCAGGAAATGATTGACAGAATTTACCCTCAGTGTACTAATATTTCTATTGATTATGCAGTAATGGAAAAGGCAGATAATGTATACGTAATTCCATCTTCATTTGGCTGGAGCGATTTAGGAACATGGACAAGTGCCTATGAAACTTTTGAAAAAGATTATCTGGAAAATGCAGTCGGTGGTAATGAAGTGGTAATTATAGATGCTACTAAAAACATGGTACAGGTGCCACAAAATAAGTTAGTCGTGTTACAAGGGTTAGATGATTTTATTGTTGTAGATACGGAAGATGTTTTGCTTATTTGTAAAAAAGACAAGGAGCAGGAAATAAAAGATTATGTAGCAGAAGTAAAAAGAAATAAGGGAGATAAGTATATATAAAAGTTCGTTACGCTTTCAGTAAAAAAGATGATATTTATTTTTAATACACAATTTTTTTAATAAATTGTGATATGCAAAATCCATTAAAAAGTTTTTCAAAAGTGGTGCTAGGCTCACTTTTGTTTACAACGTTATTTACGTTAGGTTGTAAAAATAATTCCAACTCAAAAAGTAAAACTGAAAAAGGATATACTGATTTTTTGGGAGCATTAGAGTATGAATTTAATATGACGAAAAATCCTGTAACAGGTAAAATACCTGAAGGGAGTTTTGAGAACGAAAAATTGCAAGCAAAAGCTATTCTTGAAAGACAGTCGCAAAACAGGGTGATGGGAGGCACAGGTTATACCTTTCAGGGTCCGGAAAATCTCGGAGGACGAACAAGATCTCTAGTATATGATGTTCGATACAATGGCACAACTAACCAGGTATTAATTGCAGGTGGTGTAAGCGGTGGCATTTATAAATCTATTGATAATGGTGCATCTTGGGTACGCAAAAGCCCAACAGGAGAGCATTACAGCTGTACAAGTATAGCGCAGGATACAAGAGTTGGTAACCAGAATACTTGGTATTATACAGTAGGTGAAGCTTTGGGAAATTCTGCTAATGGTTCAGGAGCTTTTTATGGTGGTAATGGCGTTTATAAGTCTACAGATAATGGCGAAACATGGAGCCGTTTAGTAAATTCTAATACTACACCCTTAGAATCATTTTCAACAAATGCAGATTTTATTAGTAAGGTTGTAGTAAATCCAACCAATGGTGATGTTTACATTGCTTGTATTGCATCTATTCAGAGGTCTATTAATGGTGGAGCTACTTGGAGTACCGTTTTAAGTGCAGCTGGTGGAATTAATACTAGCCAATTAACAGATATAGCAGTTACCTCTACAGGAATATTCTACGCAGGATTTTCTGGCACAATTACAGGCGGACTTGATGGTGTTTGGCGGTCAACAACTGGCGCCTCAGGGTCTTGGACTCGAATTGCAGGTCCAGCAAATGTACCCACCGGTTGGAATGCTCAGGGAGCATATAGAAGAGTGGTGGTGGCTATTGCCCCAAGTAATGAAAATATTGTTTATGCTTTATACGCCAACTTTACAGATGCTATAGGCGCAATAAATGGCGAATTTTATAGGTACGATGCTGGCACCTCAACCTGGACGGCCTTGACACTACCCAACGAGGGTGGATCACATGAAGGAAATGATCCTTTTACTTCTCAAGGGGGATACGACCTTGTAGTAAATGTAAAACCCGATGATGTAAATACTGTATTTATTGGTGGAACGAATGCTTATAGAAGCTTGGATGGAGGCGGAACTTGGACACGTATAGGCGGATATGTTGATCGTACCTCTTATGGACTCTATTTAAATTCTCATCCTGATATACACGGATTTGTATTTCAACCTACAAACAGTTCTGTTATGTTATGTGTAAATGATGGTGGCATACAAAGAACAACTAACAATCTTGCAGGCACTGTAGCATGGACACAAATAAATAACGGATACCGCACCTACCAGTTTTACTACTCTGAGATAGATCCCCGTACCGGTAACGAAAAGGTTATTGGTGGTTCTCAGGATAATGGCACTACTCGAAATATAGGTGGCTCAGGAATAAATTTTGAGCCTGTAGCTAGTGGAGATGGTGTTTCTGTTGGTCTAAATTTACCAATAGCGGGTGTGCAAACAGAATTTGTGGGATCGCAATTAGGTACAATTAGACGTAGATCTTCTACTTCAGGCAATGGGTTTAGTACACTTATAACACCAACAGGTGAAAGTGGCGGTTTATTTGTAACTCTTTTTAAATTAGACCCTGATAATACCACCAATTTATATTATGCCAATGATAGTTTATTATACAGGACAGCGTCTGCAGCCACTGTAATCCCTACTACATGGACAACAATGACAGGAATAGGGCCAAGTGTGGGTGCAGCCAATGATATTTCTGCATTAGCTACAACCCGAGGTACTTACTCAGCAGCTACGTCAAGTTTATTTATGGGTACATCAAACGGCAAATTATTTAGGTTAGATAATCCAATTAATGCTGCTGCAACTGCCACACCTGTAGATATCTCTTCTGCCTTATTCGGTGCAGGTTATATAAGCAGTCTTGCAGTAAACCCAAGAAACGATGACACATTATTAGTAACACTTTCAAACTATGGCGTTGTTAGCGTGTTTTGGACGGGTAATGCAAATGCTGCTGTTCCCACTTGGACTGCTGTAGAAGGTAATCTCACCTTGCCTTCGTACCGTTCCAGCGCAATAGTGGTTACAAGTGCAGGTGTAGAATATTTTGTTGGTACATCGGCTGGTTTGTTTAACGCAATAGGGTTGCCTGCATCGCCTACATGGGCACAAGAGGGAAGTTCCTCAATAGGAAATGCAGTTGTGTCGAGTTTAGCCCTTCGCACAGCAGATAATAATTTGTTGGTAGGAACACATGGTTTTGGAATGTGGAAAACTCAATTACCCTTATTGGTCTTACCAATTACATTAAAAGAATTTACAGGTGTAAGAAAAGACAACAATGCTTTGTTGCAATGGTCTACAAGCTCCGAAATAAACAGCAAGCATTTTGACTTAGAAAAGTCTTTTGATGGAAATGTATTTAAAAAGATTGCAACCATTGCAGCAGCAGGTAATAGCAATACCACAAAAAGTTATCAATACATTGATAAATCTCTGCTCCTAGAAAACAATTATTATCGTTTAAGAAGCGTGGACCTTGATAATAGGTTTACCGTCAGTAATACAGTATTAATAAAAAACAATGTTGTTGCACAAGGAATTGTTGTAGAAAGTAATCCATTTATTGATAATATTAGAATACGGTTTTTAAAAAAACCGGAAAATAATGGAACGTTAACATTGCTGGATGCAAATGGTAAAGTAGTAGCCACACAAAAGATTCTGCAGGGAAATCAACAGTTAGTATTTATTTTACCTGTTACACTTGCTAAAGCTATATATTACGTGAAGGCTGAAATGGACGGCAAGAGATATACAGCTACTATTTTCAAGAAATAAAAAATCCTGTAAAATAAAAGCCTCTATTTCATGTAAATAGGGACTTTTATTTTGCGATAAAGGAATGTATTATTTAATCTTTAATCGCTCGTTGGTTTTAATATTTAAAATAATAATGCGGCCGAAAACCCCTGAAAAGCTACAGCAAGATAAGCCGGTGGAGGCGAATGAGGACTCACCGTTGCTTTTACCAACAATACGATAACAGTAGCCTCTACGGTTTTTTTATAATTGCTATATAAAAATGTGCAATGAGCCCCAGCATAACCACGGCAAAGCCTCCAACAAAAAAACCGGTAAAAGGGATTTTTAGGGCAAACATCATTCCGCCAAGACCAGACTCACTCAATGCCCACAAAGCGGTAAGGCGTTGTATAAAATTATTGTTTTTTGTAAATT
>Ga0105047_10010791_pt1 | contig 14894 bp, 6 predicted proteins | sample MAT04_FD_78384 | JGI IMG/M metagenome (GOLD analysis project Ga0105047, IMG submission 78384) | Freshwater microbial communities from Lake Fryxell liftoff mats and glacier meltwater in Antarctica - MAT-04 (megahit assembly) | ecosystem: Environmental > Aquatic > Freshwater > Ice > Liftoff... | reverse complement strand
TTGCCTGTTTCAGTCTGGTGCGTATGGTATGCACCAGATGATATGCCAACACCGTAATAAACAGGTGTCCAGCAACTCGGTTGGTAATTTGCTGGTGAATCGGGCGCAAGCCAAGTGCAGCTTTCAGCAAACGTAACGGATCATCGCTGGACTTTCTCAGAGTTGCCGGCCCATCCGGCAATATGTCAATGATGTGGGACATCACCTATAGTTACCCCCGGAGAAAATCAACTGGCGCCCGCTACCGGCAGGGGTAACGACGCCGGAACCGTATAGTCCAGTTCCACTGCGGCTCGGATTAAGGCGCGGCTTTCCTGCGGTGTGGCATTTGGCAATGCTTCCACCCGCTCGGCAGCGGAGGCGAGATTGTCGTCCTTGATACCTTCGCGAAACCAACGAGAGACATCACCCTGACGCAAATGGTACTGCCAAGTTTCGTCATCGACCCCGTCGCCGATTTGCAGGAAGAGCATCAAATTTTGGGCACGCAGATTCATTGTCTGCTGCGGGCCTTGGAAGTAGAAGCTGCGATCCGGGGGAAGCTGACCCTCGGCATATTTTCGGCGGTGTCGATGGCGCGCCATTTTGCAGGGATGAGCCAGGACCTTCTGCGGCGGTGTGGCACTCTCTTTCAACCACAAGAGAAATTCACCGGGCTCCATGGCCGTCGGGTCCATTTGTGGTGCGGGTTGATTGATTACGCGGGTAAAACCGGTCAGCGTGTCAAGTGCGTTAGCCCCCACCACCAGCGCAGTGTCTACGCGTTCCAGTAGATTTCCTGAAAGCAGATCCGGATGCACGGTGATCATGACAACGTTGGTCAATTCCTTGGGCAGGGTGCCATCGGGCGGCAACCATTCCGCCGGCATGAGATGATGGGCCTCATCAAGAATCAGCCAGTGCGGCCGACCCGTTCGCGAGCGCATCTGCAGGAGTTGCGACAGCAGTCGCAGGAAAAACGGCGGACGATCGGCAATGGGCAATCCGGTCAGGCACACGACGGCATTGGCATTCGGATCTTCCAGTAACCGCAGGATCTCATCCTCGGGGGGAGCCGCCTTCGGACCTCCGAACATGACCGCTCCTTCGAATCCGTCGTAATCTCCCTCCGGATCAATCAAACAAAACTGATACTGCCGTTCCTGCAGAGACTCGACGATACGCGTTGCGACAGTCGATTTGCCACTCGCCGATGGGCCGCAGATCAAAACGCTCTGCCCGTATGGAGACAGCATCACTTTCCGGTCATCGCATGTTCCCAGTTCGAGATGATGTCTCTGCAGGCCGAGATTCAGATCTGCCAGATCATTTGCGACCAGTCCCTCGATCAACTGGCGGACTCCCTGGCTGTGTGTCCCTGCGGTGATGAGATCCGCCGTTTCCTTGACGGCCGGAAGGGCATTGGCCACGGCCACGGACATTTCACACAACCGTAAAAACGCATGGTCATTTTCCGCATCGCCGATACCGACTACATTATGCGGCGAGATATTCATCTCCTTCAGTGCCGCAAGCAAGCCGCTGGCTTTGTTGACACCGGCCGGCAGGATCATCACCGCCCCTTTATTGAAAATGAGCTGCAGTTCCAGCCCTTGATCGCGAATTGTATTGATGACCGTGTCCTGATGGGGCTCCCAGGTGGCAACAATGACGCGGCCGACTGATATGGGGCCGACGTTTTTATCGTGCAGGGCCTGCAGGAAGCTATCGCTCGGTGGCTCGGCAAGAGGTTTTTCTGCCTTCGCCGAGGGTTGGTAGAGCAAACCGCCATTTTCCGCCACAACCCATTCGAACAAGTCGATTTCCGGAAAGATGCTCAACAATTCCGGCAGCTCGCGCCCCGTCACCATGACCAGGCGACGACCGGTCGCCAGGAGTTTGCGGAGCGAGTCGACGGTGGCTGCGTCGACGCGGCCATCTTGGGCAAGAGTCCCGTCATAATCAGTCGCCAGAACGTGATATCGCATTGTGCAGCCTCACTGAGTGTTAAAGAATGATGCTCTCGGTATTTTGAGCCTTGCTTTTCCTCTTCAATTCTTATGCCAAGTCGACCTCTGTCCGGATAAAAGCGATATTTATCATCATGAGCAGCGGCATTCGTTGAGGAGCATTTCCAATCCCCGCAAGGGGAGATCGATCGAGTGCGGGCGGTTGTGCAACTCGTATCCCAGCTCGTCTACGACTTTTTGTATCATGAAACAGCGCAGCATCGTGGCAAGTTCTGTCCTGTCCGCTGGAATCAGTGGGGAGTTTTTCAGCGCATGCAGATAGGCTTTGAGATAGGAGCCGCTGACATAGACATACCAGGCCTCCAGCCAGGGTTCGAGCAGCACTCTATCCTCAGGATGGCCGGCGCTGTGGTGAACCAGCGTGGTTATGGTGGCATAGTGGAAGGAGTGGATCATGCTTGCCACATCCCGCAAAGGGGAACTTTTCAGCCGTCGTTCGCTGAGAGAATGGGCCGGTATCCCTTCGAAATCGATGAAAACGAAATCCTTGCCGGTGAAAAGCGCCTGGCCCAGATGAAGATCGCCGTGAACCCTGCACTTCATGGCGGAGAGCCGCCGGCCGGTAATTTTCTGCTGACAGGCGATAAGCTCCTTTTCGGCGGCCAGAATCACGGTGGCCCGGCGCCTTACGTCATCCGGCAGACGGTCGAGATTTTTCGTCAGCACCTGGAAGTTACGCCGGATAAGTCCGCGCATGGACTGGAAGATGGACCTTTGGTAGAGGGTGGAAAACGGTTCCATGCCCCAAGTGTTGTCCGTTGAGCTTGCGGCCAGCGCCCGGTGCATCTCGGCAGTGCGCTTGCCAAGCACCAGGGCCATCTCCAGGTGAAGGCCACGGACGAGATCGCGGAATTGATCGGGGATGCCATCGTCGACGACCTCCAGGAGTGTCGGAAGTTGGGCCGGAAGTTTTTGCAGATCTTCTTTATGTGATAAGAGGTGCTCGATAAATTGAGTGAGGATTGTCAGGGTGCTCCGCCAGGCATCGCCATGACAGGAGACGAAGGTCTGCAGAACACCGAGATCATATGCCTTGCCTCCGGCAGCACGGTATTCGATCCCTCCCGCATAGGACGGCACATTGCGGAATTTTCTATTGGCGGCGAGAAACCGGAGGATTTCAGGCTCCGGATTGATTCCGTCCTGCAGCTTCCGGTACATTTTGAACAGCAGCCGGTCGCCATACATAATACTGGTGTTATTCTGCTCGACACTCGCAACCCTGCTGGGAAACAATTCTGTCCTGGGCGGAGAAATTTTCGTCACACCTCCGCCTCGCATGCCCACAAGTTCTGAGCCATTTGCACCATGCACCTTGGCACGACCGCTCATCAGCTCGAAGAGGAGCCCCCGGAATTCCTCCAGGTAGATCGCATCGCAGAGAACACCATCAACTTCTCCGAGCGAGAGAGCGGTTATGGTTGCCAGCGGATGCCGATCGGTCAGAGCCTGTAGTCGTTCGCTCGCAAGCCAGGTCATGGGGATGAGATAGATCTCGGGGTCCTGCTCGGTGTAGGTAACTTGAAGGAAGGCCAGCAGAAACAGCTGATCATCCTGTTCCAACCGGCAACTGTCGATAACCTTTATCTGACTGATCACCCGCCCCTTGCCGCAAAACCAGAAGACCCGCTGCAGGTAATGGGGCATAACGACGCTGCATAAGCGCTCTCCTGTTTTGCCTTTAAGCACGTCCGACCAGGGATGTCCCTCCTTCAACATAAGTTTCCGGCCATCCTCGTCGGGTTCGGCCCCCGCTTCGGTGCTCCGCAACACAAACCAGAACGGGTCATAAGGTCCCATGGTGAAGTGGTACCGAGCATCCTGGATCATTGGGAAGCGGTTGCGACTGAAGACCTCTTCGGGGATCATGCCTGCATAGCGGGAAAGATCGATGGTGACCGTCTGAGAGAAACGCGAGAGATTGATGACAACCAGAAGTTTTTCGCCTTCAAAGCTGCGGATGAAGCTTAAGACCTTCGGGTTGTCCGAGGCGAGCACTTCCAGGCTGCCGCAACTGAACGCCCTGAAACGCTTGCGCATAGCGATCGTGCGACGCATCCACCAGAGCAGGGACGACGGATTGTGCTCCTGATTTTCGACGTTGATCGATTCATAATGATATTCCGCCTCAATTATGACCGGCATAAACAGCTTCTGGGGACTGGACTTGGAAAAGCCGGCGTTCCGGTCGGGATTCCATTGCATCGGGGTCCGGACGCCGTTTCGATCACCGAGAAAGTAGTTGTCGCCCATGCCGATTTCATCGCCATAATAGATGATCGGCGTTCCCGGCAAGGAGAAGAGCAGGATGTTCATCAGCTCTATTTTGCGACGATTATTCTCCATCAAGGGGGCCAGACGGCGGCGGATGCCGAGATTGATGCGGGCCCGCGGATCGGAGGCATAGGCCCGGTACATGTAGTCGCGCTCCTCATCGGTCACCATCTCCAGGGTCAACTCATCGTGGTTGCGCAGGAAGATGGCCCACTGACACCCCTCCGGGATGGTCGGCGTCTGATCGAGAATGTCGACGATCGGGAAGCGGTCTTCCATCTCTATAGCCATGAAGATGCGCGGCATGAGCGGGAAATGGAAGGCCATATGGCTTTCGTCGCCGTCACCGAAATAGGCGGCGGCATCTTCCGGCCACTGGTTCGCCTCGGAGAGCAGCATGCGGTTTTTGAAGGATACGTCCAAATGGGCTCGCAGCTTCTTGAGGAAGGCGTGGGTTTCCGGCAGATTCTCGCAGTTGCTCCCCTCCCGCTCGAACAGGTAGGGAACGGCGTCGAGCCGGACGCCGTCCACCCCCATCCGCATCCAGAAGTCGATGACCCGCAGCATTTCGGCCTGCACCTTCGGGTTGTCGAAGTTGAGGTCCGGCTGATGGGAGTAAAAACGGTGCCAGTAGTAGGCTTTAGCCAGCGGCTCCCAGGTCCAGTTGGAAATTTCGAAATCCTGAAAGATGATCCGCGCTTCGCGGTACTTCTCCGGCGTGTCGCTCCAGACATAAAAGTCCCGATGTGCGGAACCCGGTTTGGCCTGGCGGGCCCGCTGGAACCAGGGATGCTGGTCCGAGGTGTGATTGAGAACCAGTTCGGTGATCACCCGGATGCCGCGACTGTGGGCAGCGTGCAGCAACTGTTTGAACTCGCGGAGACTGTTGTAGCTGGGGTTGACATTGTAGTAGTCGGCGATGTCATAGCCGTCATCCCGCTGCGGAGAGGGGTAGAAGGGGAGCAGCCAAATTGCTGTAATCCCGAGCTGCTGCAGGTAGTCAAGCTTGCCGATCAGCCCGAGGAAGTCACCGATGCCGTCGGCGTCGGAGTCGACGAAGGCCTTGATGTGCACCTGGTAAATAATGGCATCCCGGTACCAGCTAGGATTATCCTCAAGGACGGAATCGTCATGACGCATAGTTTTTTTCTCCTTGCCGGGCTCTGCCGTAACACGCCACCTGGTTTCGCACCGAAGCGGCCAGATCGTGCGGAAGCATGTCCCAGGAAAAACGCCACTGCCAGTTGCCGAAGGCGGTGCCGGGGACATTCATCCGCGCTTCGTTGCTAAGTTTCAGCATGTCCTGAAATGGAAAGATTGCGGTACCCGCAACTGACATCAGAGCGGCGCGAATCAGGTCGCCGACACAGTCATCCCCCGAAGTGCCCAGATAAACATGCATCGCGGAGCGCTCTGCAGCCGAAATGGAATCATACCACCCTCGAGTGGTATCGTTATCGTGGGTGCCGGTATAGACGACCATATTGTTCAGGTGGTTATGGGGAAGATATGGATTTGTCGGCCCGGCGTCAAAGGCAAATTGCAGGATACTCATGCCGGGGAAATGATAGCGGTCACGGAGCGCCACTACCTCGGGGGTGATTACTCCCAGATCCTCGGCGATGATCGGAAGCGTACCCAGGGCAGCGTGGAGTGTGTCAAAAAGTCTCTCTCCCGGCCCGTTGACCCAGAGCCCTTTCCGGGCAGTCTGTGCGTTTGCCGGCACATGCCAGGCGGCCTCGAAGCCGCGGAAATGGTCTACTCGGACAATGTCAAAAATCTCAAACATACTCTTAAAGCGTTCGGTCCACCACCGGTATCCGTTCTGCGCCATGGCATCCCAGTCATAGTGCGGATTGCCCCACAGCTGACCATCAGTAGTAAAATAGTCGGGCGGAACGCCGGCTACGACCGTCGGATCGCCCTGTTCATCGAGGAGAAAGAGTTGGCGGTGGCAAAAGACATCGGCAGAATCATGGGCTACATAGATGGGGATATCGCCAATCACAGCGATACCCCGCTCGTTGGCATAGCTGCGCAACTCCAGCCATTGCCGTGAAAACTGCCATTGCAGATATTTCTGCACCGCAATTTCATGGGCGAATTGCTGCGAATATTTCTGATACGTCTTCGGGGTTATGCGCGACGCTTCCTGAGGCCACATGGTCCAGCTTTCGTCGTGAAAGTGGTGTTTCAGCACCATAAAAAGGGCAAAGTCATGCAGCCAGGGCGTGGTATCGCAGAAGCGCTGGAAGAGAAGCGTCCGTGGTGTCGTCTTCCGAGCTAGAAAGGCAGAACCGGCAAGACACAGCGGTTCCATTTTCGCCCCGGCGACGGCAGTGAAATCAACACGATCTTGCGGATAAGAGCAGACGGAGGGAGCATGGGCAAGATCACCCTCATTGACTATCCGTTGCAGATCGATCAGCAGAGGATTCCCCGCGAAAGCAGAAAACGCGGAATAGGGGGAATTGCCACAGGCAGGTGGTGTCAGCGGCAGCACCTGCCAATACGACATTCCCATGTCGTGCAGCAGATCGATAAAACGCCTGGCATCCGCCCCCAGGGTTCCTATCCCGCCGGGACCTGGAAGCGAAGTCGGGTGCAGGAGGATTCCACAGCCACGTTTATTCAGCATATGTTCTCATTTCTCGTTAAATTCCCCTCCCCTTGCGGGAGGGGGTTAGGGGGTGGGGGAAGCCACGCGTAGGCATTGCTCCCTAACAACCTCCAGAACACCTTCTGTGTTTTCAATTACTTCATTATTCGAAAATCGTAACACCACGAACCCATTCGCCCGCAGACAAGCATCTCTTTGTCCATCGTACTCCTCATTTTCCGCATGCTGTCCACCATCAAGCTCTATGACAATCTTTTTATCGAAAAAAACAAAGTCAACTATATACGCTTCGATCGGTTGTTGCCTGCGGAACTTGACGCCGGCAACCTACCTGTTTCTTAAACAGCGCCAGAGGAGGCGTTCAGTATCTGTGGTGGTGTTGCGTAATTCTCTGGCGAATGAATATAGGGAGCTTCGTGGTTTCATATAGTTCACCCACCCCTCGATCCCCTCCCGTCAAGGGAGGGGAGGAAAAGCCAAGAGCCAAACTCTGATTGCCTGAATTGTTTCATGTTCAGATTTTTTTGCAGTCGCGCATTTCCAGAAGGGCCACCGGATATGACGAGAGTATGTCGCAAAGGGCAAGGCTCGGCTGACCTTGCTGTTGCTGAATATTCAAATTTTCTCCTGTAAAAACATTGCTATAGCAAGTTGCAGCAGTATCCAACGTTTGGATGATCCGGGTGTCCCGCCATACCTCCGGCCCCAGCGGCAACCCGCAACTGTCGCCAATCAGGCGGCTGCAAAAACGCGGCACCACCACCAGGACCGAGCTACCGTTACCTGAACGTTCAAAGGCGCATACATGTTCCCAGCAGGCGCCTTCCACCGTTAGCGGGCGGTAACTTCCATCTTCAAATAATTTTCTGTTTTCTCGGCGAAAGTTCAGCGCCTTGCAGGTCAGATGCAGCTTTAGGCGGCCGTCATTGCGGGTCGCAACCAAACCGCGGGCCGTTTCCAGGGGTCCGGCAGTCGATTCCATACGCATCAGTTCATCGAGCAGGTTTTTTCGTATGCGGTAATCGACCGACCGGCGGTTGTCAGGATCGACCAGGCTGAAATCCCACAACTCATTCCCCTGATAGAAATCGGGAATTCCCGGTGAGGTTATTTTAAGGAGCGTCTGGGAAAGGGAGTTAAAGATGCCGCAGGCTGCAGTCAATTTCTGGAATATTCCGAAATCATAAATAAAATTATTATGCTTTGAATTTTCCAGGACCCTGTCGATGAAATGTATCACTGCATCTTCATGCAGGATGTTGGGACTGATCCAGCTGGTGTTGACCTTAGCCTCCCGTATGGCCTTCAACATGTACTCCCTGATCCGCGGAGGGAATGGTGCAAACTCGTCGTCATCCGGAGAGCAGAAGGGCCAGGTCCCCACCAGGGTCTGGTAAAGCAGGTACTCCTCGTTGCGGTTCGGTGCGGGCTTGCCATCGACCATGGTTTTGAACTTGCGATTCTGGCGGCTCCAGCGGGAAAGCCCCTTGCGCCAAAGTTCCGGGATCTCCGAAAGCACGTTGATCCTGGCCCGAACATCCTCACTGCGCTTGGTGTCATGGGTCGAGGTGGCCAACATGGCCAGCGGACGACTCTTGCACCGTTCGATATTCTGGCCGTGGAAGGTTTCCATGGAAATGCCGAACCGTTCCGGACTCCCACCCACTTCGTTCAGGGAAACAAGCCGATTGTATACGTAGAAGGCAGTATCTTCCACTCCCTTGGCCATGACCGGGCCGGTGATCTGTTGAAACCGCTTGACGAAATCAAGCCAAGCCGGTTTGTGATTCTCCTCCAGGGTATCAGGATAGCGGAGCAGCAGAACATCTCGGATGAAATCGAAAATCGAGGTGCTGATGGCCGGGTTCTGGCGCTTTGCCCGGCCAACCGCCGATTCAATGTACTGACGGTCCCGCTCCGAGACTTCAAAGCTGTTGGTGTAGGTCCGGTAGACCGGGAAATTGGCAATCACCTCGACGATCGATTTGATCAGGCTGTACAGGGTGAAATCCCGCGTATGCCGATTCTGCTCGGATATCCGGTTTAGATAGTGTCCCAGCATGTTGATTTCGCTCGACATGGCCACATGCATGACCAGTTTTTTGTTCTCACAGACTACATCCTGGAAGTCGATGGGATGCCGCAGGAAGTGCGTATACAGTTTTTCAAACAACTTGGCATGCGCTGTGTCGACAAACAGGCCGTTTACCTGAATGGCAAAATCGTAGCCGGTGGTTCCGAAAACCTGCCAGCTCTCCGGCATCTTCTCAGCTTTGAGGAGAATTTTTTCGCCAATGATGAAGAACGGCTTGAAGGTTGGATCCGCAGCAACACTCCGGTCATACTTTTCCCTTATGGCAACTTCCGGGTTTTCCTGTCCATTGTCCACAGGCTGTCGTGCTTCGGGAGAGTCGCTAAGTATCCGGACGAAACAGGCTGATTGCAGTCTCCTGAAATACTCTTCCGGACCCCGCAAGCCATCGGCGTGGTCAATCCGCAGGCCGCTGATCTTTCCAGCCGCCACAAGGGAGAAGACCAGCCGGTGCGTTTCTGCGAAAACGGCTGGGTCCTCCACCCTGATGGCACCGAGGGAATTTATATCGAAAAACCTGCGGTAGTTGATCTCCTCAGTCGCGACGTGCCAATGGGAAATACGATAGACCTGCTGCCGAAGGAGTGCGTCCAGCAGATCAAAACTGCGCGGGTCGCCCTTTGTTCCGTTGAAGGCCGCCACATTACCATCAATGAATTCCCTGATCCTGCTGCCGTTTTGATAGAGTTCCCACAAGCGCCGCTTGACAACCTCTTTTTCCCGGTAACGCTCGACGATCCGCTCGGGATCTTCCTCGGTGGTGGGAGGCAGGTGTTTGAGCGACGTTACGATGCTCATCAATTCCTGAAGCCCAGCCTCGGTATTGCTAAGTTCCCGTTGCAAATCTTCGATGCAAAGCGTCAGGATGTTGCTGTAGGTCTTCGGAATGATCGGCAGTTTATGGTCGTGGTAATAAACAAAAAAAGACCCTTCCTCAAAGGAGAGACGCAGATCTCCATTTTCGAGAGCACTGCCATATTGCTCGCCCAGGATCGGAATAAGGATTTTGTTCTCCAGCTCTTTCTTGACCGGGTGCCAGTCGATATCGAAAAAACCCGCAGAGGTTGAGCTGGGGCCATTTTCCAAGACATCCATCCACAAAGCATTGCCCTGTCCCTCGATGCACATATGGTTAGGGACGATATCCAGGATCTGACCCATGTCCCATCGCTTCAGCTCGCCGACCATAGCCTCGAACTCATCCTCCGAGCCGATTTCCAGATTGAGGCTATTCTGGTCGAGGATGTCATACCCGTGCAAGCTCCCCGCACGTGCCTTGAAGTAGGGTGATGCATAAATGTCGCCGATGCCGAGCCTATGCAGGTACGGGAAGATCTCCCTGGCATCGTTGAAGCGGAAATGGGCATTGAACTGCAGCCGGTAGGTTGATAGCGGTATTCTCAGCCCTTTGCCGTTCATAGATCGCCTTCAACTTTTTCCAGTACCGCCGGAACGTTGAAAAAGAGTAATTTCCCCAGATTTTTTACCGCTTCGCTCCAGGGGATCATCAAGCCGTTTGCCACTCCGACAGTGGACGGGAGCTCGGAAGCGCGGGATTGCAGCAGGGTCCAATACATATTCTGAGTCTGCCAGAGATTCACCTGAAGCGGGAGCAAGGTAACCGCCTCGACCAACAGGAGGACCTCGGAAAAAAGCCGACCATTTTCCGGCTCTTCCAGCAGAGCGGCCATGGCCCCTTCAATCCTGCGGCGGATAATGAATTCAAGAGCCACATTATCAACAGTGACATGCCAGCTTTCGATCTCGCCGACATCCTCCTTCAGTCTGCCCATGTCGACCGTTTCCGAGGTGAACATCTTTTGCAGTTTGAGATTAAGGGCCGTCTCGGCAGTAGTCATAAAGTAGTGCGGTACCGGCATGCCGGTTTCCCGCAGAAATCCCATCAGGCTTTTGCTGTTTTCATATTGGCTTATGAACTTGTCTTCAAACTCCTGGAGCGTGCCGGCGATGATCAGGCGCAGAATATGCCGCTGTTTGTCCCGGAAAAGATCTTTGAGGGAGTAGTTGTGCATGCCGAAATGGGTGTCTATCAATCTGATTACTGCAGCAAAATCACCTTCATTAAAGGCGTGCGCAACCTCCTGCTTCATAGTCAGGTAGGCCTCCTCGCCGACGAAGGAGCAGACACCGCAGTTCAAGGTGTGGCCGCCGAAATACAAATTACAGAAACTGATCCGGTCCGTTTTGCGGGTGATGAGTGAGCGGATGAGTATTTTGCCCACCGCAAGTCGCATCTGGCCGGTATGGAGTGTCAGATGATCCTCTCTGAAGGCGCGATAACTGAAAATATCGGTCTCCTCGGTGTACTCCTCAAAGACAAAGCTGACGGCGTAGTGTGCACCGACCTTGATCAGGTCGATCCTGGCAGAGTCAATGAATCGTGCATAGAGTTCAGCACCGTTGCCATGGTCGGGGATATTGCTGCCGGCCTGGGCCAGCCGTTCCAGGAAGGGGGCTTCGATGCCCTGAATACCGTAACTCTCCGCCAACTGCATAGCCCGGCCGGCATAGAGAATGATCTGCACTGTTTCCAGTCCGGAAAGTTCGTCAAAAAACCAGCCGCAGCTGGTGTACATAAGCATGGCGTGTCGCTGCATTTCCAACAGACTGAGTACGACCGTAACTTCATTTTCAGCCAGGGGGCGCAGGACGTGTCGCTGCAGGAAGGCCGCGACATTTACCTCGGAGCGGTCAAGCATGACGGCAATGTATTCGTTGCGTGCCTCCCAGGGGTCTCTCACAAAATCCGCCAGGCCATCCGCAAAGCCTACCGCCAGCTGTTCGCTGAGCCAGTCCAGAGCGTCCCGCAGCGGTTTGCGCCATTGCTGGTTCCAACTGCCATTTCCGCCCGAGTTGCAGCCGCAGTCATTCCGCCAGCGCTCGATACCGTGCATGCAGCTCCAGGAAGTGTTGTCGATAATCTGTACTTCATGGGTAGCCGGATGCAATTCCAAATATTCGCCATAGTTGGTCAACCGCGCGAGGTTGTTCACCTCAATGTAATTCAGGGCATGGCCGAGCGCCATCTCGCCGAAGGCATGGTGATGGCCGTAGGTTTCACCATCGGTGGCGATATGGACCAACTGGGAATGGTTGCTGTCCTCCGAAAAACCTGACATCAGTCGGGCGGCAAACAGTTCGCCGCTGCTCAGCAGTTTCTCGAAGGCCACAGCCTGGGAAATGGGGCCGTCGTAGAAGAAGATGCAGATACTTCGCCCAGAAGGAAGCCGGCAGAGATAGGGTCGTGAAGGGTCGATACGCGTACCGCCGACGTCCTTCCACCGGCCGAATCCGATTCGCCGAGCCCGTTTCGCCTGATGCGGAGCGAGGACGGTGAAATGAATACCTTCCTCGGCCAACACCTCGAGTGTCGCTACATCCACGGCGGTTTCAGCCAACCACATCCCCTCGGGGAAGCGCTGGAAGCGATGCTCGAAATCCTTGATTCCCCACCGCACCTGGGTTCGTTTATCGGCCAGACTGGCCAGGGGCATGATGATATGGTTATAGACCTGGGCGAGAGCCGCTCCATGGCCGGAGCGCCAGGCGATACTCTGCCGGTCGGCCGCCTGGAGCGCCCGATACGCGTCGGGGGCATATTTTTCCATCCAGGAAAGCAGCGTCGGTCCAAAATTGAAGCTGATTCGAGCATAGTTGCTGACGATCGCCATGATGCGGCCTTCGCCGTCCAGATTTCGGGTGGCGGTATTCGGGGCATAACACTCGGCGGTGATCCGTTCATTCCAGTCATGATAAGGATAGGCCGAATCCTGGATTTCAATGGACTCCAGCCAGGGGTTTTCCCGGGGTGGCTGGTAGAAGTGGCCATGGATGCAGAGGAATCGTTCCATAAATTACTCCTTTTTGTAGACGACGACTGCAAAAGGGGCGAGTGTCGGGATGTCGGGATGGGCGGGATGCACGGTTACGCAACTGCCCGGCGGGGAGTTTCCCGAGGAGTCGAGCAGGACACGCAAGGTGCCGCCGATAAGCGGCGGACGAATCACGCGACTTTGATCACTGTAGTTGAACAGGCTGAGTATCCGGCCGCCGTCGACGCACCGGATAACTGCCAGAACTCGTTCTTCCTCGCAGGCGACAATCTGCATATTCTCTCGGCTAAGCCTGACAGCAGGCGACCATTCCTTGCGCAAGCGGATCAGTTCACGGTAGAAATCGAAGATGAGGCGATGGTCGCCTTGATGGCGTTGTTCCTGATCCACTTTAGCGGATAGAAAGGTTGCCTCTGCCTGAGGATCAGGGGGCGATCCCTGGTGGGTAAATGCGGCAAATTCCTCTAGACGTCCCCGCCTGATCGCCGCCACCAAATGCGCATCGCCATGACTGACAAAATAGGGAAACGGTGCCGATTCCCCATATTCCTCGCCCATGAAGAGCAGCGGCAGATAGGGGGAGAGCAGCACCGTTGCGGCGGCCAGCTTCTGCTGCGACAGGGAAAGATGCTCGCCCTGCCGCTCTCCAGCCATACGGTTGCCCACCTGGTCATGATTTTGGGAAAATACCACCAGTTTGTTGGGGGGAATCCCTGCAGAAGAACTGCCATGCCGCCGCTTTCTGAAGGCGGAATAGCCGCCGGAGAAGACGAATCCCTCCCTGATGCTCTTGACCAGGTCGGCAAACAAACCGAAGTCGCCGTAGTATCCGGCCTGCTCGCCGGTCAGGAGTGTCCACAGGGCGTGGTGAAAATCATCGTTCCACTGGGCATCAAGGCCATAGCCGCCCAACTCCGGGCAACCTATCACCCGCACGTCGTTCAGATCGCTTTCGGCAATAACAAATATCTTCCGTCCCAGTGCCTCGCCCTGCCGGTGCACAGCCTCGACCAGTTCGCAAAGAATATGCCGGGCACTAAAATCGTAGATGCCGTGGATGGCATCCAAACGCAGGGCATCGATGTGGTATTCGGTGATCCAATAGAGGGCATTGGCGATAAAGTAGTGGCGAACCGGATCACTTTCCGGGCCGTCAAAATTGACCGCGTCTCCCCATGGTGTGTGATAGCGGTCGGTAAAGTAAGGACCGAAACTGTGCAGGTAGTTCCCTTCCGGCCCCAGATGATTGTAGACCACATCGAGGATGACGGCAAGTCCTCTCTGGTGGCAGGCACCCACCAGCCGTTGCAACCCCTCCGGGCCGCCATAACTGTTTTGGGACGCAAAGGGATAAGTGCCGTCATAGCCCCAGTTGCGTTCTCCGGGGAACTGGGCCACCGGCATCAGTTCCACTGCGGTTATGCCCAACTCACACAGGTAATCGAGACGGGATATCGCTGCGTCAAAGGTGCCCTGGGCGGTGAAGGTTCCTACGTGCAGTTCGTAGATGATGAAGTCTTCGAGCGGGATGCCGGTCCAGCCGTTATTGTGCCGGAGAGAGCCGCCGGCAGCGACCACTTGGGACGGTCCATGCACTCCTTCCGGCTGAAAACGTGAAGCTGGATCAGGCCGGGAAGTTTCGCCATCCAACAAGTAAAGATAGCGCTCGCCTTCGGCGATACCCGCGACAACCCCGCTGAAATAGCCATTCGCTTCAGCGGTGAGTGGCACAGGATTACCTCCCCGCTGCGACAGAATTACCGACACTTCCCTAACCCGTGGTGCCCAGACTCGGAACCGGACACTTCCGTCCAGAAGCAGGGTCGCACCGAGATCGAGCTGCCGGTTTAGATCGGGTTTGAGTGAACACGTACGATTTTTATTCATATCTCTCCATTTTAATGATTTGGAGCATGCAAGTTTTCCTTCAAGAAAATGTGAAGTCCACAGTATTCCCTGAGTGGTTGTCAGTGGAGATAGTGTGCTGGGAAGGTGAGATCGTCTTCCACCGTCGCCGCCAACGACACCGGCACCGGCACCGGCAC
>Ga0105047_10010790_pt1 | contig 14895 bp, 12 predicted proteins | sample MAT04_FD_78384 | JGI IMG/M metagenome (GOLD analysis project Ga0105047, IMG submission 78384) | Freshwater microbial communities from Lake Fryxell liftoff mats and glacier meltwater in Antarctica - MAT-04 (megahit assembly) | ecosystem: Environmental > Aquatic > Freshwater > Ice > Liftoff... | reverse complement strand
TTGATTTACTGTCATCTGTTGTGCTAAAAGATCACGGTAATATGAGATGGTAAATGGCGAATTTCCTTCCAGCTCAAAATGAATTTTCGTTTTATTGGAATCGCAGTTATATAATGGGGGGCCGAATGCCATTTTTAGGGTATCGAAATTGAACAGATAGCTGTTGTTTAAGAGCATTGTGCAACCTGTTTCGTCTGAAATCGTCTCGATATTAAAGAGGCCATTACTATAATAGAAGGAAGTATCTGTTACGGCAGAAGTGAACGTCATCGGAACAATGTCTTTTACATACTGAACTGTGAAAGGGGCATTGCCTTCGAAATGGTAATCGATCCTTGATTTTACAGTATCGCAATCGAACACCGGTGAGCTTGCACTAACCTGAATCGGGTCATAATGAATCAGGCGCTGTTCATTTATGCTGTATTGGCAATTGTTTGAATCTTTTATATTGGAAATAAAATAATTTCCGTTGCTAAGATCCAATTGCACAGGACTACTGGTAAAAGATTGGGTATTTGCCAGGCCATTCGAAAAGTAACTAAGTAGATAGGGACTTCTGCCACTTACAATCAAAGTAAGTTCTGTATGATTTGTCAGACAATTATATTGTTCGCCTATAAACTGATAGGTTATAGCAGAATCCATTAATGTATATGGTGTGTTTATTAAAAATTCGCATTTGTTGGAGTCAACAAGCTTATTAAACATGTAATTCCCGTTAGCAAGAAAGAAAACAGGCTGCGGATGAGTGAATTCTAAACTATCGGAAAGACCATTCCGGGTAAAATAGAATTTCCATGGTGATCGACCTGTGAGGGTGGTTACAAATTTTGTTTTGTTACTATCACAATAAAATAGCTTTTGATTCAATGTCCATGTCGATAATGTATCATAGATATTTTTCTGAATAAACGGGGCAATGACACATCCATTATTATCAAAAGCGGTATGAATCAGTTTTAACCCGTTTGACACAAGCCATCTGGCGGTATCTGTTAAGGTTGAAACACTTAATACACTATCATCTGTTTTATAATAAATCTGCCAAGGCGATTTTCCTGTCATTTTATAGGTAAGCTCAGTCGAATTGGAATCGCAGATAAATTTGCTGCCAAGATCTGTGATGGATAATGGTGCTTCGTTCACCAGGTAAGGAATAAATATATTTTTGTTGCAACCATTGCCAGATACCAGTCGGGTAAATGTATAGTCACCATTGCCCAGGTATATCACAGGGCTGCTAAGAGGAATACTGTCTGCTACGCCATTTTTCAGAAACCGTATTCGCACGGAATTGGAGAATGCCGATGACAGTTCAAATTTTGTTTTACTCGAATCGCAATCATACTTCACAGATTTGAAGATATCATTGGAGGTTAAGGTTGCCTTGATATTGATTGTATCTCCGATAGGTTTAATACACCCGCCATTATCTTTTATACTATGAATAATATATTGACCTGGTTCCCACATGGCTATCAGAGAATTGGAGTAAAGATTTTTGATGGTATCCAGAATACCATTTTTTGAATATGTGATATCCCAATACGGATCTCCATCAAGGCTGAACGTTTGCAGGTACTTATTTGAATCGCAGATATATTCAGAAGAAGCCAGTTGGATGTTGATGTTCTCATTCGGGTTGAATTCAAATTCATCACTTTTAAAGCCGACGTTGCCAGTACTATCCAAGAGATTCCGTATTTGGAAAGTACCTGTATTATTTACATTCAGGAATATAGAATCGGTTGGGCAAGCGTAGCTGTTTTGCAATACATTATTTCTGTATAAATCAAATGTAAACGGTTTTTTCCCAAAGAATTTTACTAGAAGATTTACAACAGGAGGATTGCAGGTAGACGACAGTTCTCTGATAACAGGTTTCGCACGTTTGTTAATACTGTCCATCAACTTGTTGTATGCAGGGCATGAGGGAAACGTATGACCTGTGTAATTGTAATAATATTGTGTATTGGTAAGTCCGGCAAAATAGTTCTCTGTGGCATGATTAACTGTTTCTTCCTCTATATCTCCCCCTGTACCCCAGGAGAATAAAAACTCTGAATTGGAAGCCTGCACCTTAGCCAGTATAGTATCCCGCTGAAATAGGCTATAAAATAAACTTCCAAAATGTGGCAACTGATACGCATTGGTTTCATACAAAGCGTCAATCTCTACCGTATAGCCTCCAGAAACAAGCACGCCATCTGGTTGTGATTCGAACGAGTTCATAAGGCAATATTCACCCCCATAAGAAAGTCCCAGAATCACTACTTTGTCATATTTTTTTTTAAGGTATTTGGTTAGTGCGATACTTTCAATCAACACATTGATACCGTAGAATTTATCTTTAGAAGCGAGATAACCTACAGTTTGTGAAGGGGTTGGAAATTCGCACATAAATCGTTTCTGGTTCCAGTTATATGAACGAATATCTTGTAATGGCCTTATTTGAATAAAGACATCTCCATAAGGAAGCAGGTAATTCTTAACCTGGCATTGGAGATTATTATATCCGACCCCCTGTATTGTTTCAGTGGTCATATTATCTCCGGAACCAGGAAATATCAGAAAGGCTGTTCGTCCCGATGTGGGTGTCACAGTGGCCGTTGTAGGAGTAAACGTAGTATAGGCGTTAGAAGACTTATCTTTTAACATAAATGGTAGTTTAAAACATGGATTCGTTTGCCTGTAACCCCAGTTTGGATTGATTCCATATAAATTATTAAGTGCATTATTTATGGTGGTGAGTGGTTGTAAAGATGTATCGGTTTTTATCTTTTTATAGCTACCCGTATAATCTGCGGACGAAAATTTAAATTCAGTATCAAGTGTTGAAAATAGTTCGTTTCTTGATTGAATATCAGTCTTCAGGTAAAACGTACCAGGGTAAATCCAATTCGCCATATACATCTGACTTGTGAAAACCGAATTAAAAAACAAGCTATCATTTGAAGATAATTGTGCTTTTGCTGAGAAAAATCCAGAAAAAATAACCAGATAAAAAAGTAGTAGTGTTCTCATGTGTAGGTCGCGAAAATATGAGTTGCAAATATACTCTATTAAGGTTTGAATCGCTACATTTGCAAAAATTCAAGAAATGGTAGAAGGCAAACATATTTTTATTACCGGAGGTGCCGGATTTATAGCAAATACGCTTATAAAAAATCTGATTGAGAAGAATAATATTACTGTCTACGATAATTTTCACCGGGATACATTAACTGAAAGTGGCTTTGCTTCACATCAGAATATCCGCATTGTAAAAGGTGATGTGTTGGACAAAGAAATGCTTCAAAATTCGATGAAGGGTGCCGATATTGTTGTGCATGCAGCAGGCATTGCGGGCATCGACACTGTTATTAAAGATCCTGTTAAAACAATGAATGTCAATATGATAGGAACCGCAAACGCCTTGGAAGCAGCCCATCAGAATGGAGTGAGTGACAGGTTCATTGATTTTTCCACCTCAGAGATATTTGGCCCCATGGCATACCGCTCTTCGGAAAGTGATAGTACGGTTTCAGGATCTGCCGGGGAAGCTCGCTGGGTCTATGCTGTAAGTAAACTGGCAGGAGAGCATCTGGCGCATGCATACTTTAAACAATATGGCTTACCTGTCGTTACGGTGAGACCATTCAATGTATATGGACCTGGACAAACAGGAGAAGGAGCCATACAGATCTTCATTAAAAAGGCCTTGAAGAACGAAGATATTTTTATAAATGGAGATGGTGCGCAAATACGCGCATGGTGTTATGTCGATGATTTTGTCGATTGCCTGATGCGTTGTATTGAAGACCCGAAAGCTGTAGGTGAAAGCTTTAACCTGGGCAATTCCCGTGCTATTATGACGACCCTTGGCCTTGCTCAAATGGTGTGTAGGGTGTTGAAATCAGATTCAAAAATTTTGTTTAGAGATGAACTTTCTGCCGATATACAATTACGTATTCCGTCTGTAGAAAAAACACAAAAGGTACTGGGATTCAAGGCACAGGTAGATTTAGAAGAAGGCATCCTACGTACGGCAGATTTTTTTAAGACCAAACTGTAATTTTCAATGCTAAAGGAACGGTTTATACCCCTTATGATCCCGGATATACAGCAACAGGATATTGATGCGTTGACTGATGTATTGCGATCTGGTATGCTAATACAAGGAAAGAAGGTGGAAGAATTTGAACATTCTATTGCCAACTATCTGAATGTGAAGCATGCCATAGCAATTTCAAATGGAACAGCAACACTGCATCTTGCCTTGCTTGCCTATGGTATAGGAAAGGGCGACGAGGTTATTGTACCTGCCTTTTCCTATATAGCCACCGCCAATGTGGTAGAACTTGTTGGTGCAACTCCTATTTTCGTGGATATCGATCGATCAACATTCAATATCAACACAGATTTATTGGAGTTGGCAATCACTTCAAAGACGAAGGCGATCATACCCGTACATGAATTTGGACTTGCATGCAATATTAGTGAGATCTGTGAGATCGCAAAGAAACATGAGCTTATTGTGATTGAAGATGCAGCATGTGCCTTGGGCGCAAAAGAAAATGATCGCTTTGCGGGAACGTTCGGACAGATCGGATCATTTTCCTTTCATCCGCGAAAAGCGATTACCAGTGGTGAAGGTGGTATGCTCGTTACCAATGATGATGATTTGGCGAAGAAGATACGAATACTAAGGAATCACGGCATTGATATGATCGATGGAAAGATGGAATTTGTTGATGCAGGATATAATTACCGGATGACCGATTTTCAGGCAGCTCTTGTTCATAGCCAATTAAAGAGACTGCCGGATATTTTAGACTATAAAAGAGGTTTGTCTGAAATTTATTTTGAAGATCTAGGTTCCAATGCAAACCTAAGCCTGCCCTATGCAGCAGCCAATAAAGTGCATACCTGGCAATCATTTCATATACTTCTGAATGATACAATTGACCGGGATCAATTCTTCATAAAAATGAATGAACATCAGATAGGTGTGAATTATGGCGCTCAATGTATGCCTTCTCAGATTTTTTTTAAGAAAAAATACAAACTCAATGTAGAGGCCATGTTTCCAAATGCGCTAAACGCATATAAACAAGGAGTTGTATTGCCTCTTTATGAAAAACTGAATAGTGATGATCTTCACTATATAGCAGCTACTATAAATTCTTTGCTCACATGAGGGTCATGTTCTTTGGCGCCTCAGAACTAGGTTACAAATGTTGCCAGGCCGTTATAGAATCAGGTCATGAAGTAGTAGCCATTATTACCATTCCACAGAAATTCAGTATTAAATATAAAGGTGACAGCGAACGAAAAAAGGTGACCAATGTATTATTTGCCGATTTTAGCAATTTTAAGACGCTACATAATATTGATGTGATCGCGGTCGAAGGAAACTTGTCTGAAAAGTTTGAACTCATTAAGGAATATGATCCGGAACTTATTTTGGTTGTTGGATGGTATTACAATATTCCAGAAAAAATCCTTTCGATTCCTCGTTTGGGTTCGCTCGGTATTCATGGTTCTTTACTACCGAAATACAGAGGGAACGCTCCATTTGTTTGGGCCATGATTAATGGAGAAAAAGAAACTGGAGTAAGTCTTTTCTATTTTGATGACGGGATTGATACAGGTAATATTGCCGCACAAATTTCTATTCCAATAGAAAAGACCGATACCATCAAACATATTCTGGAAAAAGCGGAAGTTGCCTCCGTAAAGATTCTGAAAGAGACATTGCCTTTGCTGGCTGATGGGCAACTGATTCCCCGGAAGCAAAACCATGAAGAGGCTACCTCTTTTGCGAAACGAACACCTGCAGACGGATTGATAGACTGGAATCTGAGCATACAGCAAATCAATGATTTTATCAGGGCTCAAACAAAACCTTATCCCGGAGCATTCACAATTATCAATAATAAAAAGGTCATAATATGGGATGCGTGTATTGAAGAAATGAATGACGATCTGGATTTGACCACATCGTAAGTTAAACGAATTCTGTATGCATCTCTTCATATAGAGAAAGGAAAGAGACGTAATGTTATATTTATTATGAAGATTCTCGTACTACCACATAATGTTGCCTCAATGCCTTCGATTTCCGTTGAGGCGTTTAACCGGATCAAGGGGGTGCAAGCAAGAGGTCTTTTTATAGGAAGACATAAGTATCATTTTGAAGGACCCAATAGTTTCTTTATCGAGGCGAATTCAAAGACCAATATAGTTAGTCGTATCCTTTCACTTTTTAAACGCACGTTTTGGTTCATTCGATCCGTTCTTTGGGCAGATGCAGTTTATTATGTGTGGAATAGTTTTCTGCCATGTGGTATCGATCTGAAAATTCTGAATTGGCTCCATAAACCCCGATTGGTGGAGTGGATGGGAAGCGAGATCAGGATTCCGGAAATTGCTATGAAACTGAATCCATATATTCAAGAGGCATATGACAATGGATATGAATATGCAGGTCTTGAAAGCAAAACCAATTCATTAGCCATTCAGGAGAAGTTTAAACGAAACGGCTTTGAGGCCATTGCGATTTCTGAATTGAATATTTATATTGACAGGACACTTTTCCCTTCACGATATATCACGTTTCAACGTCTGGATATGAAAGTCTTCCAACCTGTTTATCCCTCGGCTTCAAATTTCCGTCCCCTGATTATTCACTCTCCGACTGCCCCAATAGCAAAGGGGACCAATTATATATTACCAGTGATTGAAGAATTAAAAAAAGAGTATTCATTTGATTTTATATTACTTCAGAATATGAAAAGGGAAGAAGTACTTGAGCGAATGCAACAATGTGATGTTTTTATAGACCAGATTATTATAGGTGCGCATGGACTGGCAAGTACAGAAGCAATGGCCTTTGGCAAACCTGTTATGTGCTATCTGATGCCGGCAATCTTTGAAAACGGATTTCCTTCAGAATGCCCAATTTTCAACACGAACAGAGATACACTGAAAGAACAATTGATCAGGTTAATTTCAAATCCTGCACTTCGGCATGAACTGGGAATCAAAAGCCGACAGTATGCAGAGAAGTATCATGATGCCGATAAGATCGCTAAAGATGTCTACGAGGTATTCAAAGAAATTCAAATGAAACAACACCGCACTTGAAAAATCTCATAAAACAATTGCTGGGAGAAAGTGCTATCTACGGAATCAGTAGTATGCTGTCGAGATTTATTGGAATTTTTCTCGTGCCTTTATATACCAGGGTTCTTGCTCCGGCAGAGTATGGCACCTTGAATCTGGTGAACTCTACGTTTTATTTTGTATTGGTACTCGCAGTATTTGCATTAGATAATTCATCCGCCAGATGGTATTATGATACAGATGATATAAATGACAGGAAAACAACAATCGCCAGTTGGTTTTGGTTTCAGTTAGTGTCATCTCTCATTTTATGCATTGTCATCATTTTACTTTCATCTCCAATTAGTTTGTTGATTTTAAAAGTAAATGAACCTATTTTATTTATCATTCCTGCCTGTGGATTATTGAGTGGAATCTTACCCGGTATTGTAACTAACTGGCTGCGCTTCCAACGCAAAGCCGTTTTTACGGTGCTTTTTACAATTTTTAATATACTGGTCAATGTATCGCTCAATATATTTTTTGTGTTGGTATTGAAATGGGGCGTATTGGGAATTCTTACGGCCCTGCTGATCTCAAATAGTCTTGCTACTTTATATGTGATTGGATTAATGAGGGAATGGATTAAACCTTCTTTCTTTTCAATGCAACGTATCAAAGAAATGTTGAAGTTCGGACTACCATTATTACCAACAGCCTTGGCGTTCTGGATCTTAAACAGTTCGTCCTCATTTGTGATCGAATATTTTCATGGAAAAGATGACGTGGGTTTGTATTCGATCGGGGCTATGGTAGCCTCCGCTGTCGCCATGATAACGGGTGCCTTCCAGATGGCATGGGGCCCTTTTGCCTTTTCTATTATCAATAAACCCGAAGCAAAATCAACCTATTCAATGGTGTTAAGTGGTTATAGTCTACTTATGTGTTCGCTGGCACTGTTAGTTGCGTTGTTTTCCAAAGAAGGTTTAATGATCTTCACAGCACCTGAGTATCATAGTGCATTCATTGTTTCAGGCATTTTAGCGTTTAATGGCATTATATATGGCTATGCATATATAGCAGTGATGGGTTGCAGTATTGTAAAGAAGAATCATCCTCTTGCGATCTCCATTTTAATCGCAGCTGTAGTGACTGCCACTGGATATTTTGTATTGGTTCCTGTACTCGGGAAGGAAGGTGCCGCATTAAGCACGGCCATTGGTTATGTGGTAGTACCTGTTTACCTTTTTTATCGGTCACAGAAATATTGGTTCATTCCTTATAAATTCATGATGACCATCTTGATATTCCTATCTGCTATAGCTTGTTATATTGCAGCCATGTTATTCAGTACGCATACAGACATTGTAGATGGTTTACTAATCAAGACCTTACTATTTATTTTTTACCTTGTCTTTCTTTTCTTTCTCGTAAAAAAAGAATATCCAGAAATACTCATCAAAGGATTGCATTTTATCAAACAAAGGAAGATAAGTAAGGAGATTAAGTAAGGAGATTTAAGCCCCGTAAATACGTTCAATAATGTCTACCACTTTCAAGCCTTCTAACGCATTGGTGGTAATTGTTGCCCGCCCTTTTAAAACATCTACCACATTCTCAATAATGAAATGATGATTGGCAGCACTTCCTTTGTAGGAGCCATAGTCATTCCCAGGATTTGTAGGTGCCAATTCAGGCATTTCGTAATCCCGGATATGGCAAACTTCTACTTTGTCCATATACTGTCCGCCTATCTTTACACTGCCATTTTCGGCAATGATGGTCATAGAACTTTCAAGATTTTTATCCCAGATGGAGGTAGAAAAATTGATACAACCAATCCCGCCATTTACAAATTGGAAATTGATGATCCCGCTGTCTTCCCGGAATTCTGTCAGATCTGCATGATTGAAATTGCTGAACCTGGATTGGATATCCTCAATATCTCCGAACAACCAATACATCAAATCGATAAAATGAGAAAATTGTGTAAATAAAGTCCCTCCATCAAGATCACTTTTTCCATGCCAATTGTCTTTTTTATAGTAACGACTGTCGCGATTCCAATAGCAATTCAATTGAACCATAAAGACTTCACCCAGTTTTCCGCTCTCCAGCAATTCCTTCACCCAGACACTTGGCGGACTATACCTGTTCTGCATGACCGCAAAGACGTGCTTATGAACATTCAAGGCTTTGAAAATAACCTGTTCTGCATGCTGTCTGTTCAACGCCATTGGCTTTTCGATGACCACATGTTTTTTTGCCTCAAGGCTTTTCATGGCATGTTCTGCATGAAATCCATTTGGAGATGCAATATTAATAACATCAACGTTCTTTAAACTACCGCTTTGTAAAAATTCTTCAATCGATGAATAGAATTCAGCCTCGTATGATTCAATACCAAGCGATTCTTTTGGTTTGATATCGATCAATGCCACCAATTCAGATTCTTCATTTCGTACAATCATTTCTGCATGACGTTTTCCTATATGTCCGCAACCTACCACGGCGAATTTAATTTTACTCATAGTCTTAATTGATTCGTGTCACTTTTTGGTTCTCTAATTTATATTCCTGTTTTGTTTCTTCGCAGATGGCGATCCCTTCCTGATTAAAATGAAGACGTTGTCCATGTTCACTCATCCAACCAACCTGTCTGGCAGGATTGCCTACCAGTAATGCATAATCAGGAACCTCTTTAATAACGACTGCCCCAGCTCCAATAAAGGCAAACTTGCCGATATCATTTCCGCACACTATAGTTGCATTCGCACCGATAGAGGCACCGTCGCCGACATGGGTTTTATCATATTGCCCCCGACGGTTTACACCACTTCTCGGATTCATAACATTGGTAAACACACAGGATGGTCCGAGAAAGACATCATCACCGCAGGTTACGCCCGTATATATAGATACATTATTCTGAATTTTGACATTACGTCCAAGGACAACCTCCGGGGAAATAACTACATTCTGCCCGATACTGCACCGGTCGCCGATTTTACAACCTTTCATGATATGACTAAAATGCCAGATTACGACACCTTCACCGATCTCACAACCCTCATCAATAACGGCAGTCGGGTCTGCTTTATAGTTAATTTCCATACTCGCGGGCGAAATTAAGGAAAAATATCTAAACCCGCTAACCCGTAACCAGCTAACCCGCAACCTGCTAACCCGTAACTCCTAGTCCAAACTCAACAGATAATCACCATAACCACTTTTCTTCAATTTTTCTCCCAATGAAATCAGTTGCTCGCGATCAATATAATTCAAACGATAAGCGACCTCTTCAATACATCCTATTTTGGTGCCTTGCCGTTTTTCAATTACGCGGACAAATTCGCTCGCATCATGCAGACTTTCAAAGGTGCCGGTATCCAACCAAGCTGTCGTTCTGTCCAGAACAGCTACATGCAAGTTTCCTTGTTCGAGATAAACCCTGTTGACATCGGTAATCTCGTATTCACCACGGGCTGATGGTTTTAAGTTCTTCGCAATTTCCACCACCGAATTATCATAAAAATATAAACCCGGTACGGCGTAATGGGAACGAGGTTCCTCCGGCTTTTCTTCGATCGAAATCGCTTTCATGTTTTTGTCAAACTCCACCACACCATAGCGTTCAGGATCAGAAACAGGATAGGCAAACACATAGCCACCTTCAATATCATTCAGGGTTTGCAATTGCCGGCCAAGCCCTCCACCATAAAAAATATTATCACCTAAAACTAGAGAAACCTTGTCTTTTCCAATAAAGGATTCCCCGATCACAAAGGCTTGCGCCAGTCCGTTTGGAACTTCCTGTTTGGCATAACTGATCCTGCAACCGATCTCAGCACCATCACCGAGTAATCGTTTAAACTGCTCATTGTCTTCCGGTGTGGTGATAATCAAAATCTCATTGATCCCGGCCATCATCAGCACCGACAAGGGATAATAGATCATGGGTTTGTCATAAATGGGCATCAATTGTTTAGAGATGGCCTTGGTAATTGGGTATAAACGAGTGCCTGAGCCGCCTGCGAGGATAATTCCTTTCATTGTAATTTTTTATTTTATAAGATCATTGCATATATTTTTCCCGCAATACATAGTATTCTGATAATAATTTTGGACTACCTACAATGTATCGTCGGTATTGCAATGTATCAACGCGTTAAAGTTAATCCCTCAAAAGTAAATTGAAAATGATTTGATCATTATTATTTGAATGTAAGTTCTACACGTTAGATTTTACGAGATTCTTTTCAAGTGAATACTGGCGCTCGCAGACCCCAAATTCGTTTACATCATTCGAAGCCACAATAAGAATTCGTTGCCTGCAAAAGTCTTCAATCAGATCGTGATATAATGCAATACCCTGCTCATCCAGATTGGTGCAAGGCTCATCCAGAAAAAGGGCAGGGGCATCAGCGAAGATGGCCTGGGCCAGTTTTACACGTTGTTTCATACCGCTCGAGAATTTCTCGATCCATTTATCAGCCGCATTCTCCAGACCTATTTTGCGGATCATTTCCCCGACAGGGATTAAGGGTTTTTTAAATGTAAAATGGTAGGCGAGAAATTCAGTCAAGGTCATTTCTTCAATCAATTCAAGATAGGGGGCGCAGAAAGAAATATGCGTAAAAACAGATTCCGGTTCTATTATAATTCCGTTTTGTTCATAGATTACTTCTCCCTTGGAAGGCATGACATAGGTGGCAATGACCTGTAACAGTGTCGATTTTCCTGAGCCATTGATCCCTAATAACGCAGTAGACGAAGAGTGCGGGAAGTTCAGTGAAATATCATTGAACAGGATCTCTTCGCCAAATCGTTTGCTGATATGTTTTAATTCAATATTCAGAACCGTAAATGTAATCGATAAATTGTATCTAGTGTATTGTCAACAGGGGAATGTCGCTTGCGTGAAGGATAGTAACGAAAATCCTTTTGCTTGCCTCAAGCAAAAGATTGAAGTGAATAGCCTGCCCCGTCTCGTCCTGAAGACGAGATGAGAGGGACACGCCCAAGACAATTTTGACCTGACACGACACTAGTACTGCCCGGTGCTTAACATGACCAATGTGCAGGCTTCTAATACCTTGATACCTTTTGACCTCGCCATCTGTTCAAATTCATCATTCTCTGTTCCGGGATTGAAAATGATACGTTTCGGTTTTAATGAAATCAAATACTCGTAATATTCAGGTTGGTGAGCCGGACCTATATATAAGGTAATCGTATCAATATCCTTAAATGCTTTCCTTTCTTTTGAGAATGATACGCCATCGACAACTCCTTCCTTTAAACCGATCGCCGAAATGGGATGTCCGTGCTGTTTTAGCTTATGGATAGCCATATTACTGTAGCGGCTGGGATTCTCTGAAGCGCCTATAACGAGTGTATGTTTTGACATATTTTGTTCCTTTTTCGTTACAATATTACTAACAATAAAATTTCCGCTCAAAAAAATATTAAGGGGGCGGATGCTTTACCTTTGCGCCTTCGGGCTAAATTCCTGTTGTTATGAAATACATTCTTACGATTCTCTTTTTATCCATGGCACAACTGGCCTTTTCTCAATCCGATGAGACAGAAACAGACAGTATCTCGATGATGGATAATGTGATGATCTTTAAAGATGCGCGTTTGGATATTCTTGAGAAACGCCCTGCTCTCGTAGCCATCGATGAAAGAGCTAGAGGTGGCCCAAAAGAAACTGTTCTTGGTAGACCAATTGTTTCCCATAACGGAAAAAAGAAAGTTACAGGCAGTATTTACACATCGAAGGGTTTCAGGATTATTGTTTTTAACGGTTCAGACAGAATTCTTGCCATGCAGGCGAAGAACAAATTCAGTAAAGCTTTCAGTACCTACCGTTCTTACATGTCTTATAATGTGCCTTCTTACAAAATAAAAGTAGGTGATTTTGAAACTAAGAAAGAAGCTTCCGACTTTTTACGACAGGTAAGTTCTATGTTCCCAACATCATTTATAGTTCCTGATATCATTACCGTAAAAAATATCAATGTCTCCGAATAGCAGTATTGAGTATCTCGTGGCAAATTATCTTCCTGAGTTTATAAAGATCAGGGAACATATACATGCACATCCTGAACTTTCTTTTCAGGAGTATGAAACAGCAAAATTTGTTTCGGAGAAATTGAGTTCATGGAATATTGACCATAAAACAGGAATTGCCGGAACGGGTATTGTAGCCATGATCTATGGAAAAGATCCAACATCAAAAGTATTGGCGCTTCGTGGCGATATGGATGCTCTTCCGATTCTTGAAAAAAATGATACTCCATACAAGTCCATGAAAGAAGGTGTGATGCATGCCTGCGGACATGATGTGCATACCACCTGTCTACTTGGAGCCGCAAGAATTTTGCAGGAAACCAGGGATCAATGGTCAGGAACTATAAAATGTATTTTTCAGCCTGGTGAAGAGAAACATCCCGGAGGTGCAAGTTTACTGATAAAAGAAGGCGTATTGGAGAACCCGAAACCTCAGGCTATTTTTGGTTTACATGTCTATCCTCATCTTCCCTATGGTAAAGTTGGTTTCAGAGAAGGACAGTACATGGCTAGTGCTGATGAAATATTTATCACTGTAAAAGGAAAAGGAGGACACGCCGCATTGCCACATCAGACCGTTGATCCCATCATCATCGCAGCGAATTTGCTGGTGAGTCTACAACAGATTATTTCAAGAAATTGTGATCCGCTTCAACCTTCGGTACTTTCTTTTGGTAAAATACAGGGAGGTAATGTAGGGAATGTGATCCCTGACGAAGTAAAACTTGAAGGCACACTCCGTTGCATGGACGAAGCTTGGAGAGCTAAAGCCCACGACTTGATCATCTCTCATACAAAAGGTCTTTGCCAGGCATTGGGCGGTGATGCAGATATTGAGATCCCGAAAGGTTATCCTTCTTTGTTCAATGATCCTTCAACCACACGAAGAGCACGTTCGATTGCAGAAGAAGCACTGGGAAAAGACCAGGTCGTAGATCTCAATCTAAGGATGGCAGCCGAAGATTTTAGTTTTTATACCCATCAGGTGGCAGGATGTTTTTTCCGTATCGGAACCTCACATGAAGGGCAGTTTGCCATCCCGGTTCATAATGCGCACTTTGATATCTACCAGCAGGCGATCGGTATTGGTATTCGGATGTTCTGCGAGATTGCGACAAAATTTTAATAGAAACTTCAGCGCGTTACAGAGAGAACCTGTATGTTTTTTCGTTGACTTTATTTATTCAGACTTAACGAATATTCAAGCCCTGTGATAAATAATTTTTCCTGGATAGGAACATTATATTCAAATTGGTACAGGTAATAAATCCCAAATTTACTTTTGTTTGTATACTGATAATCCACTCCCCCCTGCCATCGTGTTCTATGCCATGTAGCATCAGATTCTATATTCCTTGGGTCACTGATTTGGTAACGGAATTCGCAGGAAATGTAAGGAGTTAGTTTTTTAGTAAGACTATAATTGAGTTCAAACTTGCTTCGCGAATACCATTCGGGAACCTTTCCGGTTTCGGCTGAATTGATATTCCTGAGTTCAGACTGTAGCCTGTGCCTGTAGGAAACGCCAAACTTCTTATACGGGTATTTTGCAACCACATCCCAACTCAAACGATGTCTGTAGCTGAAGTTATTTTCATCTGTAAACTTATCGATCCAGCGGTAGACCAACGCAGTCTTTAAATATTTATTGGCCTTATACTCGATTCCAAGGTTGGTATAGAATAAATTAAGCCGGCTATAGTTCTCTCTGAACCTAAGTTCTTCTGTGAA
>Ga0105047_10010789_pt1 | contig 14895 bp, 15 predicted proteins | sample MAT04_FD_78384 | JGI IMG/M metagenome (GOLD analysis project Ga0105047, IMG submission 78384) | Freshwater microbial communities from Lake Fryxell liftoff mats and glacier meltwater in Antarctica - MAT-04 (megahit assembly) | ecosystem: Environmental > Aquatic > Freshwater > Ice > Liftoff... | reverse complement strand
CGCTGCAAAACCTGCGCGAGGAGGGAACGGGTCCGCTCACTCCAGCCGCTGCGCAGCCGTTGTCCCTGCCGCAGGACCCTGCATGAGCGTTCGCGTGCCTGCGGCCATGTCGCAGGCACGCGAACGGTAGGGTTCCTGGCGGAATCGTTCGGTCACCTGCATCACCATCACCATCACCATGTCAAATGACGACCCCGTACCCGCGTTCGGACTGATCATCATCGGCGACGAGATCATGTCCGGCAAACGTGCCGATAAACATCTGCCGGCCGTGATCGAGCGGCTCCATGCCCGGGGCCTGCAACTGGCCTATGCCGACTATGTCGGCGATTCGCGCCAGCGCATCACCTCGTCGTTGCAGCGTGCCTTCGCGTCGTCGGATGTGGTTTTTTCCTGCGGCGGCATTGGCGCGACGCCGGACGACCATACGCGGCAATGCGCTGCGCTGGCGCTGCGTTTGGAGTTGCGCCTGCATCCCGAGGCACGGTTGCTGATCGAGGAGCGCATGCGCGATGTGGCGCTGGAGCAGGGTGTGCTGTACGAACCCGAGCGCGCCGACAACCTGCACCGGCTGAACATGGGCGTGTTTCCGGCGGGATGCGGCATCATTCCCAACCCCTACAACAAGATACCGGGCTTCAGTTGCCGGCCGACGCCTTCAGCCGGCACGGACAACGGCACGGTGCACTTCGTGCCGGGGTTTCCGGTCATGGCATGGCCGATGATCGAGTGGGTGCTCGATACCCACTACCCCCATTTTTTTCATCGCAATCCCTGGGTCGAAAAGTCCGTCATCGTGTTCGGAGCGATGGAGGCTGCATTGACGCCGTTGATGGAAGACCTGGAGCGCCGTTTCGATGCCGTGCGGGTTTTCAGCCTGCCCAGCGTCGACCATCCGCAATACGGGCGTCATATCGAACTCGGGGTCAAGGGGCCGCGGGCGGCGATCGAGCCGGCCTTCGCAGCCTTGCGCGAGGGCTTGAACGCCTTTAACCTGCTATTGGGCCCTGAAGTGGTGCGAAAATAAAGCGCACTACACAGGTGCATCGAGAATAAATGCACCGTTGTGGGTTGTTATTGGGGGCCGATTCGATGCGCCATGGCTGCGAACCGCAGCGAAGCCGCGCCAACTCAGGGCACAATGCGCGCTGGTAAAAAGAGTGCGCGCGCCGCAGTCCTGGCACAAAAACTGCGTTTAGCCGCAGGTTCAACATTTCAGCAACAGCCCTACAGGAGTATTTGATGGCCAAGACCGTCGCAGACGTGATCAAGATGGTGAAGGACAGCGAAATCAAGTTCGTTGATTTCCGCTTCACCGACACCCGAGGCAAGGAGCAGCACGTCACCGTGCCTGTGTCCCATTTTGATGAAGACAAGTTCATATCGGGCCACGCGTTCGACGGTTCGTCCATCGGTGGCTGGAAAGGCATCGAAGCGTCCGACATGTTGCTGATGCCCGATCCCAACACGGCCAATATCGATCCGTTCTTCGAAGAGCCGACGCTGTTCATGAGCTGCGACGTCGTCGAGCCGGGAGACGGCAAGGCCTATGATCGCGACCCGCGCTCGATCGCCAGGCGCGCCGAGGCCTACCTGAAGGCTTCAGGCATGGGCGACACCGCCTTTTTCGGCCCGGAGCCGGAATTTTTCATCTTCGACGACGTGCGCTGGAATGTCGACATGTCCGGTTGTTTCGTCAAGATCGACGAATACGAGGCGCCCTGGAACAGCGGCAAGAAAATCGAAGGCGGCAACCGCGGCCATCGTCCCACCGTCAAGGGCGGTTATTTCCCGGTCCCTCCGGTCGACAGCACGCAAGACCTGCGCGCCGAATGTGCATTGATCCTCGAATCGCTGGGTGTCCCGGTCGAGGTGTTCCACCATGAGGTGGCGGGCGCCGGCCAGAACGAGATCGGCACCAAGTACAGCACGCTGGTTCAGCGCGCCGACTGGACGCAGCTGTTGAAATACGTGGTGCACAACGTTGCCAATTCCTACGGCAAGACGGCCACTTTCATGCCCAAGCCGGTCGTTGGCGACAATGGCTCCGGCATGCATGTGCACCAGTCGATCTGGAAAGACGGCAAGAACCTGTTTGCCGGTGACGGGTATGCCGGCTTGTCGGATTTCGCGCTGTACTACATCGGTGGCATCATCAAGCACGCCCGTGCGCTCAATGCGATCACCAACCCGGGCACCAACAGCTACAAGCGCCTGGTTCCGCACTTCGAGGCGCCGGTCAAGCTGGCGTATTCGGCCAAGAACCGCTCTGCAGCGATCCGGATTCCCTATGTGGCCAATCCCAAGGGCCGCCGCATCGAGGCGCGTTTCCCGGATCCGCTGGCCAATCCGTATCTGTGCTTCTCGGCCTTGCTGATGGCTGGCCTGGACGGGGTGGAGAACAAGATCCATCCGGGCGAAGCCGCCACGAAGGACCTGTACCACTTGCCGCCGGAGGAGGACGCGAAGATCCCGACCGTCTGCCACAGCCTGGACCAGGCCCTGGAGTATCTGGACCGCGAGCGCGCATTCCTGACCAAGGGGGGCGTTTTCACCGACACCATGATCGACGGCTACATCGAGCTCAAGATGCAGGAAGTCACGCGCATGCGCATGACGACCCATCCGGCCGAGTTCGACATGTATTACTCGCTGTAACCTGAAACTGCCGGCGCGGGTCTTCGCAGCCCGGCCTCCAGCAACACGAGAGGGCGGCATCGACCGCCCTTTTCCTTTTAGGGAAAAGGGCGGTCGTTTGGTTAATCCCGTCAATTGACGCATACTGGAAAACCAGCCCTGCATCTGAAGATGCGTGGAGATAGCATGAAGATTTTTTCGTTGATACCTTTGGTCGCATCATTGATGGCCTTGACCGGCCTCGCCCATGCGGAGATTTATCGTTGTGGTAACGAGTACACCAACAAGATCACCGAAGCCCAGAAGGGCCAGTGCAAGCTGGTGGAGGGCGCAAACGTCACCATCGTCGAAGGTTTCAAGCCGCCCGTGACCAAAGCGGCGCCGGTGCCTCCGTCGTCGGTGCGGCTGGCGTCCGCCGCACCTCCCGCCGCGCGGGTCGACACGGCAGAGCAGAAAGCCCGCGATACCGACGCGCGGTTGATTCTGGAGTCCGAATTGAAGAAGGCCGAAACCCGATTTGCCGATTTGTCGCGTGAATACAACAATGGCGAGCCGGAGAAACGGGGCAGCGAGGCGCGCAATTACCAGAAGTACCTGGACCGCGTAGCTGAAATCAAAGCCGATGTGGCGCGCGCCGAGAGCGACGTGGCCGGCATCCGCCGCGAACTCGGGCGCGTCTCCGGTTCGAAATAGTGCGCACCGGCACCCGATCTTCTCCGTTCCCACCTGTCACCGTCCCCGCGCGATTTCGCCCCTTCGACCGCCTGGCCACGCTGGTGGCAGTGGTGCGCGAGGACGGCATCGTGGTTTTTGCGAACTCCGCGCTGGAGGACGCGCTGGGTGTTTCGCGTCGCACCATCGAGGCCTCGCAGCTCGCCGACAACTTCACTGAACGGCAGACGCTGCTCAACGCACTGCACGGCGCTGGCGTCAACGAGTTCGCGGCATTGCGGTATGACGCAACGCTCAACCGGCCGAACCATGAGTCGCTGCCGGTGCATGTCATCATCACGCAGACTGAATCCAGGGGTGAGATCATCGTCGAGTTGCTGCCGCTGGAGCAGCAGGCGCGGCAGGACCGCGAAGACCGTTTGACCGACCAGGCACAGGCCAACAAGGAGTTGATTCGCAACCTGGCGCATGAGATCAAGAATCCCCTGGGTGGTATTCGCGGAGCGGCGCAGTTGCTGGAGATGGAGATCGATGACCGGGGCCTGACCGAATACACGCAGGTGATCATCCGCGAAGCCGACCGGTTGCAATCCCTGGTCGATCGGCTGCTGGCACCCCACCGGTTTCCGCAGCGGGTTGCGGATGTCAACATCCATGAGGTCTGTGAGCGGGTGCGCTCGCTGGTGGTGGCCGAGTTCCCGCGCGGCTTGAAGGTTGTGCGCGACTACGACACTTCGATACCCGAGTTGCGCGCCGATCGCGAGCAACTGATCCAGACCGTGCTCAACATCGCGCGCAATGCTTGCCAGGCGTTGACCGAGCGCATCGCCGCAGGCGACGCCTGTCTGACGCTGCGGTCCCGGGTGGCTCGGCAGATCACTTTCGGCAAGCAGCGTTACAGGTTGGCATTGGAATTGCATGTCATCGACAACGGGCCTGGTGTTCCAGACTCGATCAAGGACCGCATCTTTTACCCGCTGGTATCGGGGCGCGATGAGGGTTCCGGACTGGGGTTGACGCTGGCACAGTCATTTGTCCAGCAGCACCACGGTCTGATCGAGGTGGACAGCGCGCCGGGACGCACTGACTTCAAGATACTCATACCTCTGCCCTGACCCTTGTTCAACCTCAACGTTATTCCCAGGCGCCCCGTGCGCCCCGCCGCATCATGAAGCCGATCTGGATCGTCGATGATGACCAGTCGATTCGCTTCGTGCTGGAGAAGGCTTTGCTGCGGGAGAACCTGGCCACGCGCAGCTTCACCAATATCCGCGACGTCTTCTCGGCACTCGAAGGCGCTGGAGAAGACGATGGTCCCCAGATCCTGGTCAGCGATATCCGCATGCCTGGCGGCTCCGGACTGGAATTGCTGGAGAAGGTCAAGCGGGCCCGCCCCGGATTGCCGGTCATCATCATGACGGCATTCTCCGACCTGGAGAGCGCGGTATCCGCGTTCCAGGGCGGCGCCTTCGAATACCTGCCCAAGCCGTTCGACCTGCCCAAGGCGGTCGAGTTGATCCGCCGCGCGATGCAGGAGAGCCAGCGCGAGCAGGTGTTGGAGCACCGGGCCGTCGCAGCGCCCGAGATGCTAGGCCAGGCCCCTGCGATGCAGGACGTGTTCCGGGCCATCGGCCGGCTGAGCCAGAGCAACGTCACGGTCATGATCACCGGCGAGTCGGGCACCGGCAAGGAACTGGTGGCACGCGCTCTGCACAAGCACTCGCCGCGGGGGGGTGGCAGCAGCGCGCCCTTCATCGCGATCAACACGGCAGCAATACCCAAGGACCTGCTCGAGAGCGAGCTGTTCGGGCACGAGCGTGGCGCCTTCACTGGCGCCCAGACCATGCGCCGTGGCCGCTTCGAGCAGGCCGATGGCGGCACCTTGTTCCTCGACGAGATCGGCGACATGCCGTTCGACCTGCAGACGCGCTTGTTGCGCGTGTTGTCGGATGGCAATTTCTACCGGGTGGGTGGTCACGACGCGATCAAGACCAACGTGCGGGTGATTGCCGCCACGCACCAGGACCTGGAGCAACGGGTCAAGGATGGTGCGTTTCGCGAGGACCTGTTTCACCGCCTCAACGTGATCCGCCTGCGCTTGCCGCCGCTGCGCGAGCGGCGTGAGGACATACCCTCCTTGACTCGCCACTTCCTGCAACAAAGTGCGCGCCAGCTCGAGGTCGAGCCCAAGCGTATTTCCGATGCAGCCCTGGCCCAGCTCTCGCGTTTCGCCTTCCCGGGTAATGTCCGGCAAATCGAGAATATCTGCCATTGGCTGACCGTGATGGCGCCAGCCCAGGTCATCGATGCCAAGGACCTGCCGCCGGAGGTTTTGATGGGTATTGGCGGTCTTGCACCCGCCGATGTCGCCGTTGCCGCAGCACTGCCGGTAACGAAATCTGCTGTTGCGGACCTGACAGCGCCGAACGAGCAGGGCCTCGCGCCGGCCAGCGCGGCTATCGCCCTGGGTGCGGATTGGGAAGCGGGCGTGGAGATCGAGGCCAGCCAGATGCTGGCGGCCGGACAAACCGACGTGTGGGATGCCATGACGCGCCGGTTCGAATCGCGGCTGATCCTCACCGCACTGGCCAACACCCGCGGCCGGCGCATTGAAGCGGCGCAGAAACTCGGCATCGGCCGCAACACCATCACGCGCAAGATCCAGGACCTGGGCCTGGAGTAGCCGCGCCAAACCAGGCCCAGAGCCCAGGGCAATCTTCGGCTGCGCCCGACATGATCGGCATGACCGGCTCCGTTCAGCCCGCGAATGCGGGTCTGAGTCGATAGGGTCGGACCTCAATCCGCCAGTTTCACCACCACCGGAGTATGGTCGCTGGGGCGTTCATTCTTGCGCGGTCCCTTGTCGATGGTGCACGACTGCACCTTCGGTTTGAGCGCATCGCTGATCAGGATGTAGTCGATGCGCAGTCCGCGGTTGCGCCGAAACGCGAAGTCACGGTAATCCCACCAGCTGTAGGTCTTCTCGGTCTGGTCGAACAGACGATAGCTGTCGTGCAGTCCGAGTTGCAGCAGGGCACGGAAATGGTCGCGCTCCTGCGTCGTGTGGTGGATGGTCTCGCGCAGTCCTTGCGGGTCCCAGCTGTCACGATCTTCGGCGGCGATATTGAAGTCACCCAGCAGGGCCAGTTCTGGATGCTGCGCCAGCTGCTGGCGCAGCCAGTCGTGCAGCGCCTGCAGCCAACGCATCTTGTAGGCGAACTTGTCGCTGCCGGGCGCCTGGCCGTTGACGAAATAGCCGTTGACCAGTCGCAGCGCACCCTGCGGCGAGTCGAGCGTGGCCGCGAGCATGCGCGACTGCTCATCGGCAAATCCGGGGATATTGGTCACCATGTCGCGCAGCGGCGATCGGCTCAGGATGGCGACGCCGTTGTAGGTCTTTTGCCCGAACACCGCGCTGTGGTAACCCGCCTGCTGCAAGGCCTCGCGCGGAAACTTGTCGTCGCTGAGCTTGAGTTCCTGCAGGCACAGCGCGTCGACCGGATTGGCAGCGAGCCAGTCCAGCACCTGGGGCAGGCGAACGGTCAGGGAATTGATGTTCCAGGTGGCGAGTTGCATTATTGTCTTAAGCCATTGATATTATTAAAATATTTTTCTTTATACGATTCCAACCCTCTGACCGCACCCCCAACAAGATCAGATCAGACCGGCAAGAACGAGTTCTTCAGCCTGACGCCGGTGTCGTTGAAGTCGGCCCCGTTTCACGTCACCACCGTCAAGTCGTTTACCAAGGCGATGGCGGCGATCTGCTTGACGAGTATGTGTTCCGGATGTGGCACTCGCAGCCTCCCTCACACTTGTGCGGCCTCTGCATCGAAGGCAAGAATGTTGTCGGCATAGTTGCCAACGCCATCGGCCAGCCAACGCTCGAGCAACCCTCGTTGCAGTTCATTACCGCGATGGCGGAGGATTTCAACACCGCGTCGAACCTCGCCGACGATCACCACGAACAGGTAGATCGATTGGTCTTGTGCGCAGGCCTGCTTGAAGAAATCAATGACACCCGCATTGGCCCTGCTTTGTTTTCGGGCTTCGCTGACGACGTGCGTGTCAATCAAATACACGCGGCGCCTCCGGGGCGGAGTTCTGGCGCTCAAAGTCCGCGTCTGAGCCGACGTTGGGCATCGACGCCAAGACACCGGCAAAGCTTCGTCTGCATGGACGCGCCAGCGCCGTGGCCAAGATCTCACGATGTTCGGCTTCGGCACTTCGGCCATGCGCTCCAGCACGCTCCTTGAGCGCCTTGACAACTGTTTCATCGATACCGCGAACAAGCAAATCAGCCACTGCGTTCCCTACCGAATTGAATGATAGCAATGATATTTTCTGGGCGCTGGAGCGTCAATGTGCCCTGGAATATCAGAGGCCATGCTGATCGGCGCGGTCGTTGGCGGCGGACCAGCGAAGACATGACCATCGGGATACCGCCCCCCTGTGCCAATAGGACATGCTGCACCTGGCTCCGAGAAATCAGTGAGCAACTAGGTAGTTATGTCCAAGATCCATCAACCAAAGGTGTCCATGCTCTGAAACTATGCGTCGTCAGTTCGCGAACGGTGCATTAGCGGATCGCGTCGACCGAAAGTGCAAGAGTAGTGATTCCTGGAAGTTGTGCGTCCTGCTCATCATCGTGTTCAACGGCTACGAGAACTTCGTCTCCAAGCTGAGCATCGGCGACCACGAGGACCGGCCCGCCTGGATGGGGAAGGTCCACTTCTCCGACCTCAAGATGAAGCTGATCAGCGCCATCGCGTCATTCTTGGCGGTGGAGCTGCTCAAGGCCTTCCTCGTGAGCACCACGCTCACCGGCGAACAAATCGGCTGGAAAATCGCGATCCATCGGACCTTTGTATGCTCAGGCTTGTTGTTTGCCGCCTCGGACTGGATCAGCGACCGCGGCAGGAGCGCCTAAGCCAGCGCGTCATGAGTGGCTCAGTGGCGGTGCAAGCGGTGCGCATCGGTACAGACGTAGGCCTATGGCCGTGGCCACCATCGGGGATGGGATAGCAACGTCCTCGACTCTGTCTTCCCACTGCGTTGCCGTCGCTACGTCGCGTCCAAGCCATGCTGCGGTGCACCGATGCGAGAGAGCAGTTTGTCGGGAAGGTTCATCGGCTCACGGCTCACTGGCTACGGTGGGGCGGCGGATCACGACCACCACCAGCGTCACCACCGTCAGCGGCACAACAAATCCCAGCATCACCCCTGAGTAAGCTTGAAGCGCATCGTGTTGCTGCGCCGACAGGATCAGGTATGCCACGTAAGCCAGGTAGTAACCCAGGAAGACTCCGCCTTCCCAGCGCGCAATCTCACGGCCGGTGATGAAGACCGGCAGGCAAGCCAGTGCCACCGCCAGCATCACCCAGATGTCGAAGGCGAGCAGAGATGGTGCAATCGCCAGCCCCAGGTCGCCCGATACCAGCCCTGATATGCCCAGGCAACCCAGGATGTTGAAGGTATTGCTGCCGACAACGTTGCCCACTGCGATGTCGCGTTCACCCTTGATGGCGGCCGTGATGCTGGTAGCCACTTCTGGCATGCTGGTGCCGGCGGCGACAATGGTCAGGCCGATGATGAGATCGCTGACGCCCATGGCCTTGGCAAAACTGACCGAGGCCTGCACCAAGTACTCCGAGCCAAGCACCAGTGCCACCAGGCCGACAGCGATCAAGCCGATCTGCGCCGCCCAGTGGCTGTCCCAGTGCCCGGCCTCGGTGGGTGCAATCGCGCCGGCGAAATCGTCCTTCGCAGCCTGCGTCTCATGGCGCGACTGCACGATCAGGAACACGGTGTAGGCAATCATCAGCACAAACAGGAAACCTCCATCCAGGAACGAGATTTGGCCATCCAGCGACAGCGCGAGCAGCAGCAGACTTGCGCCGATCATGATCGGCACCTCCTGCCGGATCAGTTGAATGTTGACCACCAGTGGCACGATCAGGGCGCTGATGCCCAGAATGAAGAGCACATTGAAGATGTTGCTGCCCACTACATTGCCGATGGCAATGTCGGTCTTGCCTTCGAGTACGGCGCCGACGCTCACCGCAACCTCGGGCGCGCTGGTACCAAATGCAACGATGGTGAGCCCGATCACGAGCGGGCTGATGCCAAATGACAGCGCCAGTTTGGACGCCCCGCGCACCAGCGTGCTGGCGCCGATGACCAGCAGGATCAGGCCGCCGAGAAACAAGAGGATGTTCATAAACGATGACTGTGGTTAAAAACGTGGAACAAGGGTAGTCTGTATCCTGGGCCATGGAGTGGCGTTGCTTAGCGACAGTCTCGAGACGGGATGTTGACGCCTTTTTCTGCGCCGCGATCCCGCCTTCGCAGTCTTCGTGTCGCGCCGGCGCGAGGGCTGCTTTCCCGTCATGAAGCTACCGCCAAGCGGGCTGGGGATCAGAACCGGCACCCTGGCGAAACAGCGGTGTGGCAAACCGCACCACCGTGCCCGCGGCGGGGCGGGGTTGCTGCATCCAGAAGGCCTTGTCGCAGCCCCTCGGTCATTCGCGTGTGCTTCTTCAGGAACTTCAGCAGTGGATTGTTTGTAATTTGCAATTGTCAGGCATGTGGCGAGCAATGATCCACATCTTGATGCCTGTATCTGGTGCGCAGCGCCGATACTTGCCCATGGCCCGCCTTGGGTCTGCCCCGCCAATTTCCGCTCCGCGTGGAGCCTCATGCACTAATCGCTTCCGCTAATGACCAAACCCCAGCTGGCCGGCTTTTGGCAGCAATTGCGCGCGCAGGTGCGCGCAGCGATCCCGTCTCACGCCGAACTCGTGCAGATCCGTTGGCTGCGGCCGGTAGCGCACCGCCTGACTGACCCCGGGCTCTGGCATGCCCGACCCGAAGCGCTGGCGCGCGGTCTGGCCATTGGTTTGTTCTGGGCCTTCGTGGTGCCCTTTGCGCAGATCGTCCTCGCTGCGGCGCACTGTGTCTGGTGGCGCGGCAACATACCGATCGCTGCCGCTGCAACCCTGATCACCAACCCGATCACCATCGGCGGCTGGCTGTACCTGGCCTACCAGGTCGGCTCCGTCTTCATCGGCACAACCGGTGGCGCACCGGTTCCGGTTGAGGCAACCGCGGGCGGCTTGCTCGCCACTCTCCAGTCGCTGGGTTGGCCCACCGTGCTGGGCATGGCGATTTTCGCGGCGGTCGGGTCCGTAGGCGGCTATGTCTTCATGCATCTGGGCTCCCGGGCCTGGTTCCACTGGCGGGTGGCTCGACGCGCCCGGGCGCGCAAAGGGTGAAGCGCTGGAATCTGTTGCCTGCCCCCGCGTTGCTGCTGCCGGCTCAGGCCACCGCGCAGATCGATCGCGTGGCAAAGCTGCTGAGCGCGGCCAGCCCGACGCAGCTGCGCGTGGTGGTGGTGCACCAGCCGATGGCCGTGACCGCGGCGCGCGACCGGTCCAACCTGCTGCGCGGACTCGGCGATGCCGTGCGGGTCTGGGCAGGGGCAGGGGCCGACCTGCTGATGGGCGGCCATATTCACATGCCTTACGCCCTGGCGCTGCACGGGTGGGCGCGGCGGCTGTGGGTGGTGCAGGCGGGAACCGCCGTCTCGTCGCGCACACGCCCCGGGGTACCCAACTCGGTAACCATCCTGCGGTGGGGCGAGAAGCCTGGCGAGCAGGACTGGCCATTGCGGGGCCGGCACGAGTTGGCGCGCAGTGGCTTGATCGAACAATGGGACTTTGCGCGCGACGAGCGGGCCTTCGTGTGCACAGGGGTGACCGCCGTGCAGCCCGAGCGTCAAACAGCCCGGGCCCGAGAAGCCGGAACCCCAACTGGCCGTCTGGTCGGGTGCCAGTGGCCGCTGGCACGCTGAAATGCGGGGTCAGATCAGCAAAGCCGCCACGAAAATACCCACCATGATGAACGCCAGCACTACCTTGGCGATCAGCCCCACCATGATCCCGACCCAGGTCGCGACCCCGACTTTGACGGCACGGGTCTGGTCTTTCCGAGCGATGTACTCGCCCACGGCAGCACCGACCAAGGGCATGAACAGCACGCCCACCAAGCCCATGAAAAGTCCCACCACCGTACCCACCGCCGCGCCCAGCAGCGCCTGTTTGCTGGCACCGGCCTTTTGGGCCCCCATGAGCCCCGCCACGTACTCCAGCCCCCAGGCCAGCACCGCCAGTATGCTGACTACCACCACGGTGGTCGTTCCTACCCGCGTGAAGTCATCGATCCAGGCCCCCAGCGCAATGCCGCCCCACACCAGCACAGTGCCCGGCAACACCGGCAGCACCGTGCCCGCCAGGCCCAATGCGATCAAGGCAACACACAAGACCCAAAGCAAGGTGATTTCCAAGGGAAGCTTTCAGAATAAAAGGGCAACGTTCAGGATCTTGAGATGGTGTTGCCCGGTGAAGTTTCAAGGGATGGCCTGCGTTCGCGCCTTCGTGACTTGCGCCGCCGCGGCTTCCTTCCCGCGAGCTTGCGCATAGGAGGCAAAGCGCGCCGCGTCAAGGTTGGCCTGCGCCGTTCAGGGCCGGCAACGCCACGAGGGTGCGACGCCCCTGCGGCAAAGTGCCGGATCAATATCCTTAGGTTGGAAGGCCTTGGGCCATGCTGGGTTCCAGCAAGGCAGCCGCAGGTCGCAGCCGCAAGCAGGTCGCGTACAGCGCGGGCACGAAAACCAGCGTGAGCACGGTGCCGACGATCAAGCCGCCCATGATGGCGATCGCCATCGGCCCCCAGAACACGCTGCTGATCAAGGGCACCATCGCCAGCACGGCAGCCGCGGCGGTCAGCACCACCGGCCGCGCACGGCGCACGGTGGCTTCGACCACCGCGTCAAGTGCCGGGGTGCCTGCGGCAATGTCTTTGTCGATCTGGTCCACCAGGATGATCGCGTTGCGCATGATCATGCCACCCAGTGCGATCACTCCCAGCAATGCGACGAAGCCGAATGGGGCATTGAAAATCAACAGCGCCGGCACGACCCCGATCAGTGCCAGCGGCGCCGTCAGGAACACCATCCACATGCGCGAAAAGCTTTGCAGCTGCAACCTCAGGAGGAACACCATCACCACGAACATCAGCGGCAAAACGGCGAAAGGCGCACGGTCGGACTTCGTCGTTTCTTCCGCTGCGCCACCCACCTCGATGCGGTAGCCTGGCGGCAGGCTGTCGACGATGGGTTGAAGGCTCGGCCAGATCCTGGCGCTGGCAAATAGCCCCTGCACACCGTCCAGCACATCGGCACGCACGGTCAGAGCCATGTCGCGGCAGAGGGTGAATGCCGCGCCCTGCCAACGGGTAGCCGCCAGCTGGCAAGCTTCACGGTCAGGTTCGCATGGACGTTCCGCCGCCCAGGTTCACTGGCTGTCCCGCCACCCACGCCCGCTCCGCCGCCAGCGACACCGCCACGCTGGCGCGCGCGGCCTGCGCCGGCAGGATCGAGCGGCCCTGGGCGAAACCGGCGAGTGCCTGGCGCAGGTTTTCTTCGAGTTCGAACACCTCGCCGGACAGGGGAATGGCGATCGTTTCCACATCACCGTCGCCCCGGCGCCGCTTCATCTCGAAGCTCGGTGTCAGCGTGCGGTCCATCGTGCCGCTCCACCAGGTGCGCAACGCCCCCGCGCTGCCGGCCAACTCGAGCACGGTATGGTGTTCGAAGCCGTTCAGGCACTGGTTCAGTACCGCGGTCGCGCCGTTGGACCATTCGAGCACGACGCTGAACTGATCCGGCAGGCGTTTGCCGGGATCGCCACCGAACGCGGTGACCCGCTGCGGCATGCCGTTGTCCTCGCCGTACCACAACACCAGGTCGATGAAATGCACCAGTTCCTCCAGCACCCAGGAACCGACGCGGTCCGGGTCGTAGCGCCAGCCACCCGAACCGGTCTTGAACGGACGGCGGAACAACGAGACGTGCTGGTGGCTCACCGCACCGAAATCGCCATCCGCCACCATCTCTCGGACCAAGCCCCATTGGCGCGAGACGCGCAGTTCATGGTTTACCGCGAGCAGCTTGCCGCTATGCTCGGACGCCGCCTGCACCGCATCGCATTCGTCCAGGCTCAATCCCAGCGGCTTTTCCAGCACCACGTGTTTGCCCGCGCGCAAGGCGGCAATCGCGGCTTGTGCATGCAGGTGGTTGGGCATCACCACGTGCACCACGTCGATGTCGTTTGCCCGCAGCAATTCGGCATAGTCCGCATAGAGCCTTGCGCCGGGATTGTCGGCAATTGCCGCCTGGCGCGCCGCATCGCTGCGCGCCAGTACCGCGACCACCTGTGCGCCGTCGATGGCCTTGATCGCGCGCGCATGCATCTGTCCCCAGGCGCCGTAACCGGCCAGTGCAATGCGGGTCGTTGGCACAGCCGGTGTTGTCGTGGAAGCCGTCACCATGGGATCACCTGTCCATCGTAGTTGCAGAACACACCGGTTTCATGGTTGCCCATGCGCGCGATCGTGCGGCGCATCGCCTGGACGCTGTTCTCGGCGCTCAGGGGCGCGTCGGGGCCGCCACCACCGGCGGTGTTGACCCGGCCCGGGTGCAGCATCGCCACCGTGATGCCGCGGGGGAACAGGTCGATCGCCAGGCTGCGACCGATCGCGTGGAGTCCGGCCTTGCTGGCCCTGTAGCCGTAGTGGCCACCCGACAGGTTGTTGGCGATCGAGCCCATGCGGCTGCTGACCATGACGATGCGCCGCATCGCGCTGGCCGCGACGTTGTCGACCAGCGCATCGACCAGTCGCAGCGGACCCAGCGTATTGGTCTGCAGGATGCGCTGCACATGCTCGTGGTCGAGCGCGCCGATCCTGTCGGTCTCCAGGCCGATGCCGGCATTCGAAACCAGCAGGTCGATCGGCGCCTCGCCCAGCACCTCCTTGAGCGCGGCGAACTGCGCGGCATCGGTGACGTCGAGCGCGAAATGGCGCATCGAGGGGTCGGGCAACCGGTTCGCCAGGTCACGGTAGGTGGCCAGCACGGAGCATCCGGCGGCGGCATACTGGAGCGCAAACTCCCGTCCCAGCCCGGTATCGCAACCGGTGATCAATACAGTGGTCATGGTGCCTGCAGTCTCTCCATGCTTCATCATCCTGCGAAAAATGGTTCCGGCAGGCCGGTGGCGCCGATGCCATCGATACGCAGCAAGCCGCCGGCCTGTGGCCAGGCTGCGTGTTCATCGTCGCGCAGCATCTGGCGCGCGGTAGTCACGTAGAGCTGGTCCAGCCGTGGCCCGCCGAACGTGACCATGGTCGGATGCCGGGCGGGTACCGCGATCCGCTCGATCATCCTGCCTGCCGGTGAGATACATGCAACCGCCGCGCCGTGCACCAGTGCGCACCTGTAGTTGCCCTCGGTATCGCAGGTGGCGCCATCGACGCGTCCTTCGATGTCGGCGGTCGAGAAGAAGCGCCGCATGCCGGAGATACTGCCGCGCTCCAGGTCGAAGTCGTACATCCAGACCGTCTCGTCCCGGCTGTCGGCCAGGTACAGGCGGCTGTCGTCGGGAGAAAACGCGATACCGTTGCCGATGACGAAGTCACCATCCATGCGCGTCACCGACAGGTCTGCGTCCAGCCGGAGCAGTTCCGCCT
>Ga0105047_10010787_pt1 | contig 14898 bp, 10 predicted proteins | sample MAT04_FD_78384 | JGI IMG/M metagenome (GOLD analysis project Ga0105047, IMG submission 78384) | Freshwater microbial communities from Lake Fryxell liftoff mats and glacier meltwater in Antarctica - MAT-04 (megahit assembly) | ecosystem: Environmental > Aquatic > Freshwater > Ice > Liftoff... | reverse complement strand
GATCCCAGCGTGCGTGGTAGTTCTCGTGCAGGGCCGGGGCGTTCACGTCCAGGCAGAGCGAGTAAAGTTGCATATCGTCCGCACGGTCCGTGATGTCGTGCCAGACTTGATCCCAGTCGATGTTGCCTTGCAGGCGAACGGATAGTTCCCACGGCGCGCCTTCCGAATTTCCGCCCCACACGCCCTTCGCGGAGGCGAAGAGCCGCTTCTTCACAAGGGTCCACTCGGCGTTGCCGAAGAGACGAGTGCTGAGCAGGGTGAGCACCACGCCGCCGACGGCGACGAGAGCGTACACATCGTTGTTCTGGGCCGTGGAGGCCAGAGCCCCGGCCGCGGCCATCAAGCCGAGGGCGGCGATGAGAAGCAGGGCCCGGCGCGTGGTGAGCCCGTTTCGTTGAAGGACGTGGTGCAGGTGGCCTCGGTCGGCGGTGGCCAGGCCCCGCCCCGTGAGCTTGCGGCGAATGACCGCGGCCGTTGTGTCCATCATGGGCAGAACGAGCAGGGCCACGGGGGCGCCGAGCGCGACCGTGGCTGGGCCCTTCAGCGAAGCGGGGATCGCCAGGGCGCCGATCGTGAGGCCGATGAGCATGCTGCCGCTATCGCCCATATAGATGGTGGCGGGCGGAAGGTTGTACCAGAGGAAGCCGATGAGCGAGCCGGCCATGGCGAGTGCGACCACCGCGGTGAAGGTGTGGCCGACCATCGTCGCGATCACCGCCAGGGACATGAGTGCGATGAGGCCGACGGTTCCGAGGAGGCCGTCCATGCCGTCGATCAGGTTCAGGGCGTTGATGCAGGCGAGCATCCAGAAGGCGGTGAAGGGAATCGATAGCATATCGAGTTCGACCTGATGCCCCAGCAAGCTGATGACGTGAATCCGGAAGTCGCCGAAGAAGATGAGGACGCCGACGGCGAGGACCTGGCCAAGGAACTTGTAGCGCGCCCGAAGGTTGCGGGCATCATCCACGACGCCGACGAGAGTGATCAGAATCGCCGCGATTAGCAAGGCTGGGCCGTGGGGCGTCGCCTCGACCAGGGCCTTGCTGGCTTCCGGCAAGCAGAAGTTAGCGACGAGGATCGCGATGATCGCGGAGCAGAGCACGGCAACGCCGCCCGCCACGGGAACAGGTCGCGACTGCGTCTTGCGCCGACCGTCCGGCGAATCGATCAGGCCGACGCGGCCGGCGGAGTTTCGAGCGAAGCGGGTCAGCACGAGGCCGAAGAAAAACCCGGTTCCAAGGATAACGAGCCAATGCATACGAGCCACTTCCTCTGTTTCCGCGCGGGCAAACGCGATGGTGCGTCATTCGCCGGAGGGTATTCTTCGCCCCGGACAGGAGGAGGACAAGCCTGTGAGACAGTTAGTGAATTTACTTTATCTCGAAGTTGGCAGTGAGAGATAGTGGGATGGCTGGAAAAAATTGTGAAGAATGGAAGCAACTGCGGAAGGTTTCGGTTGGCAACGAAATAAGATCCGCAGCGAGAATAGCGGATAATCAGTCACAGGAAGGTTGGTTTCCAAGCTCCCGGTGCGCTCTGGCTGGCGGGAGTTCATTCGCTTCTGCGGGTTTCTGGTAGAATAGGAAAAGCCCATGTCTTGAAGTGTTCGATTGCCGACGCCGGTCTGTGTGGATAATAGCAACTCTTGAGAATTGTCCGGCGAACCTCTCTCGCGGCGAGTAGCGCGTCATGCCGATCGATTTCCGGTGTCCGCACTGCAATACGCTGTATCGTCTGAAGGACGATCTTGCAGGGAAGACAGCGCGTTGCCGTACGGAAACCTGCCGTAAGGTAATGACGATTCCCGCGGGTCCGTCGTCGTCGGCCTCTTCGTCTTCCTCCCCGGCGATGCCTGCAGCTCTTCCTGGCGTCCCGTCGCCGATTCCTGTCGCGAAGTCCGCCGCCGTCGCCAGTTCCGCGAACGCGGTGCCCCCGGTTGCAACATCTCCCCCCGTCGCTGCGGCGGTCACAAAGCCGGCCACCACCGCGACCGATGGCCCGACCCGCAATGGCGTGCACACCGCAGCGTTGCCCGCTCCGCAGAAGGTGGCGCCGCCGCCCCGCAAGCCCGCGGCCCCAGTGCAGGAAACCCCGCCGCCAGCTGCGCGACTGATTGCACCGCCCATGGATGCGGAAAGCCTCGCCTTGAACGCCCTGGCGGATGAGCCGCCCGCGAAGGAGTCGACCGCCCCCACGCAACGCATCCTCCCGATGACCTGCGAGATGTGCGAACACAAGTGGAGCGTCCCGGCCACGATGGCAGGCAAGAACGTTCTCTGCCCCGACTGCCAGCGTCGGCAGCGGGTCCCTGAGCTCAAAATCGCCGAGACCGACAACTGGCGTCAGCAAAGTTCCAGGCTTCCCTCGCTCGCCAAGCGTGAAGAAGGACCGCTCGAAGGTGTGCAAGCCTCCACGCAGACGCAGTCGGTCTCCGTGGATTCGATGGTCCAGTCCGGCGCGATCGAGGAAGACCTTGACCCGCTGCCGCTTTCGTACCGACTCATCGTCCGCGGCATCCCCATCGCGCTGGTGCTGGTTGTGCTCGGCCTCGCGTTCTCGTGGTTCATGAAGAAGGATGTGAAGAAGCAAGAAAACCTGATGGCCGAGGCTCTCAAGCAGTTCGACAGCACGCCGAAGGAGTCGCAGCTTCCCGCACCGACGCAGATGTTAATGAAGGCGAACCTGGAACTCGCTGCTGGCGAGCACGAGATACGGATGCCGCCTCAGGAGGGGAAGAATCGGTTGAAGGAGGCTCGCGATCACCTCTCGCAAGCTCTTGGTGAGCTTCGCCTCGAACGCCAGAAGCCGGAGGATCGCAAACGGCCGGACCGCAATGCCCTTCTCGGCGAACTCGCGCTGGTGGTGATCCAGCTTGGCGGCACGCCCGACCAGGTGAAAGAGCATACGCGGTATCCCTGGGTGCCGGACACGACCGCCAGAAAAATCCTCAAGATCAGCGAGAGCGGCCAGCACACCGTTCACGAAGAGCTTCAGCGCGTGCTGGAGAACTTGAAGGAGAACTCGGACTTCGATTTCCGCATCGCGATCGCTCGCCGACTGGTGCGGGAACTCGTGCCTCGCGGCCAGAGCCTGATGGCTCGGAACGTCGCCACGCAACTCTTTTTGCCCCCGGAGCAGTTGGAGGCGAAAGCGATCATCGCCCTGGAAATCCAGCGTCTGGATCCTCCCTCGAGCGTGCCGACGGAGATTGCAAGGGAACTTGAAGCCCCGATCCGCGAAATGAGCACGACGAAAGCCAAGCCGCCCTTCCCTTTCCCTTCGTCCGCTCAGGCTCTGCTGCGAACGATCCCGGGCGAGAAGCCGATCATGGATCGCAAGGTGCCCGCCCAGGGGCCGATCCAGGAGCCCGATCTGCGTGCGGCGATTGTGGACCTCCTTAGTAAGGATCCGGGCAAGTCGGCCGACGCCCTTGCTTTGGCGACTCGATCCGCGAACCCCATTGATTCCAAGCTCACGGGCCTTTTGCAGATTGCCGAGTGGTCCACCGACCCGGGTTCCGCTTTTGATGCCGCGGCGTCGCTGGTGAAGGATTTGAAGTCGCTCAGCCCGGCCGATATGAAACGAGTGGCCTCGCGCGTTTATCGGCTCGCTCAACTGGCCGCGAAGGAAGGGAAGATCACCGAGGCGAAAGCCCTGGCGGACACGCTGCCGACCGGCGGCTATCGCGAATGGGCCCAGGGCGAGATCACGCGACAACGCATCGAACGCTCGCCCAGCGAACCCGTGGAAGCCGTCGAGCTTCCCGAGGATCGGACGAAGTGGTGCGCCGGCCACGCCTGGGGCCGACTCGCCTTTGCACGCCAGGCAGGCCGACTCGGCGAGGATAAGAAGAAGTTCGCCGACTGGCCCAATGGCGTGATCAAGCCCTTCGCGCTCGCCGGCCTCGCACTCGGAATGCAGGACAAGAGGTAAGACAGATGTCCCCATCCTCAACTCACAACTCCGGCTGAAGTCTTGATGTTTCACCCCTGAACGACATCACCTTTTTCGAGTTTCACCTCGCTCTCATTGTTTACACTTTCCCAGCGATTCGCCGTGAGAACCGAATGAGAATTGTTCTCGTTCGCCTGGGTTCTCGTTTAAATTGGCAGCGAGAGGGATCTCGTGTGAAACCTTGGCTCGCTGTGGCGAGAATAGATGGCCGGGCATTCTCACACGGCCCCGGACTCTCGAAGTGAGGTAACTGGCGATGCGAACATCTCTCTTGTGCCTGGCCCTGGGTCTTGGCATCGCGATCCTGGGAGGCCCGTTCAGCACGGCTCAGGAGCCGAAGGCCCGGCCCTTCAACGCGGAGTTCATCTTCCGCTTCGGCGACACCAACAAAGACGGCAAGCTGTTGCTCGAGGAGTTCAAGGCGATCGCAGCGCGGAATCCGAAGACCAAAGAGAATCCGGCCATCACGGCCCGGCTCTTCGAGGCTCTCGACACGGATAAGAATGGCAGCCTCACTCTCGCCGAGTTGCAGAAGATGCCGCAGATCCTTGGGGGAGGGAAGAAGCAAGAGCCCATGGCGCCCCCGCCTGCTTCCGCGAAAGGATCAAGCGCCTTCAACGATCGACCGACGGCCGAGCAGGCGGCTTTCTTCGAGAAGAAGATTCGCCCGGCTCTCATCGAGCACTGCTACAAGTGTCACTCGAAGGACGCGGAGAAGCTCAAGGGCGGCCTGATCCTGGATTCGAAGGATGGAACACGCGCTGGCGGCGAGAGCGGACCCGCGATCGTGCCTGGCAATCCGGATCGCAGCATGCTCATCACGGCGATTCGCCACAAGGACGACCGCACCGCGATGCCCCCCAAGCAGAAGCTGCCGGACACGGTCATCGCGGACTTCGAGACGTGGGTTCGCGCCGGCGCCCCCGACCCGCGAGAGGGCGGCGGTGCAGCACCGAAGACTCACGGACTCACGGCAGACGAGATTGCGAAGGGCCGGCAGCACTGGGCCTTCCAACCGCTCAAGAGCGTGCCCGCGCCCACGGTGAAGGACCGGGGCTGGGCCACCTCTGATCTCGATCGCTTCGTGCTGGCGAAACTCGAGGCCAAGGGGATCAAGCCAGTCGGCGAGGCGGACAAGCGGATGCTGATTCGTCGGGTCACGATTGACCTCACCGGTCTGCTGCCCACGTCGGATGAGGTCGAGGCGTTCGTCGCGGACCCCTCGCCGGACGCCTTCGTGAAGGTGGTTGGTCTCCTGCTCGCCTCGCCGGCTTTCGGGGAACGCTGGGGCCGCCACTGGATGGACGTTGCCCGTTTCACCGAGTCCAGCGGCAAGACGGCGAACTTCAACTACCCCCACGCCTGGCGCTTTCGCGACTACGCCATCGCGGCCTTCAACAAGGACAAGCCTTACGATCAATTCGTCCGCGAGCAGATCGCTGGCGACCTGATGACCGGCGGCGACGACCGTGCGAAGTCCGAGCGAATCGTGGCGACGGGCTTCCTCGCGCTCGGGCCCAAGGCGCTCAACGAACGCAATGCGACCCAGTTCCAGATGGATGTGATCGACGAACAGATCGACACGGTGACCCAGGCATTCCTTGGCGTCACGGTCGCTTGTGCCCGCTGCCATGATCACAAGTTCGACCCGATCCCGCAGAAGGAATACTACGCCCTCGCGGGGATCTTCAGGAGCACCGAGACCTGCTATGGCACCGTCCGCTTCGTGCAATCGCAACGGCCATCGGACCTGATCGAACTGCCCAAGAACTCGGCCCCGTCCGCGATCGAGAAGACCCTCTCCACGACGGGCCGCACCGACCTCGAAAAGACAGTGAAGGATCTCCGCAAGAAACTGTCCGAGAATAACGGGGCTGACCCCGTCACGAACATCTTTACCTTCTCGCAGATGAACCTCACGCAGGCGAAGCTGGACCAGTACGATGCGGATGGCAAGCCGAAGCTGATGGCGATGGGAGCACGCGAACGCTTCCGTCCGTCGAACAGCCCGATGTATGTCCGTGGTGATGTGGACAAGCCGGGCGACGTTGTACCGCGTAGCGTGCCTCACATCGTCAGCGATTCGGTGCCGGCGATCGGCAGCGGCAGCGGTCGCAAGGAGCTCGCGGACTGGCTGGTGGCGAAGGACAATCCGTTGACCTCTCGCGTGATGGTGAATCGCGTGTGGGCTCACCTGTTCGGCCGCGGCCTGGTGCCCACGCTGGACAACTTCGGCCTCGCGGGTCAGTCGCCCTCGCATCCGGAATTGCTCGACCACCTCGCCCTTGAGTTCATGAAAGATGGCTGGTCCGTCAAACGGCTCATCCGGCGAATGGTGCTGAGTCATGCCTATCAACTCGATTCGCACCAGGACGCCGCGGCCTTCGAAGCCGACCCCGATAACGTGCTGCTCTGGCGGATGTCGCCGCGACGAGTAGAAGCCGAGGTGCTCCGCGATGCGATTCTTCAGGTGAGCGGGCAACTGGATGGCAAGGCGCCGATCGGTTCGCCAGTCGCACGCGCGGGGGAAGGCCCGTCGTTCCGCCCACGTCTGGGTTCCCTCGTGGAGACGCAAGGGCCGGACAATCACCGTTCGGTTTACCTCGCGCTGGTCGTCGATAACCTGCCGGAATCGCTGGAACTCTTCGACGGCGCCAACCCAGGCAACGTGGTGGCCTCGCGATCGTCGACCAACGTGCCAACGCAGGGTCTGTTCATGCTGAACAACAGCTTCGTGATGAACGCCGCCGACGAGGCTGCCATGAAGTTGCTGAAGGAGACAACCACCACAAGCGAGCGAGTGCGGGCAGCGTACCTGAAGTTCTACGGTCGGCCGCCGGTGGAGAAGGAACTGCAAGCCGCGGAGGCCTTCATCAGCCAGTATCGTGTTGCGGCAATCAAGGACCGCACTCCCAGCTTCCGCGTGGAGCGAAGTGCGTGGAGCGCGTTCTGCCAGGCCCTCATCGCGAGCGCGGAGTTCCAGTACCGCCGCTAAGAAACTCGGAACTCGGAATGCTGAACTCGGAACTCGGAATGAAATCCAAGACCGGCGCGTCGCCGGTGCCTCAGTTCAACGGAGAGAAATGATGTCCACACGTCGCCAGATGTTGAAGACAACCGCCGCGGGGTTCGGTTACCTCGCTTTCGCGGCGATGGCCCACGAGGCGGCTGCGAAGGAGGCGGCGGCGAACCCGCTGTCAGCGAAGGCCTCGCACTTCCCCGCGAAGGCCAAGCGGGTGCTCTTCCTCTGCATGGATGGCGGGCCGAGCCATGTTGACACCTTCGACTACAAGCCGAAGCTTCTCGCGGATCATGGCAAGCCCTCGAGCCGCGGCCGATTCAGCGGCGCGAAGCTGCTGGGGCCGCAAGCGAAGTTCCAGAAACGCGGCCAGTCCGGGCAGTGGATCTCGGACCTCTTCCCCGCACTCGCGAAGCATGCGGACGACCTCTGCCTGCTCAACGGCATGGCCACGGACCTGCCCAGCCATCCGCAGGCCGTGCTTCAGATGCATTGCGGCATCGCCCAGTTCCCAAGGCCCAGCCTGGGCGCCTGGACGCTTTACGGCCTCGGCACCGAGAACGCGAACCTGCCCGGCTTTCTCACGCTCTCGCCCGCACCCCAGCAGACCTCCGCAAACTACGGGGCCAGCTTTCTCCCCGCGATCTACCAGGGAATGAAGATCGGCAACGGTGCCTTCGCGCTCGGTGGCCCCACCGGTGGCGGCGACTCGACTCGCGTCAGCAACCTCAAGAACTCGCGACGCTCCACCGATACCCAGCGTCTGCAACTGGACTTCCTGCAATCGCTCAACCGCAATGTCCTCGAAGCTGACGGTGCCAATCCCGGCGTCGAGGGGGCCATCGAGTCGTACGAACTCGCCTTCCGCATGCAGGCCGAGCTGCCGAAGTCCCTGGACATCTCCGGCGAAACCAAGGCGACACAGGAGCTTTACGGCGTCGATCAGCAGGCGACGGAACGCTTCGGCAAACAGTGCCTCCTCGCACGGCGATTCCTCGAAGCGGGCGTCCGCTTCGTCGAGGTCACCGCGGGCGGCTGGGACCATCACCGCAACCTGAAAGCGGACCTGGACCGGAACTGCACTGCCATCGACAAGCCGATCGCCGGCCTGCTGACCGACCTGAAGCAGCGAGGCTTGCTCAAGGACACGCTCGTGCTCTGGGGCGGCGAGTTCGGCCGCACGCCGACCAGCCAGGGCGACGACGGCCGGGACCACAACAACAAGGGCTTCTCGATGTGGATGGCCGGCGGCGGCGTGAAGCCCGGCATCACCTACGGCAAGACCGACGACTACGGCTTCGAGGCCGTCGAGAACCGCACGCACATCCACGACTGGCACGCGACGATCCTGCACCTGTTAGGCCTGGATCACGAGAAACTGACCTTCCGCTACAGCGGCCGCGAGATGCGACTGACCGACGTGAAGGGCGAAGTGGCGAAGGGAATCGTCGCGTAGAGAGGGATTCAGAACCACTCGGACCGTGGCACCGGAGGGACGCCGTTGCCGCAAATATCAGCCTGCGAGTCTCGCCATCTCGGTGACGGCTCGGAGTTCCGCTAGCACCGCGCCGTTTAGCTGCTCCTCGAGCTTCGCGAGCACGCGGGCCACGGTCGCGCCATCGAGCACGCGATGGTCGTACACCAGACGCACGTCCACTTCGCCACTTGCAGGGATCACGCCGTACGTCAGCGTTGTTGTCAGCGGCGAGATCGGATGCAGCGACTCGGCCCCCAGTGAGGAGTACACGCTCACGCCGAAGGTGCCGAAAAGGCCTGCGCGAGTCCGCGAGATGTTGAGGCCCAGGGACATGCCGAAGCGCCGCAGCCAGGTGGGGAGCTTGGAGTGCATCAGCACCTTGCGATACTGCTTGATGCTCTCGATCGGCGCCTCGCTGAGTTCGCGGATCTTCGCGTGAACCTGATAGACCGAGAGCTTCGCCGGGCTGCTGATATGGCCGAAGAACACAGCCGGTTCGCCGTCGTAATCCCGTTCCACCGCGATGCTCGCCACGCTCGTGGGATACTCCACAATGTGGGCCCACGGCAGCTTGACGTACGCCCGGCGAAGCACCGGCATCTCCTGGGCGACATTGGCGAACGCCTTCAGGAAGAGCGCCGGCCACGAGGGCCGCCCCGCCGAGAGCCTGGCAATGGCGACCTGGGACAGGTTCATCCGCCGCTGCACGGGCACGCTGGGCACCTTCGCCGCGAAGTGCAGCATGTCCCGCATGAAGATCCGCGGCAGGCTCAGGGGGATCCAGCGACTACGCATGGGCCACCGTTGTGCCGGGGTTCACCGCTTCAAAGACAAACGCCTGACCGCTATAGCTGAGCCGATGGCGGATCTTGGTCCAGCCCGCGGCCTCGAGATGCTGCGTCACGTCCTCGGCCGGCAGGTAAAGGAACCGACCACGGCGGGCTTCCTGCTTCAGCCAGCTTCCGTACTTCAGCATCCGGAGTGAATTCTTGAGATGCTTCAACGGCTGCCCGGACCTCAGCATTTTGCCCAGCGAATGTCGCGCCACCTTCAGCCAGGACGGTTCTGGCACGTTCACCGAGAACACAAACCGCCCGCCCGGCCGCAGCACCCGGCGTACGTCCGCGAGCAAGTGGTCATACGCCTTCGTCGTCCACTTCTGAGTCGCCTCGTCGAAATGCTCGGCATAGGTGATCGACAGGCCCGAGATGGCGTTGTCGAAGGTCGCGTTAGCAAGGAAATCCAGGCCATTGCTGAAGTCATGGCACTCGAACTGGATTCGCTTTCCCGGGGTGGGGCGGAGATTTTGGCGAAGTCGTCCGTAAGCGTCCTCGTTGGCCGCGGCGCAGTCGATGCCGAGAACCCCCGTGATACGGCCGGCACTGATTTCCCAGAGCCCTCGGCTCAGGCCGCCGCCGCCGCAACCAAGGTCGAGCCAGCGTTCCCCCGCGGCGGGTGCGGCCCAGTCGAGCGTGTCCTTGAGCAATTCTTTGTAAGGCGGGAGTTCCTGCTGGCTCCAGAAGGCCTTCGCGCATTTGTTCTGGGGCCAGTAATTCACAGCTTGAGTTGCAGGCATCGGCGCGGCCTCCGGGGTTTGTTCCCTAGAAATCGGCCACGAACCGGGTGCATCTGTCGGCGAATCGCTCAAGAGCGATCAGGGAGAATCCGCCTACTCATTGCAACCTGAACTATTAGACTTTCTTCTCCACTTTAACTCCTCAAAGGAATCCCTCATGCGCGTCAACACCGTCAAACGCTTGCTGAAGGACGGCAAGCCCGCCGTGGGCACCTGGCTCTCGCTTGGCAGCATCACCGCCGCCCGCTTCATGGCCCGGTCCGGCTTCGACTGGCTGACGATCGACATCGAGCACTCGCTGGTGAGCATGGAGACGGCGACGCACATGATGGCCGCCATCGCGGAGGCCGGGTGCATTCCGCTGGCTCGCGTGCCCTCGTGCCGGCACGACCACATCAAGCGCGTCCTGGACAACGGCGGCTACGGCATCATCGCCCCGATGGTCTGCACGCCCGCGGAAGCGAAGGAAGGCGTGGATGCGTGCCTGTACCCGCCCGTCGGCAATCGCAGCGTCGGCGGCAGCGTTCACGCGCTGAACCTCGACTGTTCCCCGGCGGACTATTACGCGAAGTTCAACGACGAGGTGCTCTGCGTGCTCCAGTGCGAGCACATCGACGCGGTGCGGAACTTCGACGCCGTCTACGGTCGGCCGAACGTCGACGCGGTCTTCGTCGGCCCGAACGACCTCGCCGCCAGCATGCGCTCGCCTGATGGCAAGCCACCGGCGCCGGACGCCTTCAAACAGACGCTCTCGGACATCCTCGCGGGCTGCAAACGCAACAAGATCGCGGCAGGCATCCACACCTTCAGCATCGAGGAGGCGAAGATGCGTATCGCCGAGGGCTGGCAGTTTATCGCAGTCAACAGCGAGATGAAATTCATGGTCGACGGTGCCGCCGCCGTGGTAACTGCCCTGGGCTTGAAGAAGAACGCGGGCGACCTGGCGAAGTATTGAGGATATCTGGAACGTTCCAGGTCTTGAGAGGTCGTCAGGGGGTTTGAATCCTTCCAAGTTGAACTGACGGGACCTGCGACCTTTACCCTAATGGACGAGTTCCTGCGTTCTCACCTCGGAGCAACGCCGGGATACCGATTCCGAACTGGTTCGAGGCCACTACCTCTTTGAACTCGAGCTTTCGGATTCGCCGCTGCGTACCTCGTGCCGTTTCACCCTGCGCCATCCGGCGACTGTGGACGATGCATTTCCATCGCTCATCCGAACGCTTTCGACTCGGTTCGAGATGGAGGTTCGGAACATCGAAGAAACCGACCCCGAGACTTCGGCGGTGTTTCCTCCGAACCGGATCTCGGAGTTCGAGCGAACCGTGAAGCCGGCGATTGCGAGGCGACGTGATGAGTGGATTGCCATGTTTGGCCCAGAGACGGCACCGGCGAAAACGAACGAAGCCATCGAGCGATTTGTGTTCCCGCGATGCGAGCCAGTTGCCGTTTCCCGACCCCTTGCTCTCAGACGATCCGCCAGACCGGCAAGCTCTCTCATGGCGACAACAAGACCATCTTCCATGATCGCGGCCTCTCGAAGCATCGAGAGAAGCCGAATCGCCACGACGAGCAACCTTCAATCTCGCCTGGGTGAAGGAACGGCTGTAACGATAAGATACCATCGCCACTGGAACCGTCCCCTGAGGTGCCCCATGCTACGTTACGCCATTATCTTCCTCGTGATCGCGATCATCGCCGCGGTCTTCGGCTTCGGCGGCATCGCCGGCGAGGCCGTCTGGATCGCGAAGATCCTTTTCTTCGTCTTCATCGTGCTCTTCGTGGTCTCGCTTATCACGGGCCGCAGGCCCTTGAGATGACTCCTCCGTGGGTTTTCACCGGAATCGGCGAGATTTTTCCTTGTCAGACGGCCATTCGCCTGTTACATAGATGTGTCCGCTTTTCCGCGGGCGAACCGTATTGAGGCGTTGTGATGTCCCTGTGTCGCACAATTCGCTCGGCGAAATCGGCCTCCTCGGCCGGTGCCGGTCGTGTTGTTGCTATCGCTGCGGCAGCGGCCGCCGTGGGACACACAACTTAATCTCCGGGAACCTGAGCGAATACGCAACTTCGACGGCCCCGGAGATCATCTCCGGGGCCGTTGGCGTTCGTGGCGATGCGGGTTCTTCACACGGTTCCGAGTTTCTGAAGAGTTTCAGAAAGGACTGCTTCGATGTCGGCACCGCTTTCCTTGTCGGCTCAGTCGATCCGCACGGCCGATTCGCCGATCACGTACTTCATCCAGAAAGCCCTCGAAACACCGGGGCTGATCTCGTTCGCCGCCGGGCTTGTGGACGAGGAATCGCTGCCCGCGAAGGATGTCGCCGCTGCCGTCGAAGCGATCATGGCCGACCCCGCTGCCGCCAGGGCCGCCTTGCAGTACGGTTCCACGCAGGGGCTGCCGGTGCTTCGGGAGAAGGTGCTTGAGCACGTCTGCAAGGCGGACGGCGTGAAGCCGGGCGAACTGCATCTCACGGTGGACGATGTCGTTCTCACCACCGGCTCCCAGCAAGTGCTTTACCTGCTCGGCGAAGCCCTGCTGGACGAGGGCGACATCGTCATCACCGAGGCTCCATCGTACTTCGTTTACCACTCGCTACTGCAGAGCCATGGCATCCGCGTCCTCACGGTGCCGATGGATCCGGGCGGCATGGATCTGAACGCTCTCGAAGCCTTGCTGGCGAAACTCGATCGCGCCGGCGACCTGCCCCGCGTCAAGATGATCTACACCGTCGATTACTACCAGAACCCCACGGGGCTGACGCTGCTCGAAGCCCGCCGTCCTCGCCTGGTCGAGATCGCCCGGCAGTATAGCAAGCGTCACCGCATCCTCATTCTCGAGGACGCGGCGTATCGCGAGCTTCGCTTCCAGGGTGAGGACCTGCCAAGCGTCAAACGCTTCGACGAGACAAACGAGTATGTCGTTTACACCAGCACGTTCTCGAAGCCCTGCGCTCCCGGCTTGAAGACCGGCTACGCTCTGATGCCGCGGGATCTCGTCGGCCCGATCTTGAATTTGAAGGGAAATCACGACTTCGGATCGAGCAACCTCGCTCAGCACATCCTCAACCGCTTGATGGAAAGTGGGGCTTATCATCGCCATGTCGAGAAGCTTCAGACGGTGTATCGCCAGAAGCGCGACGTGATGCTGGCGAGCCTCGACGAGGAATTCGCGGACTTCCCCGGCGTGCAGTGGACCATTCCGTACGGCGGGCTTTACGTCTGGCTGACGTTCCCTGGCCATGTGGACGCGAGCCCGGAAGGCCCTCTGGTGGCCTCGGCTCTCAAGCACGGCGTGCTCTACGTTCCCGGAAGCTTCGGCCACGTCGCCGAGGCGGGCAGCCTGCCGCGAAGTGAGGTGCGTCTCTGTTACGGAATCTCGTCGCATGAGCAAATCGTCGAGGGCATCCGCCGACTGCGGGAAGCGTGCCGCGGCATGGAGGAACCCACGGCCAGGCGTCGGGCGCTGGCGGGGGCCGTGTGAGTCGTCATTCGATCACAACACCAGCATCGCGTCGCCATAGCTGTAGAAGCGATACTCCCGGCGGATCGCTTCTTCATAAGCGCGACGTAGCAAATCCGTCCCCGCGAAGGCGCCCACGAGCATCAGCAGCGTCGTTCGTGGCAGGTGGAAGTTGGTGATCAGCCCTTCGATCACGCGGAACTCGAACGGCGGCAGAATGTAAAGCCCTGTGTCCCCGCGATACGGTTGCAGGCCGCTCGGCCTCGCAGCCGATTCCAGCGTTCGCGTCGTCGTGGTGCCGACGGCGATCACCTTGCCGCCACGGGCCTTGCAAGCCTGGATCGCAGCCACGGTCTCCGCGTTGACCTCGCACCACTCGCGGTGGATCGCATGCTTCGTGGGATCGTCCACCTTCACGGGCTCGAAGGTGCCAAGGCCGACGTGCAGCGTCACGCGTGCCGCCTCGATGCCGCGAACGCGGAGTCGCTCCAGCAATTCCGGCGTGAAGTGCAGCCCCGCTGTCGGCGCCGCCACGGAACCCGCAGGCTTCGCGAATACCGTCTGGTACCGCTCCACGTCACTCGCACTCGCCCGGCCCTTGCGAATGTAAGGCGGCAGTGGAATCTGTCCGAATCTCCCGAGAAGATCCTCCGGTGAACCCGGCGCGTCCGGCTCCATCAACCAGTGGCGATCGGGCGTTCGCCCACGCAGGATCAAGCGGAACGGCCCCGGTTCCGTTGCGAACGCCTCGCCGTTCACCGGGTGCCCGCGAGTCTTCGCCATCATCTTCCAAAGGCCTTCGGGCGTTCGTTGCAGGAACAGCGACTCCCATGCTCCGCCCGTCGACTCGCGCTTCCCGATCAGCCTGGCCGGCAGCACTTTCGTGTCGTTGAACACCACGAGGTCGCCGGGTGAAAGAAGCTCCGGTAGCTCGTAAAAGACGCGATGTTCGAGATCGCCCGTCGCCCGGCGAACGACGAGCAGCCGCGAGTGATCGCGACGGGCCGCGGGCTCCTGCGCGATCCGATCTTCGGGGAGTTCGTAGTCAAAGAAGGCCGGCGTCATGGTCTCTCTCAACGAGCAAAGCCCAGGGATAGCGTCCCTGGGCTTCGAGTCGGTCAATCGCTTCGCAAGTCACAGCGTCAGGCTGTCTCACTTGAAGTTCTTGAGCCAGCCATCGAAGCCAGCCTTGTGCTTCTCGATCGTCTTCGCCGGCCCGAGCAGCGTCATGTAATACTGCTTGCCGCCAGCCTCGAACACGACGTAGATCTGGCGGTAGTCGGTCATCTTGGTAATCTTGGCGTCCGGAGCGAACGGCGGGAACTTCTTGATGAACGTCCCCTTGATGTCCTGGTAGGTGCCCTTGGCGTCACCGATCTTGATCTCGCTGACGTCCGACTTGGCGCCGG
>Ga0105047_10010786_pt1 | contig 14898 bp, 7 predicted proteins | sample MAT04_FD_78384 | JGI IMG/M metagenome (GOLD analysis project Ga0105047, IMG submission 78384) | Freshwater microbial communities from Lake Fryxell liftoff mats and glacier meltwater in Antarctica - MAT-04 (megahit assembly) | ecosystem: Environmental > Aquatic > Freshwater > Ice > Liftoff... | reverse complement strand
TAACATCCTCAACTGATCCAAGGGACTCACTACTGATGTTACATTTTTAGTAGTCACATGGGTATATATCATGGTGGTCTTGAATCCCTAGGATTATTTACCTTTACAGAATAAACATGGCTTACTATTATGTTTATGTTTTATGGAGTGAGAAGGACGGTATGTTTTATACTGGTTATTCAAAAGATTTAGATAAAAGATTAAATGAGCACAACAATAGCCAAGTACCTTCAACAAAATTGAGAACTCCATTCTTAATTTATTGGCTAGGATGTTTGAATCGACGAGATGATACTCGACGTGAAAATTATTTAAAATAAGGTAACGGGAAAATATACCTTAAAAGTAGTGTACGCGTTATTTTTCCAATCCAACGGGTTGAATATCGATATGTCCCAGCAACTATTGTAAATAACCTGATTGCCCATTACTTCAAAATTACTTATATATTTATTGGCGGAAACAGAACCATCCAGTAAAACGCCGTTTTTTTTATCCACAATTTAAGGTCTATTGCATACATCTTGATGCTTCAATTCATGAGGTCTCCTGCCACTTACTTTATCTTCTCTATATGTCGCAGCCCAAATAAACAAGCCTGAAGAATCTGTTTCAAGTTGCTCGAAGCGCATAGGAACTGATTAAACGATCTTTTGATTTTAGTAAATATCCATCATTCCTTCCCAGATTCTCAGCCACTCATCAGGAAAAACGTAGGTTAAAACTGTATCTAGATGAGTTGTGGCATAAACATTTATTCAACTGCCAAAAATCAACAGTCTTGCCAATATTATTCATTTCAGTTCACGGAAAGTAAAAACAGAAGATACAAAAATAGGATATTTCTCTCAAACAAAAAAGGGGCCAATGTTTTTATACAATGAACCCTTTTGATATTTTTGGGATAGCTTATTTATTTGGACAGTTTAATGATACTTCCGGGTGCTATTCCTATAGTTTCATTGATATTGTTCAGTGTCATTAAGTCATTTAAAGCTATATTATTTGCTTCTGCTACATCAGAAAGTGACTCTTTTCTTTTGAGTTTGTACAACTTAATGCTGTTGGAACCAGGTGTCAAACCTATTTTAAGTTTAGCTATAATACTGCTATCTTTGAGATTGTCCCTGATCGCAGAATTTTTTCGGCTTAACAACTGAACATATTCTATGGCTGCTCTTTGTCCATTGTCCATTGCAATTTCCTGGTGCTCAGCTTCGTCTCTTTTTTTGGCTATTGGATTGAATACCAGATTTTCAGTGGAACTATATTTTTCAATATATGCTGTCATTTTTTGGTCAGGCAGTGTAAGATAGTATTTACCATCTTCAGATGCCGGAATAAAATCTTTTCTGTACATGGGATTCAGATACTTCAACAGATTCATTTCAATTTCAAACTCTTTGCTGATTTTCTTAAATTCTATTTTTTCAAATACCTTAACGCATGTGGTAAACTTTATATCATCTGAAGGTTCAATAGGCTTTAGACCATGCAAATAATAGTAATTCATCAAGTAAGAAGCAGCAATAAATTTTGGGATATACTTTTGTGTTTCTTTCGGTAAGTATTTTTGTAATACCCAATAATTTTTATTGCCATTGGCTTTTTTAATGGCTTTACTAACCGTACCGGTTCCACAGTTATAAGCAGCCAAAGCCAATGTCCAGTCTCCATAAAACTCATACAATAACTTCAGATAGTCCAGCGCTTTGTCAGTAGCTTTGACCATATCTTTTCTTTCGTCGATCTGTTTGTTTACCTTTAATCCGAATAATTCTGCAGTTCCCTGCATAAATTGCCAGATTCCTGCTGCACCCTGATGAGAAACTGCACTTGGTAATAAGCTGGATTCGATCACAGCTATATATTTCAGTTCGTCAGGGAGACTTTTGTCCCGGATGGCATTTTCAATCATTGGAAAATAGAGAGATGTTCTTCCGAGTATGGTTTCACTATCTCTTTTATATTTTTCAATATAAGTGTTAATCTGCGATGTGACTTCATCAGTCACCCTCAGTTCGATGACGGTGTTAAGGTTTTCGATTCGTTTAATGATTTCAGTATTCGAGGGGGATTTAGAATATACTGAAAATAATGAAACAAAAATCAGAAAACACACCATCACAAGATTTCTTGTAATAATTCTAAATGTGTTCATGGTAAAAATTAATCAGGTTTTTTTTTGGGAAAAAATTATTAATATCTTTGACTTATATACAGAATTAACTGAAAAGTCAGGTAAATAATTTTCGGGACGCAAAGATAGCACTAAAAGTTGGATTTGTCAAGATAATATACTTGTTAACAAATTATTATCTGTAATTAACTGTTATTCAACTATTGTGCCAAACTATATTAGGTTGCAAAAATTCAGTAGTTTCCTGTCGTTATGTACTCGGGATAATACCTGAATACCAAACGGCATTTTATCCGTATTATTGCCTAAGGGTATGGATATGGCGGGAATACCGGCAAGATTTGCCAATACAGTATAAATGTCTGCCATATAGATCTCGAGCGGGTCACTTGGTTTATCATATATGTACCATGCAGCTCTAGGACTAGATGGCATGACAATAAAATCATATTGATCAAAAAAAGCGTCCATTTGATCTTTTATCAGCCTTCTTACCTGTTGGGCTTTAGTAAAATAAGCATCATAGTAAGCTTCACTCAGCACAAATGAACCCAGCATTATTCTTTTTTTCACTTCTTTACCAAAACCTTCAGAGCGCGAATGTACATATAATTCTTCCGGAGTTGCGGCATTTTCTGAACGATATCCGTATCTGACGCCATCGTATCTGCTAAGATTGGAAGAAGCTTCGGCTGTAGTTAAGATATAGTAACAAGGGACTACATAATCCAGTAATTTAAAATTTATACTTTCTATTGCAACTCCTTTTGATTTCAGCGTGTCAAGAAATGCATATCCTGAAGCTTTTATTTCCGGATCCAAAGCATCATTTTCAAAGGCATCGTTTATATAAGCAATTTTGAGCGTACTCAATGCTTGATTTTGTAATGATATCTGCTCATGGTAAAGTCCGGTTTTGTACATGGTAGCATCAAAATCATCAGTTACTGACACTATAGACATGACAGCATCAATATCGTCAGCATTATTCGCAAGTATCCCCAACTGATCAAAGGAGGATGCATATGCGATCAGTCCATATCTGGATACCATACCATATCCCGGCTTGAATCCATACACTCCGCACATAGATGCCGGTTGCCGTACGGATCCGCCCGTATCCGTACCCAATGCAACTAGACAAGTATTTGTCTGTACAGAAACTGCCGCCCCTCCACTGGAACCACCCGATATTTTCATAGGATTTACAGCATTTTTAACAGGCCCGAAATGGCTGTTGGAATTGGCTGACCCCATACCGAATTCATCACAATTGGTCCTTCCAATGATGATCGCATCTGCCAATAGAACAGCTTCTATGGCAGTAGCACTGAATTGGCTTTCAAATCCTTCCAGAATTCCGGATCCGGCATTGACCTTATGATTTTTATATACGATCAGGTCCTTGACAGATATGACACAACCAAATAGTTTGCCCAATGTATCAGGATGGTGTTTTATTTTTTGATCTAATTCTTTTGCTTTTGACAATGCTTCGTTACTGTATACTTCTATATATGCATTCAGGTCGTTTGATGTTTCTATATTTCTGAGATAAAAAATGACCAATTGCTCTGTTGTGATCTCACCCGAAAGAAGGGCTTTCTGAATGTCTTTTAGAGAAGTATATTCCATTGGAATTTTTATTGATGTTGTAATTATAGTTTACTGAAAAAGAGATATTAGAGCATCTGGATTCACATTATTCTGCTCACCGGTTACCATGTTTTTAAGACTGATGATACCTTCTAGTCTTTCTGATTCACCTATTATACCGACATACGGCACATTACGGGCATTGGCATAAGACATTTGCCTTTTCAGTTTTGCCGGTTCAGGATAAAGATCACAGGATATACCTGACTTGCGCAAAGTAGCAACTTGTCTGAAAGCATATTTGTGGCTTTCTTCATCCAGCGCGATAAAAAGTATTTCAATATCTTTCTGAACGCCGGAAGGAAACAATTGGAGTTCTTCCATGACGTCATAAATTCTTTCTGCGCCAAAAGAAACACCTACTCCCGACACACCATTGAGACCAAATACTCCGGTAAGATTGTCATATCTGCCTCCACCACCTATACTTCCCATAGTGAATCCGGGATAAGCAGCTGGATCCACTTTTACTTCAAAGATACAACCTGTATAATAATTAAGGCCACGGGCCAGACTGGTTTCAAAAGTCAGTTCTGGCACCTCATTATCAATATAGGTCAATATTGTTTCTATTTCTTCGATACCTTTTGACCCTTCTGTTAGGCCGGCAAAGGCAATTTTGAGTTTTGATAAATCATTTATTTCAAGCAGATTCATCACTTTCTCAGCCTGACTCAAATGAATGCCGCGATCTGTCATCTCTTTGACCACACCATCCTTACCGATCTTATCGATTTTATCGATGGCAATGGTCATTTCCATAAATTTATCCGTGATTTCTGCTGCTTCAGCCAAACCAAATAAAATTTTTCTGTTGTTTATGAGAATTTTAACCTTGATACCCAGTTTTCTGAACACTTCTGCATATATTTGAACCAACTCAGCTTCATACATCAGTGAATCAGAGCCAACCACATCTACATCACACTGGTAAAATTCCTGATATCTGCCACGTTGTGGCCTGTCAGCTCTCCATACTTGTTGTATCTGATATCTTTTGAAAGGCAGACTGATATCATTTAGATTCATCACTACAAAACGTGCAAAGGGTACCGTAAGGTCATATCTCAGTCCTCTTTTAGATATGGAAGAAATGACTTTGTTTGAATCCAATTTTTCCAATGCTTCTTTATCAGCACCTGCCAGAAAATCGCCATTATTCAGTACTTTGAACAGCAATCTGTCTCCTTCTTCACCGTATTTGCCGGTAAGTGTCGAAAGATTTTCCATCGTAGGTGTTTCTATAGGAAGATAACCGTACGTTTTAAATACCGATTCTATGGTATCGAATATAAATCTTCTTTTGATCACCTGCGATGGAAGAAAATCGCGTGTACCCTTAGGTATAGATGGTTTCATAAATTTTCAGTATTATAATTCGGACAATATTACCGAATGATTATTGTTATTTAGTTGTGCGTGATATACAAATTATACGTATTGATTTATCAACTGAAATCTTGATAGCATGGCAAATTATTCAAATTTTAATAAAAATGCAATCCATCATATTTATCTCAGGCATAAAAGCCACAAAGGTAAAAATAAATCGGATTTGATTTAAAGTATAAAATTACCATAATTACTACAATCCAAATTATGACAATTTTGCGTACTTTTACGTCCAAATGTCATAAAATGATTGGAAAGAAGATTCTACTTTTGTTTATTTTTATCATCACATCATTATCTGCATCACATGCTCAAAAACCATTTTATGAAGTCGTTGCACACATGGATACCACTAATAAGTCAGTTCATGTTTCGACAAAAATAAATATTCCGTCTGGATTAAATATACACGGTGATACGCTGTGGTTTCATCTTTGGGCCAATGCTTACAGCAATACAAGAAATGAATTTACAGAAGAGCAACTTAAATATGGATTTACTTCCTTTTATTTTCGCGATCAAAACAAAATGTCCGAAATCACTGATATTAAGGTCATTATACGTCAAAATGAGGCTTCTTACCTATTTAAAGACGCAAGCAAAGAAATACTTGGCGTCATTATCGGGAGCCAAAGTACTTTTTCAGGCAATATTACCATTGAATACAAATTAAAATTACCAGCTTTAATAAATGGACTTGGTCATGAAAAGGGAAATTATTATCTCAGAAATTTTTACCCCAAACTAGCCATGTTTGAAAATAAAATGTGGCAAACCTATCAAAACAGACAATTTGCAGATGAATGGGGATATACCGGCGATGTTTTATTGAAACTATATGGACTGAAAGATTATAGTCATTTTTCAAACGGGAGTACGGTCAATGCAAATGATCCGCTCGAAATATCGGCTAAAAACGTAAAAGAATTGGCCGTCGTATTGGTGAAAAAAGAGAGAACGGGATTATTGAATTATTCTGATCAAAATAGTATTTCGTATCAATTGACATTCTTAAATGATAGTTCAATACAACTGGAAGAAGTTGACTCTACTATTCAAAAAGTAGCGTTTGGTTTGTCGAAACATCTTGGTAAATATCCATTTGAATCACTTACGATATTGATAGGAAAGGGATGTTACGCTTGTTTTAAAACCGATGGAATGGTTATGGCCAATGAACCGCAAGATGGAGAATCACTGGAAAAATGGCTTGTCTCCATTTTGTCAGATATGTGGGTACGTGGTAAATTTAAAATAAACGCTGTAAATTATCCCTGGCTTGCTAGCGGTTTGGCAACTTATTTTGAAGATATTTATAATGAAGATTTTAAGAAGGTAGATACCAATAAATATGGCGGATTTAGCAGCTTCTATTATCAATATCTGTACCAATACCAACAAACCCGATTATCTAAACCATTGAATACGGACAGAAAAATTCTCGATAAAGATCATGAATATCTTAATAGGTTTTATAAATCTGCTGCTTTTTTTCATTATTTATCTGCATTGGTCGGCAAAGAAATTTTTTCTGCTACGTTAGCGCATTTTATTGAATCACAAGAAATGGTAACTCCGGACAAGCTTATTGAAAAACTAGAGCAAATTTCTGGTAAAGATCTGAAAATTGTTGCGGAGTCTTATATCTTCCAAACATCTGAAACAGATTATGAAATACGCCATACAAAGTATAAGGATGGGGAATTGCAGTTATCAGTCGAAAACCGAAAAGAGGATGCATTGCCGTTTATTTTGACCCTAGAAAGTACTGATGGTGTTGAAACGAATATTTTAGTAGATGGCTTTACAGGAATAAAGACATTACCTTTAGGATATGATAATCAGAGTGATTTAAAAGTTGTGTCTATAGATAAAGCAGGCTTTCTCCCTGAGGTAAACAGAGAAAATAATCATTTCTACCCGAATAATACCTTTAAGCATGGGCCGATAAAAATAGTTGATCTTTTAAAAAATGGAGACTCAAGAATTAAGGAACTAAGGATGACACCTTTTCCAATGTATAATGATAATGACGGAGTAATGGTAGGTTTGACTTTTACAAATTCAAATTATAAAGACCTACAAACATTAAGTTTTGCGCTGACACCCGTCTATTCTTTTCGCAATAAAAAATTACTGGGTCAGACATGGGTAATGTATGATCAATATACAGCGAGTGATATTTTGCAAAAAATCAGATATCGGATAGGTTTGAAGACATTTGACATGAATACCAATAAAAATTTTAATTACAGCCAGCGTTATATTCGCGTAGACCCGTCTCTTACTTTTCATTTTGGTCACAAAAGTGTACAACAAATTCAATCTTCAATATCATTAAAAGCGTTTTTTATTCAGGAAGAATATCCGTTATTTACGAATAGTGTATTTGATAAATTGGAAAGTCAAAATTCTGTTATATTTCGGATGGAGTATAATCTTTCACATTCAACAGCTTTGGCAAGTTCGGACTTCAATATTGGTATAGAGCAACAATCTTATGATCAGCCATTGAGGAAGTCAAATTATTATAAATTATCTACGACATTCAACCAGAGATATACGTTTTCAAACCGTAAAAATATATGGTTTAGGATCTTTGTTTCCGGATTTCTGCATAATACAGCAAGAGAATCAATCAGTTATCAGAATGTTTTTTCCAAAGGAAGTATTGCTTTAATTCATCAGGGTTTTAATGACTATACTTACGATGAATATTATTTTTCCCGCCAAAACCAAACCAGATTATATGACAATCAGACCAGTTTTAATCAGGGAGGAGGTTTTAAAACACCATTGGGTTCTTCCAATAGTTATGGCATGAGCAATAATTTTGCTGCATCATTAAATATCAGTACGGATACTCCTTTCAGGCTTCCCCCTTGGATACCTTTAAGATGGTATTTTGATCTTGGTACATTCAGTACATACGACAGAAATAATAATAAGTTTAACAATAATATCATGTACAATGGTGGAATCTCTTTAAATGTCAAAGACCTTATAGCAGTGCATATTCCCTTGTTTTATTCCACAGATTTGGGCAATTTATATAAAGGTCAGCATGAACAGTTTTTTTCAAGGATTAGTTTTTCTATGGATTTGCATAAATTTGACTTTTGGGACCAAAGTATACTTGGTAATAAATAACATAATATCCAGTTAATTCAAAAATAATGATTGTTGGAATTGTAGGTTCAGGAGCGATGGGCTCAGGTATTGCACAGGTGGCTGCTATGGCTGGTGAAGAAGTAAGACTTTTTGATAAAAGCAAAGAAGCTACATCAAAGGCAATACAGAATATTCAAGGCAGTATAAATAGACTGGTAGAGAAGGATAAATTGAGTCCATCCGAAGGTGTTGCAGCCTTAGGTAGAATTTTTATTTGTGATCAATTGGATACATTGAAAGATTGTGACTTGATAATAGAAGCAGTCATAGAGAATCTGTCTGTCAAAAAGGAAATATTTATAGAATTAGAAAGTCTGGTGTCTGCATCTTGTATACTTGCCACAAATACTTCCTCATTATCTATAGCTTCAATAGCATCTTCACTTCAGCAACCTGCAAGGTGCATTGGTATCCATTTTTTCAATCCCCCGTTTATGATGAAGTTGGTTGAAATTATACCAGCTATTCAGACGGAAACCAAGATCATTTCAAAAATGAATAACCTGATTGAATCCTGGGGAAAAATAGTTGTTGTAGCTCGGGACACTCCTGGATTTATAGTAAATAAAGTAGCACGACCATACTATAGTGAATCTATAAGAATAATGGAAGAAGGTATAGCAAATATTTATGAAATAGATCAGGTCATGACTTCACATGGTTTTAAAATGGGCCCTTTTGCTTTAATGGACTTTATAGGTCACGATATCAATTACCGGGTTACAGAATCAGTATGGAAATCATTTTATTTTGATAGCAAATACAGGCCATCTTTTACACAACTCAGATTGCTAGAGGCAGGGTTTTTGGGAAGAAAATCAGGCAGGGGTTTTTATAATTACAGCGATAAAAGTGAATCTGTAGAAAGTGAAATCAATAAGGAATTATCAGACAGAGTATTTATGCGAATAATAAGTATGCTAATTAACGAAGCTGCAGATACTGTAGGACAGCAAATTTGTTCGGAAGACGATGTGGAACTATCAGTTAAATTTGGAGTAAACTACCCAAAAGGATTATTTGAGTGGGGAAAAGAGCTTGGATTTAAAAAAATTGTTAGCATTTTGGACGATTTATTTGATACTTATCATGAGGAAAGATATCGTGTTTGTCGATATCTCAGAAATTTAGCAAAACTTTAAAACTTCTTGGAATACATTTTCATGATTTATTTGTTTATAAGCTTAATTAAATAACAAATTTTGATTTTAAATAACTTATAATGAATATCAAAAACATCATACTTGGTTTAGCATTATTGGGGCTTGGATTTTTTTTAGGATATAAAATATTTCAACTCACTGATAGTAAAGTTTTGAATGCTGTGATGGAAAATTCCGCATCATTGTCTTCTAATTTAGTTAAATCAGATAAATCAATGCGTAGAGTAGTAGATTCAATAACCTATCTTACCAACAGCGAGAAGGCAACCATGGATTTATTTGAAAAATCAGCACCGTCGGTCTGTTATATAACTACGCTCAATCAACAAAGAGACTATTGGTCCAGAAATATAACGGAAATTCCTTCAGGATCAGGATCAGGTTTTATTTGGGATACAGATGGTCATATCATCACAAATTTTCATGTCATTCAGAGTGGATCAAAACTTAAAGTTACATTGTCAGACGGTACAAATTGGGATGCGGAAGTAGTAGGCACCGAACCAAATAAGGACCTTGCCGTATTGAAAATAAAAACAGCACCAGACAAATTGAGGCCAATTCTTGTTGGTGAGTCATCATCACTTAAGGTTGGTCAATCGGTATATGCTATTGGCAATCCTTTTGGGCTTGATCAGTCATTAACTACAGGTATTATAAGCGCTTTGGGAAGAGAGATTATTTCGATAGGAGGACGTCCGATAAGGGATGTCATCCAGACAGATGCTGCCATCAATCCGGGTAATTCTGGCGGCCCCCTTTTGGACAGCAGTGGAAGACTCATCGGTGTAAACACTATGATTTACAGTCCTTCAGGGGCGTCTGCTGGTATTGGCTTTTCGATACCAGTAGATGAAGTCAATTGGGTAGTTTCTGATCTTATTAAATTTGGTGAAGTCAAACGGCCAAAAATCGGTGTGGAATTATTGCCATCACAATATGCTAAAAACTGGGGTGTTGAAGGTGCGATGATCATGAGACTAGTACCAGGTGGTGGTGCTGAAAAGGCAGGATTGAAAGCGCTGGAACAAACTAAAAATGGAGAAATAATATTTGGCGACATCATCACTGAAGTGAATGGCAAAAAAGTGACCAACAACAATGATCTTTTTCTAATTCTAGAAAAACAAAATCCTGGAGACAGGGTGAGAATAAAGTACTTGAGAACTGAGATTGAAAATACTGCTTCAGTCCTGCTCGGATCATAAAAACATCCAATCTGTTATCTAGCCTGATACACATTTAATTAATTTAATTTGTATAAGGCTATTTAAAGAGAAACGCTTATAATTTACATAAATAATTATGTGAAAATTTAGAATCTTTAGAGTTGAGAATCATAATCCTGATACTATCTTTACTTCATAAATTCAGGTATAAACAATGGAGAATAGCCGTTAGGAGCTTCCTTTCGGGGTGTTTTCATTTATATAATCTTTGATTAAAATTTTTACTTATGCTCAACTCAACTCAAAAACGATTCTCACTTTTGGCACTTTTTTTAATTGTTCTTTTTGGGAACTATTATAGTTTGACCGCCCAATGTAACCTTAACATTATAGACTTTCAGAATCCTACATCCTGTTATTCATCTGATGGATTTTTTACCGCAAATGCTTTTAATGGTGGATGCGGCCGATTAATAAGAATATATAGGAATAATGCAATCATCGCTCAAGGAAATGGTTCTTTAAATGTATCAGGTTTGTCTTCGGGTGAATATGAAATAACTGCTGACAACAATTGCGGTTGCACAAATCCTACTTCACAGATTATTACCCTTTTTGCCGGGACTTCCACTCCATTGTCCCCTTATGTTGATGCTGGCTTAGGCAGCTACCAAGCGAATAAAGTCTATATCTGTAGAGGATCAAATCTCAGAATTGGCGTACAATCAATGGGTTTTTCAGGGTTTCAGATATCAGGACCAAATGGGTTTTCTGACAATACACCAGATGGAAGCTCTTACTGGAATTTGAATAATCTACAGCCTGTACAATCAGGAATATATACGATCAATTTTACCAATGGTTCAGGTTGCATTTCTTCGGTAAATATAAATGTTCAAGTGGGTACCCTTGCTGTTAATGTTGGTGCCGACAAAGCAGGATGTATTGGCGTTTCACATACACTCGTTGCTGGAGTTTCAGGTCAGGCTACATGTACTGAAACTTGTCCTTCCACGCTGGACTCTCTGTTGGTAAGGTGGACACTAGACCAATGTAATGCTTCAAACCAAAATAACCAATATGAATATTCTGAACTCCAACCAGAATATCCATCAAAAGGTAATTGTGTAAATGTTACTGCAAAAAATGTATACAGAAGTCAGGGAGAACATTCATGCACTCCCGTTTTAGGTAGTTACACCGGAGATATCGGAATTTGTATTCCAGCAATGGATAGTTGTGATCCATCATTTTATAATCCTGAGAATGCCGTAAAGATTGAAGTTACCATTACGCCACAGGAAGCGGGAAGATTATCGAAAATATCATTTAAGGAGCAATCACCTTTGCAATGGATCACTACAAACGGTTCTACCGGCATTAATAATTATAATACAAAATATCTGGTAAGAGTATATAAAAACAATCTTTTGATTTACTCTGAAGACGAGAGAATAAGCGAAAGAACATGGAATCTGGAAACCATTGATTTTAGCGATATACCCGCGTTTGCAGTGACTGAAACTTCCACATTCAGAATTGAATTAAGGGGGTATTGTGTTGTTCAACAACAGGGAGGAAATATGTCAGGTTGGGAATTAGATGATATTCGTATATTTGGTGGTTGTTGTACTGGTTTGCCTGTGTCAGATAGTGTTAGCTATCTTTGGTCCTCAGGGGAAACAACACCATCAATAACTGTCACTCCTTCTCAAAATACAAATTACACTGTTACTGTCACAGATTGTAATGCTTGCACATCTACTGATGAAATTGGTATTATTGTCTACCCTTTACCTACACCGACGATAAGCGGTAGGACAAGCATATGTATAGGTGGCACCACAGTTTTGACTGCTACAGGTGGGTCAACATATTTGTGGTCTACAGGATCAACAAGTTCGTCTATAATTACTGCTCCTTCTGAAACAACTCAATATTCAGTAACAGTTACAAGTTCTGACGGATGTTCTTCGACAGCCAGTGTGGAGGTTGTGGTAAACCCATTGCCATCTCCGGTGATTTCCGGTGATTTTGAAATATGCATCGGACAATCTACAGTGCTCACTGCCACCGGTGGCATGAGTTATGAATGGAGTACTGGCGAAACTGGTCAATCCATTACGGTATCCCCTTTAGTGAGTACTACCTTTCTTGTTATGGCTATGAATGAGAATGGTTGCATGGAATATACTTCCGCGCTTGTTGTTGTACATACCTTGCCTGTACCAACATTATCGGGAGACAATGAAATTTGCCTTGGGGAAAGTACCGTTTTAACAGCAACAGGTGGCACGGGATTTCTTTGGAGTACGGGATCCATAGAATCAATAATTACGGTATCTCCCATCATTACTACTAATTATGTAGTAACTGTAACCGACAGCAATGGTTGTAATGCTTCGACTGCCACGGAAGTTACTGTAAATCCACTACCTGTGGCTATTATTAGTGGCAATACTACATTCTGTACCGGAGCTTCTTCATTACTTACTGCATCTGGAGGGAGCACTTATGTCTGGAACACCGGAGCCACTTCTACTTCGATTATGGTTAATCCTGGTATGAATACCGTTTATACCGTTACCGTTACAGACAATAATGGTTGTACATCTTCTGCCAGCAGAATGACAAGTGTGAATAACTTACCTGAAGCAACCATAGAGGGAGCAAAAAAATTATGTCAGGGGAATGCAACCACTCTAATTGCTTCCGGAGGGGTTATTTTCAATTGGAGTAGCAGCCAAACTACTTCATCCATAAATGTATCTCCAACCTTAACTACTTTATATAGAGTTACGGTTACCGATGTAAATGGTTGTACGGGAACATCTGCTCATGCCGTGATTGTAAATCAAAATCCTGAAGTTAGTATTTCTGGAAAAAATGAGTTTTGTGTTGGGGATAGTACTGTTTTAATCGCGAATGTCAGCGGAACAACATATTGTGAAAAGGATTGCATAGATAAATTATTACTTCAATGGTCCCTTGACCAATGTAATAGTAATGGATTACCTAATCAATTAAGTTATACAGAATTTATTCCTACTGCTATAAATTCAGGAGGATTAAATACTATCACCGCTACGCATTTAAAAAGAGATAGAGGTGACCATTCCTGTACACCGGATGGAACAGGAGGAGTGGGTTTGTGTTTTGGGGCGTTAGACAGTTGTGACCCTAACTTTTATAATCCAGTTAATGGACTTAAATTTTCAGTTAGGATGCAACCAAATGAAATTGGAAAATTAACTAAACTTACTTTTAGAGAGCAGTCACCCCTAAATTGGGTTACCACCAATGGTTCAACAGGAATAAATAATTATAATCAAAAATATCTGATCAGGGTTTATAAAGACGGAAATCTGGTGTATTCTAAAAATAATCTAAACACAGAACGGGATTGGAATCTGGAAACTTTTGATTTCACAGATCATCCCGAATTTAGAATAACAACTTTGGCACTATTCACATTTGAGCTTTATGGATATTGTACCATAGAAAGAGGAGGGACGGCTGGATGGGAAATCGATGATATCAGAATTTATGGTGGGGAATGTTCCAGTTCTCCTTCAGTAGATAATATATCATATTTATGGTCTACAGGAGCCACTACAAGTTCAATCAATGTAAGTCCTTCTTCAACAACAACATATACTGTTACAGTTACAGATTGTAACGGCTGTATTGGTTCAGATAATTATTTGATTAAAGTAAATCCTTTGCCGACACCATCGATCAGTGGCGACAATGAGATATGCAATGGAGAGAATACGACACTGACTGCCAGTGGTGTAAGTAGTTATGTCTGGAGCAACGGAGCCACTACAAGTAGCATTACAATTAATCCCACAGCTACAACAACCTATATCGTAACAGTTACCGATGACAACGGATGTCAGGCAAGCACAAGTGAAACAGTTACTGTGCATCCTTTGCCGACACCATCGATCAGTGGCGACAATGAGATATGCAATGGAGAGAATACGACACTGACAGCTAATGGTGGCAGTAATTATATCTGGAGCAACGGAGCTACGACAAGTAGCATTACAATTAATCCCACAGCTACAACAACCTATATCGTAACAGTTACCGATGACAACGGATGTCAAGCAAGCACAAATGAAACAGTTACCGTGCATCCTTTGCCGACACCATCGATCAGTGGCGACAATGAGATATGCAATGGAGAGAATACGACACT
>Ga0105047_10010785_pt1 | contig 14899 bp, 12 predicted proteins | sample MAT04_FD_78384 | JGI IMG/M metagenome (GOLD analysis project Ga0105047, IMG submission 78384) | Freshwater microbial communities from Lake Fryxell liftoff mats and glacier meltwater in Antarctica - MAT-04 (megahit assembly) | ecosystem: Environmental > Aquatic > Freshwater > Ice > Liftoff... | reverse complement strand
GACGCGCCGGGCTCTGCGGGCGAGGACTCTGTTGGCGGTGACTCTTGAGAGTCGTCTTCGTCTGGCGCATCCAGTGGCTCTGCTTTTTGTTCGTCTGTTGCCTCGGCAGTCGCGGCCGATTCTTCAGGGGGCTCCGCGTCAGGTGCGGCCGCGTCTTCGGGCGGAGCCTCAGCGGGTGCGGCGATTTTAGCAGCGGCTATCTCGGCTTCGGGCTCTGCGGGAACTTGATTCGGCGGCTCCGGTTCAGTCTCTCCGTCGCGCAAGCGGCCTTCGTGACTCTGTTCGAAGCGATCGCTGATTGCGTCGGCGGCGGCGAGGATGGCGTCGATGCGCCGTCCGATTTCATTCTCTTCGGCGTCGATATCTTCAACGTCTTCGGGCTTGAGCAGGCCGTCGAATTTGGGGCGCGCGGTGCGGCGTTTGACCCAGGGCAGGCTATCGCCACCGGCGGCGGCCAGCGCCGCGTCCTGTTCTGCCTTGGCTTTGACGGCGGCATCCGAAACGGCCTGCGAGACGGCGGACTCTTCGATGCTGATCGATTCGACCTCGCCCTCGCTCTGCGCCTTCACGTCAATCGATCCGTAGTCGCCGCTCTGGATCAGGCGCACGGCGCGGCGGCGGACGAGCTCGAGCAGCGCCACGAATGTCGCGGCAATGTCAGCGCGATTCCCCGGATCGGAGATCAGTTCGATGAAGCGCGCGAAAGGACGGTCCTTCAGGATGCGTTCGATGCGCGTGACTTTTTCTTCCAGTGATTCGCCATCGTAAATGATATTGCGCGGCGAGGTCGCCATGACCGCTTTGAGTATGCGTTCGTAAGCGGCAAAAAGCGTAAACAAATCCACATGCAGAAGCGCTTCGCGTGCCAGTGCGCGATCGACTTCCGCGTTCTGCTCGCCTTCTTCGGGCACATCGCCGAAGAGTCCGCGCGGGCGCTGCTGTTCCCAGCGGTCCTGAAGTTCTTCGAGCGCGCGAGCCTGTTCCTTCAGGCGGCGGTACTGCAGAAGCTGGCGCACCAGTTCGCTGCGCGGATCTTCGATGATCTCTTCGCCGTCAGCGGGCTGCGGCAGAACCGGCAGCAGATCGCGGCTCTTGATCTCCATCAGCGTGGTGGCCATGACGAGGAACTCGCCGGCGAGCTGCAGATCCCACTGAGGCGCGCCATCCAGGAAGCGCAGATACTGTTCGAGAATCGAGGCGATCGGAATCTCGATAATATCGACTTCGTTTTCTTTGATCAGATAGAGGAGCAGATCGAGCGGACCCTGGAAGCTGTCCAGCGCCGCAGAAAAATCGACGCGATTGCCCACGACGGTACGGGTCGAGGTTGCTTCGGGCACAGGTGCTGCTGGCGGCTTCTTTGACTTCATTGTCTTACGATAAACTTTTCACGCGGAAGTTCAATCACCGCAAATAATCACTTGGGCGTGCCTTGAATGGACAGATCTTTGAAGTACACCAGTACCTCCTGTCCGCCGTGAACCTGCAGCGCGAAACGGCCATCAAGTCGGCCTTTGTCATCCTTCAGCTCCGCGCTTTTCTGCCCGTTGATCTCCACGGTCACGTTGCCGCCTTTGGCGGTGACAATCATTTCGTTCCAATCGTCGGGCTTGAAATAATTTTTGATATCGTCGGCGGTGGGTTTGACCACCCAGGAACGGCCATTGGTTTCGTACAGTCCGCCGATGTCGTTGCGCGGATCGATTTCGGCCTGGAAACCGGTCACGCCGCTGGAGCCTTTTTCGACGATGCGGAAGTACAGCCCGCTGTTGCCCTTCATGGATTTGAATTTCAGGCGGATCGCAAAGTCTATGTATTCCGCATCGGAGACCAAGTGCCCGTAATCGCTGCTCTTCACATTCTTGCCGACGATGGCGCCGTCTTCAACGCTCCACTCACCTTTGCCGATGATGTGCCAGCCGCCGAGAGTTTTGCCATCGAACAGAGGCTTCCAATCAGCGCTCTTTTCTTCGCTTAGAACGGCGACGCAGAGAAGCATTAAAATTATCAGAATCGATTTCATCGTTAAACCTCGGCGGATTGTTTAGTTGTTCTTCTTCTGCAATTTGCGGCGGGTCTTGTGCAACTCTTTCTGGATCACTTCTTCGATGGCGGTGACTTCATCGAGGATATGGCGGCAATCGGTCTTGCTCAAAATACCGCTGTGCAGAACAGGAAAAATGGATGCGCGCGCGAACGATGCGCCGCGCAGCACGCGCTTGAGCTGCACCAGCTTCAGCCCGAAAGGAGTGTCGTTGTCCTGACCGCTGTAAACCTGCGCCATGCCGCCGGACATCTCCAGAATTCCTCTGACGAGTGGATCGAGAAACCCGCCGGGCACCTGCTGATCATGGCGCGGCAGCTTGAGAATTTTCATCGTCAACTTGGAGACGCGTTTGAGCAGCGGATGACGGTCTTCGCGCTGCGAGCGAACATCGGGGTCATCCTTAAGCTCGGCCTCGTCGTCGAGCTTGTCGTCGTCGATCTCCCATTCGAAATCCGGACGGCTCTCGCCCTCTTTGTCGTCGACCTGCGGCAGGTCGACGATGCCTTCGGAGCGCAGCGCTTCTTCAAACGAGGCGCGTGGATTGTCGTGCTTCAGGCTCTGCTCTTCAAAGGCGCGGGTCAAGCCGTGCTGCTTGCGTTCGTTCTCCTTATAGAACGCGTCCCATTCGGCTTCGGTGCCGTGGCGCTGGTAGTCGTCAGAGCCGTCGTCTTTAAAAATGACAGGCGGATGTTCAGGCGGGCGCTTGAGGATGCGAAGCACTCGCGCGGACGCATCGGTGATCTGCTTCTGAATTGTTTTGAAGTCCGGCTTGGTTGGCGTGACCGGACTGCGTTCGAGCCGCTTGGCCAGCGAGGCCAGCGTGGCCTCGGTGCTCAGCATGCGCAGATGGAGCGATTCCAGGTCGCGCGTTTTCAGATACTGGCCTTCGTCTTTCATCTCGAGCGACGGAAAGAATGTCTTCGACATGGCGTCGAGCAATTCGAGCAGCATCACGTGCGCTTCCAGCGCGCCGAACTGCGTCTGCACCGAGACCCACTGATCTTCCGCGACAGGGCCCGATTCAGCATCACTGACCAGCCCCAGTGGAACGAGCGCACCTTCCGGGGAGAGCAGGAGGCTGACCGTCTCCAGCCCCGGCGCCAGATCGAGCATCACGCCGCGCACAACACGCTCCACATTATTCTTGGGAGCGCTGCGCCAGACCCGCGCGAAACCATTGATCTCCAGCGCCAATTCGACGATGCGATCTTCGAATGTTTCGATATGGCGAAGGTTGCGGATTTTTCCGCGAAAGGAGATGGCCAGACCCATTCACAATCCTCAGTGGGAATCAGTCCGAGCAACCTATCAAGTCTGCGTTCCGCTTGCAAGGAACGCGGGAGGAATGCGCTGTTCTCCCTTCGCCCCCGCTGTTCAGGGGGAGAGGGGCCGCCCTTCATCCCGCACTCGCTGCGCTCGTGTCGACCTTCTCCCCAAAAGGGGGGAGAATGGAAAACTCACTCTTCAAAGCGCTTGCTTTGAAAGATGCGCAGGTCAGGAAAACGGATCGCGGTCAGCACGCCATGCGCGATGGTGTCGATTCCAAAAGTGGTGCCTTCCATGCGCGGCATGGGCCAGCCCTGCCGGTTGAGCAGCGCGTTGTTCCAGTGACCGTAGACGACGCGTTCCGGTGCGTGATAGTTTCTGGGAAAACCCTTGATGCCCCACATCAGCAGATCGGGATTGAGAAACTTTTCGATGGGCGTTCCATCCATCGGCGCGGAGGCATGAACACATAAGACATCGGGCGTTCTCACGTACACTTCCATGTGTTGAAAAAAAGCGACGTGCTCGGCGGGGAGCTCATCGTAGAAAACGCGGTAGGGAAGGGGGATGCGCTGCTGAACGAGCTGCCGACCGAAACGATGCATCTCGTGTTCGAAAATTGGCGGAGCCGCCGGAGCGTAATCGGCAATGGTGGGCATCGCTTCCATGGCGATCAGCCAGGTGTGCGCGGTGTTGTCCTCGCAGCAACTGGTCAGCATGGCCTGTTCGTGATTGCCCATCACGAAACGCACGCTTGCCGCAGTTTCGCTGCGGCAGTGCAGGAGGCGCTCGACGCAGGCTTTGCTCGAAGGACCTCGATCGATGATGTCGCCGAGAAAGACGAGCTCGTCGCCGGATTGCAATTCCGGCAGGACGATCTCTAGAAGGCTGTTGAGCGCATTGATGCGGCCGTGAATATCGCCGATTGCAATGGTTGACATGCAGTTCCTGTTAGAAATGCCACGCCACAGCACGATTTGTGACTTTCACAGGAGAGCAGAATAAGCCGGTTTGGCGGAGAGTTAAAGCGAGGTTTAATTAATGAACGTAAGCATGTTCGCCGGCGATTTTTCCGCTGATACGGGCGTATTCGCCGGATCCGATCAGCCGCTCGACCAGAGTACGCTGGCGCCAGGAGTTCGCGAACGGCAGCGAGATGGGGCGGTAGCCCAGAATTTCTACCTTAAAGTATTGATCGCCAATCAGAAGCAGGTCCCCGGCTGTGATCGGGCGCACGCGTAGGGTCTCGGCCATGTTTCCGGGAGAATGGTCTTCAAGCGCGTTGATTGTTTCGGGGACGGCTGCGTTTAGATTGTCAGCGCTCGATTCAAACGTAAAGATTGTTTCTTTTCCACCAATGAAATCGGACGGATAGATGACGGTAACTTGCATATTGCTCTCCTCGGGGTGAACTCGAGGAATAGTGGACGCAATTGTGCTGCCATGAAATATGAAATAAAAACCCCTCTCCATTCGAAGAGGGGTTTTGCATCCGGACTCAAATTTTTCGGTTACTTGGCGGCAAAGCGTTTATCGACTTCGGCCCAGTTGATCACATTCCAGATGGCCTTGAGGTAGTCGGCGCGCTTGTTCTGGTACTTCAGATAATAGGCGTGTTCCCAGACGTCCAGTCCCACGAGCGGCGTCTTTCCTTCCATTACTGGGGAATCCTGATTGGGGGTCGAGTAGACGTCGAGTTTTCCATCGGCGGTCTTGACCAGCCATGCCCAGCCGCTGCCGAAGCGTTTCGTCCCGGCCTCGTTCATTTTCTCGGTGAACTTGGTGAAGTCGCCGAAGGTACTGGTAATGGCCGCAGCCAGTTCGCCTTTGGGCTCGCCGCCGGCGCCGGGTCCGAGGATGCTCCAGAAGAGCGTGTGATTGTGATGACCGCCACCATTGTTGATCACGGCCTGGCGGTCTTTTTCGGGAACCTTTTCCGCTTTGTTGGCGAGAAGTTGCTCAAGGGTGAGCTTCTGCAGATCGGGATTGGCATCCAGAATCTTATTCAAATTTCCAATGTAAGCGGCGTGATGCTTGTCGTGATGAATTTCCATTGTCTGTTTATCGATGTGCGGTTCGAGCGCATCGACGGCGTAAGCCAGTTTGGGCAATTCGTACTTGGCATCGGCAAGCGCGGCCGATGGCCGAATCAATCCGGCAGTGAGAGCAGCGGCGCTGGCCGCCATGCCGGTGACTAAAAACGAGCGGCGGTTCAGTGCATTGAATTTTGTAATGACCACGGGGTTCCCTCCAATTATGAAAAAGGTATGGGCAAGCTGTGCTCGCCCATACCAGCGAATGACGTCTGACACAATTTGATATTCAGAACTATTTGGCGCTGAAGCGCCGTCCAACTTCGCTCCAGTTGACCACGTTCCAGATCGCGGCAAGGTAATCGGGGCGGCGGTTCTGGTACTTCAAATAATAGGCGTGCTCCCAGACATCGATGCCGAAGATGGGCGTCTTGCCTTCCATGATGGGTGAGTCCTGATTCAAGGTCGCGTAGACCTCGAGCTTTCCATCCGCAGTCTTAACCAGCCAGGACCAGCCGCTGCCGAAACGCTTGGTGCCAGCATCGACCATCTTTTCTTTGAGGCCAGCCAAGCCGCCGAAAGAACTTTTGACCGCGTCGCTCAAAGCGCCGCTGGGCTCGCCGCCGGCATTCGGTCCGAGAACCGTCCAGAACAGAGAGTGATTGGCATGTCCGCCGCCGTTGTTGATCACGGCCTGGCGAATGGCTTCGGGAACTTTGGCCGCTTTGTTGGCCAGCAGTTCTTCAATCGTGAGGGATTGAAGGTCCGGGTGCGCCTCGAGAGCCTTGTTCAGATTTGTGACATAGGCGTTGTGATGCTTGCCGTGGTGAATCTCCATCGTCAGCTTATCGATGTGGGGCTCAAGTGCGTCGTGGGCATAAGGCAGACTGGGCAGTGTAAAAGCCATTGCGCGGACCTCCGAAGTTTTGGGGTGTGATAAATCAGGATTTGACCGCCGCCGTCAACCCCTCATTTGACAGTGCGGGCCACTAAAGTTTAGCGGCAGACCGACCGAATCTTAGCGATATACGACACTCGAATTCAATAGCCAATTTGAAAATGCATGCATAAATGGTTGCTCCGAAATTACGCATGAATGCTTACCGACGCCCGAGTTGCACTTTATTCCGCGCTTCGTGACTTCACGCTGATGAGAAATGGCGCGACGAGTCCGTTCATTACGCGGGGGATGACGTGCCGTTATTTACCAGATCGCCATCGCGCGTTGGTACACCGATTGCCACCTTAAAAGCGGCGAGTTGCAGGTTCGGTTCGATTGAAAGGACATATGCGCATGCAGAATCCAGGAAATTCCGTCGAGTGTGCTTGTGTAGAAGTTGAGCTGGAATTAACCGAGGAGTTTTCGTGGCTCGTTTATGCAAACTCTCGCCTCTCGCTATTTGAAACCGTGGAAGGCATTGAATGCGTGGATGAATCGGAAAGCAATATCGAAGAATTGGACAGAAGTTATTTTTAACACGTTGTGTTAACTCCCAACTCAAATTTAAAGCGTCGTCTGATCGAAAAAAAGAAAGAGGTACACATGAGTCATTCGCCCTCGCAGCGATGGGTTCCTAAGCACTTGTCCAATTTTACCTGGGCCGTGGGAGTTGAGTGTTCTGTCATTCCGCATCTTAAAGTCGATCAATTTGAGTGGACGCAACACGACAAGCTCTGGCGGCAGGATTTCAAACTGATCAAGGATGACTTCGGCGAGATTGCGGTGCGATACTGTCTGCCGTGGAATCTGATCGAGTTGCAGCGCGGCGTATTCGATTGGAAGCTCGCCGACGAACGCATCGATTACATTTGCGGCGAGCTGGGCCTGAAAGTCATGCTCGACATCATGCACTTCGGCACGCCGCAGTGGCTTCCGCTGGCCGTCGGCGATCCCGAATTTCCTGAGGCGCTGGAAAATTTCACACAGAAGCTGGTCGAACGCTACCGCGACCGCATCAATATTTTCTGCCCTTTCAACGAACCGCTTGTCACCTCGCTCTTCTCCGGCGATTTCGGATTCTGGCCTCCGCACAGCCGGCGCTGGCGCGGCTACATGCCGGTGCTCAACCGAGTCGTGCAGGCGACGATTCGGGCCACGCGCGCCATTCGTACCACGGCGCCCGACGCGACCGTGATCCTATGCGATTCGTGCGAACATCATCACACGCGCGAGGCGCAGCTTGAACCGGACGTGCGCCTGCGCAACCTGCGCCGCTTCGCCGTGCTCGACTTGATCACGGGCCGCGTCGACCCGCATCATCCGCTTTACAAATGGTTCACTTCGTATGGACTCAGCGAGCCTGATCTTTCCTGGATCAACTCCAACCGTTGGGCGCCGGATGTGATCGGGCTCGATTATTACAGTCATACCGAGACGCAACTTGAGAGCATCAATGGCGCTTTGCGCCAGCGCAAACCCGAGCGTCCGCTCGGACTTTATGGTTGCGGTATGGAATACTGGAACCGTTACGGCATCCCGCTGATGGTCACTGAGACCAGCATCGACGGAACCAATGTCGACCGCGAACTCTGGCTTGAGCAAACCGTCGCCGACTGCAAGCGTCTGCGCAGCGAAGGCGTGCCGATGCTGGGCTACACGTGGTGGCCGTTCTTCGATAACGTGGATTGGGACGGCGCGCTGCTGCATCACATCGGAAAGATTCACGACGTCGGACTGTACAACCTCAAGCGCCAGAAAGATGGTCTATTGAAGCGCGTACGTGCCCCACTGGCTGAAATGTTCTCGGAGATGATCAAGAGCAGCGACCAGTTGGTCGGTGAACTGGCCGAAATTTCGGCGCCTGCGATCGAGCGTGATGAACAATCGATCGATTTCATTCCCTCTGGCGCGCAGGTCAGCCTGAGCCTCTCCACCAGCAGCGCCGATCAGTCCGGCGTGAAACTTGTCGCGCCTGAGAGAACACCGAGCATCCAGGCCGGAGTCACGCAGAGCACCAATGCCCCGGACTCTGCGGCATCGCCGGCGCCGGTTGGCAACGGAAAATCGCGCGAGGACTACGGCATCATTGTCTTCTGTCACTTGCGGTGGGGATTCGTCTGGCAGCGCCCGCAGCAGTTCGTCAGCCGCTACGCGCGAAAGCACCCGATTCTGTTTATCGAAGAGCCGATGTTTGATCTGACCGAAGGCACGGAGCGGCTCTTCCTGCATCGCGTCATGCCCAACGTCGTAGTGGCCTGTCCGCACTTCTTGAAATCCGACGTGGATAACAAGGCCAAAGTGCTGGATGGCATCCAGCGCTTTGCGCGTCAGGCCGTCGCGGCGCTCAATGATGACGGGCAGTTCGACGCGCCGCTCCTTTATTACTACAACCCGATGGACGTGAGCTGGAGCATGGGGCGCTTCAACGAGCGCGGCGTGGTCTACGACTGCATGGATGAACTCAGCCAGTTCCAGGGCGCGCCGAAAGAATTGATCGACAATGAGAAGCGACTGCTGCAGACGGCGAACATCGTCATTACCGGCGGCCATCAGATGTACCTGAACAAATCCAAGCATAACGACAACTGCCATTTCTTCGGATGCGGCGTCGACGTGCCGCACTTCGGACAGGCGCTGAGCGAGGATACGCCCATTCCGCCGGATATCGATTTCGTGCCCCGCCCGGTGCTGGGCTGGTTCGGCGTGATCGATGAGCGCGTCGATTATCCGTTGCTCGACAAGATGGCTGAAGTCCATCCGGAGTGGTCGATCGCGATGATTGGACCGGTGGTTAAGGTTGATCCCAATCTGCTGCCGCACCGGCCCAATCTCTTCTGGCTCGGCGCGCGCGATTACCGCGTGCTGCCGAACTATTGCAAATCGTTCGACCTGTGCCTGATGCCCTTCGCAATCAACTCGGCGACGCAATACATCAATCCGACCAAGGCGCTGGAATACATGGCCACCGGCCGTCCCATCGTCAGCACTGCGGTCGCTGATGTGGTTCACAACTTCGGCGAGGTGGTGCGCGTGGCCGGCAATCACACGGAGTTCATCGCCAGTTGCGAAGACGCGCTGAGGAATCACGATCCGGCAAACATCAAACGGGGTCTGGATATGGCCGAGCAGAATTCGTGGAACTCGATCGTGAAAAAGATCCTGGGACTCATTGACGAGGCCGTTTCTGAGCGCAAGAAATCCGGCAAGGCGCTGGTGCCGGACGGGCCCCGCATCGAGACCGATGTCGGCATACTTGAGATCAGTTGGAGCTATCCCTCGGTGGCTGGCTCCTGAAATAATTTTGGAAGCCTGGTCGGGGTTCCGGGCCGTGAGTGTGCGGCCCGGAATTTCGCCCAGTCGTAAGTCCTGTCTGAAGCAATGAATGGAAATGAAATGCTGACAAAACCAAAATTGACTGAAGGGTAAAGCAAACATGCAGCAGAAGAAGATTGTCATAATTGGTTCGGGGCCGACCGGTCTGGGCGCGGCGTACCGCTTGAAGGAACTGGGGCACGAGAATTTTACGATCTACGAAAAGTCTCCGTACATCGGCGGACTCGCCAGCAGTTTCCGCGACCCCGCTGGATTCACGTGGGACATTGGCGGGCACGTCATGTTCAGTCATTACAAATATTATGACGATTGTTTCGACAAGCTGATGGGCAAGGATTTTCAGCTCAATATGCGCGAATGCTGGGTGCGCATGTTCAACTCCTGGATTCCGTATCCGTTTCAGAACAACATTCGGTACCTGCCCAAAGAGGCGGCCTACGAATGCCTCAGCGGTCTGATCAAGGCGCAGACCAGCGGGCGCAGCGCGAAAGACTGCGCGAATTTTCAGGAGTTCATCGAGACGGTCTTCGGCGAAGGCATCGTCAAATATTTCATGGGACCGTACAACTACAAAGTCTGGGCGCACCCGCCGAAGATGATGAACAAGGAGTGGATCGGCGAGCGCGTCGCGATGATCGATATCGACCGCGCGCTCAAGAACGTGATGCTCAGCAGCGACGATTTCGGCTGGGGCCCCAACAACATGTTCAAGTATCCGCTTTACGGCGGGACGGGCGAATTTTATCGCCGCTTCGGGCCCGCAATCGGCACGGACAAGATTGTCTGCAACGCGACGATCGAGCATATTGACATCCATAACAAAACGATTCGATTCCGCAGCGGCGACGAGGTCAGCTACGACATTCTGATCAGCGCGATGCCGCTCGACATTCTGGTCAATCGCGTTCTGACTGGAACCATTCCCGATGAGATCCGCGAATCGGCCGCCGACCTGCGGCACAGCGGCGATTACATGGTCGGCGTCGGCATCAAACAAAAATGTCCGTCCACAAAGAGCTGGATGTATTTCCCCGAGAGCAACTGTCCGTTTTACCGCGTCACGTACCTCAGCAATTATTCGCCGCACATGACGCCTGACAACGAAACGCACTATTCGCTGCTGACGGAGACCAGCTACAGCGAGTTCAAATCGGCCAACAAAGGCACCATCGTTCAAGAGACCATCCGCGGCCTGATCAACGCCGGACTGATCAGCGAAAAAGACCAGGAAGACATTTGCGACACCTGGCTCTTCGACGCGCCGTATGGCTATCCGACACCCTCTGTCGAGCGCGATGGCATTCTGCAGCAGGTCATTCCGTGGCTCGAAGAAAAGGACATTTACAGCCGCGGCCGGTTCGGCATGTGGAAGTATGAAGTCAGCAACACCGACCACACGCTGATGCAAGGCGTCGAACTCGCCAATCGCTTAATCCTCGGCGAAGCCGAGACTACGATTGGCATCAAATACGAGAGCACCGCCGATGGGCGCGAAGCCGCCAAGCACGAACGCGCCGCCGTGGCCGGTTCAGGCTGCCCCAAACCCTTTGCCCCCGGCCGGATTTCCGGTCGTCGCACGGGACTTGCATCAAGCCGCGTCAAGACAGTGATCGGCATGAACTCCAATGGCTCCAATGGCTCAAACGGTAAGAACGAACCCGAGCCCTCGGAAGAAGAATTGGGCGTCACCGACCGGATGGGCGACCGCAACTGAGTCGCTCTGAAGGTGGGGCAGAATTGAGTCCAGGGCGGAGCGGGCATTGGTTCAGTCAAGGTGGAGCGGCATTGTTTCAGTTAAGGTGGAGCAGACATTCCTGTCTGCTCGTTCATGATTCGGGCAGACAGGAATGTCTACCCCACCTCAAATAAGATTGAGCTGTGTTGGACTGAGAACACGCCGCTCCAACATCACCTGCGCGATGCTCAAGGAGACGCCGCCCTGATCAAGTTGCGACTGGCGCGCAAAGACAGCTTTGGCCTGCGCGGTGTGATGAATCCAAAGTCGACAGCCGTCTCGACCAATTGAATTAAATTTTCCGCCGCACGGCACAACACTGGACTCAATAACTGCCGTAGTTGAGCCGGGCTACAGCCCAACGATCTTCCAGCGCCCGCCCATGTTGCGCATCTGCTGCGAGAGCGACTTGCCGTCTTTGGTGGTGAAGGTCACTTGCCCCAGCCCGCCGGGCAGGCGCTGCGAGGCGCTCAAGGAGGCTCCTGTAAAATTCTGCAAATGCGCAAGCAGGCGGGTCTTGTCGGCCTCTTTTTTCAGGTCGAGTTTTTCCATGCCGCGCGGCATTTCTCCGATGAACGCGGCGGCGAGCACGGCGTCCTTGGCGGCGACGGCGGCGCAGAATTTTTCGAAGCAGAAATCGATCTTGGCGAGATTTTCATCACCCAGTTTGTCGAGCGGATCGGCGTCGGCGGCGTGAGCAAACGATGCGAGGGTCAGCACGGCGGCGGCGAGAAGGAAAGTTGCGCGGGGCATTTTTTAGGCGTCTCCACGGGTCAGTGATTCGGGCGCGGAAAAGCATAGCAGATGCGGCGTGCGGCGGGAGGCATGAAAAGTCGGGAGATTCGCAACGGGTGCGTAGTCCTATTGTGACAGAAGGTGCGAAGAAATCTTGCAAGCTGTAGATTTGTTGCCGTGCGGCCCGGAGGGCCCGAAGGAAATTAGCCGGGGGCAAGCGCAGCGCAGCCCCCGGTCACGCCGATAAAACGCCTGCGGCCCCGGCAGGGGCAGCAAGAGAATTGACCCCGCATCTCTTGCTGCCCCTGCCGGGGCGCTGAGTTTTTTTACCGGGCTGTCCGGGGGTTGCGCTCGCTACGCTCGCTTTACCCCCGGCTAATGTCCGTCGCCACTCCGTGGCGAGAAACGGCGACGGAAAAAGCTGATACGGAGTTGTGTCGCAACCTGAACAATAGAACTACGCACTCATTCGCAACTGCCGCGGTGTAATTCCATACAACACTAACCCCAGGAGACATATCTTGTTCAATCGCGTTGCGGGTGCTCTGACTCTTCTTTCGCTTTCATTTGGTGTCGCTGCGGCCAATATCGAGCCGGTCAAGAAGGGTGACAAGATTATCTTTTTTGGTGACTCCATCACGCAGGGCGGCGGCGGTGCGAAGGGGTATATCACAGTCTACAAGACGGCCATGAATGAGAAGCATGCCGACATGGGTTTGGAGTTCGTCAACGCGGGGATCAGCGGGCACAAGGTTCCGGATCTGCAGGGGCGGCTTGAGAAAGACGTGATCTCCAAGAAGCCTACGATTGTCTACATTTACATCGGCATCAATGACGTCTGGCATTCCGCCAACGGCAAGGGTACGCCGAAGGACAAGTTCGAAGCGGGGCTGGTCGACCTGACCGCCAAGATCAAAGCGGCGGGCGCGCGCGTGATTCTCTGCACGCCCACCTGCATCGGCGAAAAGAACGGCGGTGCCAACAAGATGGACGCCATGCTCGATGAGTACTCCGACATCACGCGCAAGGTCGCGGCCGATACCAAGACGCAACTGGTTGACTTGCACAAGGCGTTTCAGGATCACCTCAAGGCCCACAATCCCGATAACAAGGAAAAAGGAATTTTGACCGGCGACAGCGTGCATCTGAACGAAGCGGGGAACAAGCTGGTCGCCAGCGAGATGCTGAAGGGCGTGGGCGAAGAGTTGAAGTAGGCAGTTCTCCCCTCTCCCCTGCGGGGAGAGGGGTTGGGGGTGAGGGGCGGACGCGTCCTTGCATCGTCACGCGTCCACCCCTCACCCCGCGTTCGCTCTCGCTCACGTCGACCCTCTCCCCGGTGGGGAGAGGGGAATGGCTCATCCTTCCGGGATACCTGCGTGCTTCGACATTTTCTCATCATAACGCTGTTGTGCGTGCACGCGTGTGCCGCCGATACGATCGAATTTCTCGACAATGATGTGATTCGCATCGGGATCAACCTCGATCTCGGTGGGAGCATCACGTATCTGGCCGACGCCAAGACGAAGGTGAATATTGTCAACTCCTCCGACTGGGGGCGCCAGATTCAGCAGTCGTATTATGCGGGGCCGATTCCGTTCGGCGATCCGAAGCCGGAGTGGAAGACGCTGGGCTGGAATCCGATTCAGTCGGGCGATTGTTATGCCAACCGCGCCAGAGTTCTCGAGCATAGCAACGATGGAAAAGTGCTCTACGTCAAGAGCGTGCCGATGCACTGGCCGCTCAATAATGTGCCCGGCGAATGTACGATGGAGACGTGGATCGAGCTCGACGGGCCCAGCGCGAAAGTGCGCTGCAGATTGACGAATGCGCGCCCGGACAAAACGCAGTACGGCGCGCGCAGCCAGGAACTTCCCGCAATCTATACCATTGGGACGCTCTGGAAATTGATGACCTACACGGGTGGCGAACCGTTCAGCGGCGGCGCGCTGGAGCGGATTGAGAAGATCAAGCCTGGGGCAAGTTTCCCTTGGGCGCATTTTCGGGCGACTGAAAACTGGGCGGCTCTGGTAAACGATTCCGATTGGGGACTGGGGGTTTTCACGCCGGGCGTTTTCGATTACCTCGGCGGCTTCAACGGCAAGGAGAACACGGGCGGCGTGAAGGACGGGCCGTGCGGGTATATCGCGCCGCTGCACGCGGAGATCATCGATCACAACATCGTTTACGATTATAGCTACACGCTAGTGCTGGGAAAATTGAATGACATTCGCGCTTATGCCGTTGCGCGTAAAGCCGACGCGCGGCCGGCGTACCGTTTCGAAAAAGACCGGCAGCATTGGACTCTGGCCAATGCAACCGACGCCGGTTGGCCGATGCAGGGGCGCTGGCGCGTGCTGCTGGAGAAAACCAATCCGCAATTGATCGGGCCGCCGGGATTCTGGAAGGCGCAGGACGCGCCGGTGATTTACATGCGCGCCGCATGCAATGTGAAGCAACCCGGCGCGCGCATTTACTGGCGGCGCGAGGGCGAGAAAGGATTCACCGCGAAGCAGAGCGCTCCCTTTGAGCTGAACGGCGACGGCGCGATGCATACTTACGAAATCAATCTGGCGGCGTCGGCGGAGTACTCTGGAACGATCACGCAGTTGCGCATCGATCCCACGCCCAAGGGTGCGGCGGGGGAGTTTATCGAGATTTTTTATTTGGGGTGGAAGAAGGCGGAGTAACAAACTCGGAAATCCTTGACCTTTGCTCTTATCGTTTCTTCCGTCATGGACGAACTAAATGGGGTAAGATTCAACTGCGGTTCCTGGGTTTATAGTTTGTGGTTTCCGGTTTCTAGTTCGTGT
>Ga0105047_10010783_pt1 | contig 14900 bp, 6 predicted proteins | sample MAT04_FD_78384 | JGI IMG/M metagenome (GOLD analysis project Ga0105047, IMG submission 78384) | Freshwater microbial communities from Lake Fryxell liftoff mats and glacier meltwater in Antarctica - MAT-04 (megahit assembly) | ecosystem: Environmental > Aquatic > Freshwater > Ice > Liftoff... | reverse complement strand
TGGGTACACGACACGGCAACGCGACTGGAGATGGGATGGACCCTCGCACCCCACGGCGGAAGCCGGAACAAAGGCCAGTCGAAACAAAATCGGGGCGACAGGATTTGAACCTGCGGCCTTCTGGTCCCAAACCAGACGCTCTGCCAAACTGAGCTACGCCCCGGATTCTGTTTCGCTGTTTTCGTTGTTTAATGGCGGTTTGTCAAAGTGTCGTGATGTTTTCCGGGAACTTCATCTGTGACGGCGGCGGGGTAATGGGCCGGGACTCCGCGCGAAATAACGACCGCTTTCTACCTTCCAGATCACGTTCCCAATTCCTTTCCGCGGCGTTCGGCTTGGTGGAGGGCTTCTACGATGATCGCGGGGAGGGCGTGGGTTTCCATGTGGGTGATGGCGGCGTGGGTGGTGCCGCCGGGGCTGGTGACTTTTCTCCTTAAGTCTTGTGGTGCATCTGTAGAAGATGCGAGCATTTTCGCACTTCCCACCGTGGTTTGGATCGCGAGCAATCGTGCGTGGTCGGGTGTGAGGCCCATCTCGATGCCGGCGCGGATCATCTGTTCGACAAGGAAGAAAACATATGCGGGTCCCGATCCGCTGATGGCTGTCACCGCGTCCAGCAGGCGCTCCTCGACTTCGATCACCCGTGCGGACGATTCGAACAGCCGACGGGCAGCGGCCAGGTCGTCGGCAGAGGCGTGCGCACCGCGCGACAATGCGACCATGCCCTCGCCGACCAGCACGGGCGTGTTGGGCATGGTGCGGATCACGCGGGCGGGGCGTGTCGTCTGGAGATTGTTTTCGATGAAAGACGTGCTGATGCCTGCTGCGATGGAGACGATCAGTTGATCGGGCTGTAACACCGTCCCAATGCCGGCGAGCGCGTCTTTCATCTGCTGGGGTTTGACGCTGAGAAGGATGGCCCGCGCCTGTCGCGCGACATCGAGATTATTGTCGACTGCATGAATACCCAACTTTGACTGGAAGACTTCACGTCGTTCCGGGCTGACGTCGGCAGCGATGATTTGTGACGCGGGAAGCACCTGATGATCGATCAGCCCGCGAGCGATGGCCTCGGCCATGTTGCCTGCGCCAAGAATACCGAGTTCGTATTTCATGGAATTACAATAAGCGGAGTGATCGCTGGGAGAAAGCGGCGTGAGGAGGGGAGCTTTAACGTTTGGCGCGTCGCGCGTAGGACGAGCACTCAGACGACCGCTCTAAAATCCCGCAGTAAAAGGAAATGGACAGCCCGCGCAGCGACGTCGCACGACTACCGCCCGAACGATCCGCCGAGGCTTTCGTGGATGCTTCGCGGGGCGGTGACGATCAGGTTGCCGTTGAAGTAACGGATGGTGGCAGTCCCGCCGTTGTCGCGCCAGACTTCAGGTCGGAGGGTTTCTTTGATCACGCTGATAAGGTCTTCGGCGCGCTCGGCCTTGGTCTTGGCTTTTTCACCGTCGTCAGACTTCCCCAGGTCAAAAATCCCAACCCCGCTACCCTTGCCGCCGCCGCCAGAGCTTCCGCTGGAAAGATTGAAATCCGGACCTTTGAAGTCGGGAACGTCCAGCAGGATGTCGTCGACAGGATAAGTGGCTGTGTACAGCTTCTGGTCGGCTTCGACGCGCGAGGTGATTTCGATGACGCCTTCATCCACAAAATAGGTGAGTTGATCTCCCTTGCCGACGCTGTTGATAAGCAACGCGAGCGCCTTGCGCAGGGTCACATGACGAAGCTTGCAACTGACGAGCGAATCCTTGGTGATGCCGATGGTCTCCAGCGCCTGCCAATCAACGTGAATATTTGCACCGGTGGCATCGGCGAGGAAATCGATGGCGTCGACGAATGTTGCGCCGTCGAGGCGAATATCAGGGAGGTCGCGCGTGACGGTTGGGGAGACGGTCGAATCACCCAGCGACACAGAGGCAACAGCCGTGCTCGACACCGCCGCGAGAAGGGACAGGCAAAGTCGTGTGGTCATGGTGCGCCTCGTTAAAAATATGTTGGAACGGTCGTCACGATTGTAACCATCGCGATGCGGCAACAACCAGAAACATCCAATAATTTTGTGGGCGACTTGGGCGTCAGAGGTCTATACGCTGCCCGGCGGGGGGGCGGTTTCGGACTTAATCGCCTTGCCTGTATACGGATCGAAACGTGCTTCCTGTTGAATTTGCGGGTGGGCGTTCTTGGACGATTCCGTGTCAATGTCCTCCTCAATTCCCTTCAATCCCTTCTTGAACTCGACAATGCCCTTGCCCAGGCTTCGACCGACTTCCGGCAGGCGTTTGCCGAACAACAGCAAGGCGATGCCGGCAATGAGGATCCATTCTCCGGGGCCGCCAGGAAGACCAATCGCCAGAATATTCATCATGGGTATCTCGTGATTCTGCCACGGACGTGGCTATGTGGACTATACGCCAGCGACCAGGTGTTGTCGATTGGCAAATGCGGAAGTTAAGGTTCGACGCGAAGGGCATCGGGGTCGGGCGTGGCGTCGGCGATGACCTTGGATCGGGCAAGTATCTCACGCGTTGCGGCGGCGGGGTCACGCATGAAATGGGGGCTCCAGAGGCGGTGCAATTCCCATCCCTGTTGCTGGAGAATGCCTGTCCGAAAGATGTCCCATTCCACCGGGTCGCCGGCAGCGCGGTAGCGCGTCATGTCGCACAATATGCCAAGGGTGACGTCGTCCACCTGCGTCGGATGATGCAGCGCGATGTCGATGCAAAACCCTTCGTTGCCCCAGTGCACGTCCGAACCTGTGGCGTCGTCCCTTGCCAGCCTTGCTGCATACGCCCCGGCCAGCGGGGACGGGTTGCGCGTCGGATGAACATCAACGGATGCAGGCTGCAAGACTTCACCGGGTGCATCGCGCGTTGCGGTGCTCTCGTCGATGCGTGCATATTCAACAGCGAGCTTCTCGGCAAATTGCAGGTAGCTGAACAAAAGCCACCCGCCACCCGGCGCCTGGTCGGGAGGCACCGGAGGGAGACTGCGATAGGCCTCAGCAGGGATGGACGTCACGAGGTGGACTTCATGTCGCGCGCGTGTGATCAGGACATTCAGGCGTCGTCCGCCACCCGCGCGTCCGAGCGGTCCGAAGCGCCGATAGAAGCGACCGCTTTCATCCGGTCCGTAGGTTGTCGAGATGATCAGATGATCGCGCTCGTCGCCTTGGACGTTTTCAAGGTTCTTGACGAATAGTCCTTCAAACGAACCGGCCCCCCGACGCAGGCGCGCAGCCGCCAGCTTGCTGGCGAAGCCAGTGTCTTCAGCAGCGAGATCATCGAGTTTTTCGAGAATGAGGTCGCGCTGCTGGATGTTGAAGCAGGCGACGCCGATGCTGGGGGGATCAGCGCGCTTCAGCAGGTCTCGAATAATCTGCACCACGCGGGCAGCCTCGATGTCGTTGAGGCCTTGCTTGTAAATACCGGCAACGCGTTCGAGTCGGACGGGCGCGTACTTTGTACGTTGGCGAGGGTGGCCGGGGATGGCCTGCAAGCGCGAGCCATAGAAATGTTCGTTGCTGAAGGCGATCAGGTCGCCATTGCGCGAGCGGTAATGCACGTCGAGGTAGCACTGCTCGATTGCGAGATTGAGCGACGCGCCGAGCAGGTCCTCCACTTCGGCCTGCTGGGTCTCAAACAGATCCTCGTTGGTATCGGGCGAATCGACCTCGGTTGAGACGAGGGCGGATTCAAAAAAGCGCGTCGGCGGAAGCTGCTGGGGATCGCCGGCAATGACGACGCGTTTGCCTCGAATGAGCACGGGCAGGGCTTCTTCAAGACGGCATTGCGAGGCTTCATCAAAAATGACGACATCAAACAGCGCATTGCGCGGAAAGATCTGCGCGACGGTTTCGGGACTGGCCATCCAGACGGGACGCAGGTCAAACAGCGGATCGCCGTCGGGGATGGCTTCACCGACCTGAAGGACGCGTCGCAGGCGCATGGCACGTTCGCCGCGCATTGTCAGTCGCCGGCGCAGGTCGGCGCCGGCGGCGTTGAGGCGCGAACCGGTCGCGGCAAGCAGGCGGTCCTTCTGACGCGTGCTCCACTGATGCAGGATGACATCTCGCACGAGGAGACGCTTGTCGGCATCGAGCTTGCGATACCGATCAAAGCTCGTCTGCAAATGTTGACGATCAATCTGCTGCAACATCGGCGCGCTCTTCAATCGCCGCGACATCTCCGCTGCGTAAACGTGCCGACGAAGGAGGTTGTCGGCATCGTGCGCGTCGACGGCTTGCAGTAGAAGGGAGTCGACTGCGGGACGAAGTGCATCAGGCAATCTGCTGCGCGCGTCGGCAATGCGCAGGACGCCTTCGAGTGTGTCAAAGTGCGAGACGAGGCCCGGGATTCGTGGCGCGATCGGCTCGCCGGCGCACGCGGCAGTGTACACAGCGCGTTGCCACGGCTCGGCCAGCAAGTGCGATTGGTCGGCGATCGCGCGGGCGCGAAGGATCGCCTGCGCGCGGTCGTGGCTTTGCCGCAGTGCATCGTTGAACGTCGGATCATTCTCCCTTATCGCTTTGCTGATATGCGCGGACAAACCGGTCAGCGCAGGGTCGGTTGCCGCACGCAGCAGCCAATCGAATAAGGTCTGTGTCTCGGTGACGGAAGCGCGAAGCGTCGCATCGTCCGGAAGCTCCGACGACTTTGTCTCGATCAGTGTCGCACGGTAATCGGCGAGCAGGATGCGCGCCCGCAGCGCGCCAAGAAATACGCGCACCCGCTCTGCCGATGCAGGGGAAAGCGTCAAACCGTAACGGGCGACGACCTTCCGGGCTGTGGACTTTTTCTTGAATGCGAAGAAGTGGGCGAACGACGTGATGACATTGAGATAGTCGCCCAGCGCAGCCAGGTCGAGTCCAATCGTGCTGAGGGTGGGCAGCGAGTCGACATGTGCCAGACGCAGCTCGGCGTCGAGCGCGCCGCGGACAAAAATCTGGACGATACTTTCCAACTCGACGCGCCGCTGCCTCGCGTGCTGCAGGCGAGCGACAGTTGCCTCGGCCCATTTATGCAGGATGGCCGGATCAATCGCGCGAACGAGTGCCGGGAGCGCCTCGGCCAGCGCCTTGCGGGCGACGGCCTGCTGCTGAAGATCGACCTGATCGGAAAAAACAATTCGGCGTCCCACGTCAACGGATCGATCGACGGCCTCATACGCCTGCGACACACCCGTCAGCTTCGTCGCGAAATGTGCGATGGGCTCGGCGAGATAGTCGGACAACGCCACGCCGGCGGCATCTTTCCAGGGGTTCGTCGTGTACGCGACAGCGCGTCCGCGGGTGAATAACTCTTCGAGATCGCGCGCGTGCGTTTCAAGCAGTGGCGGGGGGATGTTTTCTGCAAGATGCGTATCAAACTGCACCCCCGGCGAGTCGGACGCAGCGAACCACTTCGCCACGAGATCCTGAAAACTCAACCCGAGGGCTGCATCCCTGCTCGATAGGCCTTCGTGATATTGCGTCAGTTCGGTGTGGAGCTCGGACAACTCCGCGTCCAGTTTCTGAAGTCGCTTGTCGGCAGTGGAATTGCTGGTCTCTTCGGGCAATGTTTCAATCTGCTCACGAATAGCGCGATACAGTTCGCGCTGGTCGCGTTGCGGATCGTGGATGATTGCGCAGAGTTTCCCCAGTCCCATGTGATCCAGCCGACTGACCACGACGTCGAGCGCGGTTCGCTTATCGCAGACGACCAGCACGCGCTGCCCGCGTGCGAGGTGGTCGCCGATGATGTTGGTGATCGTCTGGCTTTTGCCGGTCCCAGGCGGGCCATGCACGACCAGGCCTGCATGGTCGCGGGCCAGCGCGACGGCCTGCGCCTGACAGGGGTCGCAGGCAGCGATCAGGCGGTCGGTGCTCATCGACCGGGCTTTCGCGCGGGTCGCGCTGCTGTCCGAAACGCTGGGGGACGCAGCCGGTTGGTCGAAGTCGATGCCCGCGCGGACGAAGCTTTCAATCGGCCCCGCGACCGCTTCGCCTGCCAGCAGCGCTTGGGTGTCCCGGATCAGGCCCTGGTTGGATGCGGGGAAAAGCCCGATCACGCCTGCCGACAGGATCACGGGCCTGGGGTCTGCGTCGTCCGGACGGGGTGCAGGTGTAAGGTCAATCGCGGGGATTTTTGTCGGCGGACGCGCGCCTGCTGCAGCACCCGGGGCTGGGGGATCGGCGGCGGGGGCGGGGGTCGGCGACTGGCGATCCTTTTCAGCTTCAGGCACGGGCGGTAGACGCAGCGATGCAGGTGCCTGCAGATCAAGGATGCCTGCGACGCGATCAACCAGCTCGCAGATTTCCTGCCAGGGGTCCTCACCCGTCGTATCAGCAAAACTTCCCGGGATGGTCTTTCCGGTCTGTTGCTCCAGCCACGAAAAGAGCGCCTCGTTCGGCACCACGCGATCCTGTTCATCGGCCTGACACTCAATGCGGATGGCGGGCGTGGTACCCATCTCGACCGTGATGGAAACGGGGATGAACGCGATCGGCGCCACGATCCAGCGCGTGCCCGACCCACGCGCGGCTCCGCCTAATGCGCCAGGTGGAAGTTGCAGTAGCGGGAAGCCGACGTTCAGCACATGTACGCCGGTGTCCTGTTCGTAGATGCGAGCGTCCTCGATCATCCCGCGCACCTTGCGCAGCAAGGCCGACTGTTCGAGCCAATCCTCGCGGGCGGACCGCTCGACTGTGGTCAGATCGTCACTCGGCACATCGGTCGGTGTTGCAGCGGCACTTTTCCTGAAACGCCTTTTTGCGGGATCGACCGGCTCCCCGGTCGGTGGCAGGGGGACGCGGGCGACGAGCTTGACGGATGCCTCCGGTCCGAGAAGCGCGCTGAGCAGGTCGGCGGGGCGAATGTCTTTCAGTCGTGCGAATTGGGTCAGATCGACACGCTGTCGCGATGCGTGCGGGCGGGCGTTGAGGCTCGGTCCACTTGCCACCGACGCGAACAATCGTTCAAGCATTCGCGTCAGAATTTTGACACTGCCAGCAGGCATCGCGTGAATCCTCCATGAAACTTCGGTACCCGACAGGATTGTCGACCTTTCATTCGATTGAGCAAGGCTCGCAGCGATGCAAGCTCAAAAGCCGTGCGACTCGTCGGAGGGCGCGACGCTATTGTCGATGGGATGAATCGCGACTAGAATACAGTTTTCAACCCCGCACTCCGGAGATTATGTGGCCAAAAGCGAGCCGATTGAACTTGAAGCAACTGTCACCACCGCCTTGCCGAACGCAATGTTCAAGTTGCGATTGGACAATTCTGATCGCGAGATTCTCGGCATTGTCTCGGGAAAAATGCGCAAGCATTTCATCCGCATCCTGCCTGGTGATCGCGTGAAGGTCGAGCTTTCTCCCTATGACCTGACCAAGGGTCGGATCGTGTTCCGACAGAAGTAGCACGCACAGCGCCGCCCGGGCGGGGTGTTTCAAAACATCATTTGCTGACTGGCTTCTCGCGCAGCGGTTCGAAGGTGGCGACCACGCCACGCGCCAGCTCCATGCGTCCGTCAGGCAGGCGAACCTCTCGGGACTGACTCACGAAAATGAGCTTCTGATCGATCAGCAACGGCTGGCGTGTGACGCCCCCGCCGCTGGGCATGGTTTCGGTCCAGACGACGTTGCCTGAGACCAGGTCAATCCCAAAGAGCTTGCCCACCGCGCATCCGCCATAGATCGTTCCCCCAACTAAAATCGGCGCCGCGTGAATGGGCTCCGCCAGTGCGACCGGGGCTGGCCAGGCGAGTTTCCCGGTCTCGACATCGAGCGAATGCAGCAGTCCGGCAGTGTCGCCGAACGTCACGCGCGCGGTGCCCACGCACGCGCCGGCAACGATGGGCGCGCCGGCAGTATATTTCCAAAGGACAGTCCCGGCTCCGGCGTCGACGGCGAAGAATGTTCCGTCGCGCGTACCGATGAAGATGCGCTGGCCGTCCGTGCATGGCGTTGCGATGGCCTCGGCACCGAGGTCGACGCGCCAGCGTTCGATTCCGAGGATTGCGTCGATGGCATACAGGTGTCGGTCGCGCGAGGCGAAGAAAATCTTCCCACCCGTCGCGCAGGGCCCGCCATCAATCCAACCCTTGGACGGGAAGTTCCAGAGCATGCGACCGCGCTGCGCGTCGAGCGCATAAAGCCGGCGATCAAGCGACGTGAAATAGAGATTCTCACCATAAAGCAGCGGGCCACTCAGGCACGACCCACCCGCGGGAAAAGTCCACCGCTGAGCGCTGGCTGAGAGGCTGACGGCGTGCATGACACCGTTCTTTGTACCGACATACAAAAGGTCATCGCCGGCGCAGATTCCGCTCGTCACCGCCCAGGGCGTGTCTTCAACATAGACAGGCAGCCCGTACACCACATTGCCCTCAACCGCGACGGCCGAACTCATGTGACGCTGATCGTGCAGCAGGTTATCCGCTACCACGGTGGGGGCGTTGAACGGGGGACCGAAGTCAGGGGGTGCAGCGACGTATCCGCTTCGGGTGGGGTATTTGCCCTCCATCAGCCAGTTGCGCTCGAAGGCTTTTGCCTCCGCCTCTTCGTATACGCGGGTGAGTTGTTCAAGCCGGGTGGGATCAGATCCAAAGCGAGCACGTGCGATGCGATTCAGATTGCGTGCGCTCGCGAATCGCCCCTGGGTGGACCAGTCGCGAATGGAGGCGAGGTAGGCGTCAAACAGATCGCCGGCGCCGATTTCAAAATCGCCTGATGACACCTCGGCGGTGTCGTCGAAATGGGCGTGCTTGCCGGTGATCGGGTCGGCAATCGCGCCGGAACCGCTTAACGTCCAGCGGACGTCGGGGTTCGGGCGATTGGTGTAAAACGCGAGCTTGTGCGCACCGGGAGAAAGTTCAGCCTTGCCGATCACGTCGATCACGCTCGCGCCGCCACTCGACGCGGTATACCAACCGGCGACGGCGGGCTTGTCCCAGTTGTTGTCGACAATCAGGACGCCAAAGGTGGGGGCGGGTTGTCCGTTATTGGTGACAAAGTCGTACGTCCCGGCAACTTTCACATCGATCTGCATGTGGAAAATGTGCAGCCAGTTTTGCGGGATGGTGACAGGGGGCGCGCTGGCGTCGCGCAGCAATTCGCTCGCTTCGATATTGGTGATGAGCGTGTCGGAACTTCGATGGATCGACCGAAGCAAAAACTTTCTCCGCTTGGTTGGATCGGGTTGAGCGGTCAGCTCGGCTTCGACGGCGCTGGTGATTCGCTGCCCCGCGCGGTCAAAGGCATCGCGGACGGCGGGGCCACTGATGAGGGTGTCGGGCTCGATCTTTTCAATCGGGTCCATGCTGACGCAGGTAAACCCGCCGGTGGGAGACCAGTCGCGCCGTCCGAACGCCGACACCCCGCGCGGAACGGGTGGGAGCTGTTTGGAACTGATATTCCCAAGATAAACGTAGAACAAGCCCGGGCCACCTCCGCCATCAAATAGCAGACGGCAAACCGCGGGGTCTGCCTGGACGATGAGGAGACTAACCGGTTCGCCAGCGGCATTGACCACGCGCACGTCGCGCGCGTCAGACGTGGCCAGGCCATCATGCTGGATCGTCAGGGCATAATTCTTGGCAGCCTCGCTCGCGTTAACCGAAAGTCGAAAGCGCCACCCCGCCGGCCACACCGACGGCGACGCGACAGCGGCCGTCTTGTCCGCGGGTGACGCCAGAGCGGCCGCCTTGTCCGCGGGTGATGTCGTTGGTGATGGCTCCTGCGCCAGGGCGGGCATCCACCCCACACAGGCAACCGTCGCGACGAGGAGTGCATGAGATCGATAGCGTCGCTTAAAAAATATCATGGAACCTCCGACATCGTGGTTGGCATGGTCGTCGGACGGGTGGCCGCTGCGGGGATGGTTCCGTACAGTTCGACCTCGGTGATGGACGCACTTCCGCCGAGCACATAGACACGCACGTGTCGGGTGAAGATTGGCTTCTCCAGCTTGTACACGTTGTAGGGACTTGTGTTTCCCCGCGACTTGATGGCATTAAACCAGAACCCCCGACTGAGCTGTCGCTTTTCAAAATCGCTCAGGCCCTTGCGTGTTTCCCGACTTTCGACGTAGGCGTCGATGGAGATGGATTCGACCCGCGGCATGCCTGGGTCTTCGGCGACGACGACGTGGGTGATGACCTTCTTGGTCGGGAGCTGCAGGTCGATCCAGCAAGGGATTTTTTCGTAATTATCCTTCAAAAAGAAGTTGCCCGAACCGAACCATTTGCCGTTGAGCAGGGATGTCTCACGTTCCAACATGCGTCCGTTGACAAAGGCAAACGGGTCGGCCCAGCGCGTGGCGTGGGGGTCACCTTCCTCTTCGACATTCAAGAAAAGATCGGCAACGACAGGCGGATTGCCGCGAACTTCGTCGCTGATTTCGCCACGATATAACGACGGGATGCGGATGATGTCTTCAGACGGGAAGGCCAGCGGCAGGATCCGCACGGTGCTCTGAGCCTTGCCCGCACCAGAGCCCACGACGCGCACCTGGATGCGGTCGGGGCGATCTCCTGTGCGCAGGAGTGCGCGCTCGGTGTACGCCACGTCCTGCGGTTTTGCAGAGAGCGTGGACCGACGTATCGGGGCAACCGTGACGCCGGTCGGATGACGTTCTGATTCCAGGATCTCCAGCGAAAGGCCCGGCTCGCCGGCGAGACGGCGATGCGTCCATTCGACGAGATATGTCCCGAACGCCTGGGCAGCGTAGTCCCCCGTCACCGGGACCTCCGCGCTCACTTCACCGGTGAGCCCCGCGATATCCGGTCCGAAGTCCACGTTCTGAGCGAGACGTTCCCACCAGAGCTGGCTTTCGGGTCGCACGAGCGTTGGCAACGCCTCCAGCACCGACCATCGCCGCTCGACGGCGTCAGGCTCGTCGTCTCGATTGAGGGATTGTTCCCACAGGATTTTTCCATCGGCAGCCAGCAAGAACGCCTTCCCGCGCAGCGTGCCGGCCACAAGCTTTCCATCCGAGGCATAGGCGATCCGGGCTGCACTGGCAGTGGGTGTCGATGTGATCACTTTCAAATCGAGATCAAACTGGATCAATTCCCCTGCGTAATTCGACACGGCGATGCGATCATTTGTCGCGTTCACATCCATCGACAGGATCAACGCATTGGTTCGGTAGGACCGGACGCTTGTCCAGTCTGCGTTCGATATGCAGACGGAATCACCGACGCTGAAAACCTGCCTCCGGTCGGGGAGAAGCCGCCAGTTGGTCTTGATGGTGATGCCAGCGATGTAAGGCGGGGTCTTGAAGTCCTCGTGCTGAATACACTTCACGTCGGCGTCGAGCAGGAGCATTGTCTTGTCCTGCCCCGCCTGCACATCGACCGCAAAAAACTCCCCCGCTGGTCGGAGGGTCGAGAGTTTAGCTTGCGTTGGATCAAGCCCTGAAGCGGCCAGCAACGCAGCGGTGTCGATCTTCACCTGATGCTGAATATGCCCGGTCAAGGCGTCGGCAAAGATGAGGTCATCCCCATACTCGCCGCTCAGGCCCGGCGCACGTCCGCGAAGCCGGTACACAATGGTCTTTCCGCCATCACGCGACGCGACAAAACGCGCTTCGCGGGCGAAGAGAATCTCGCGCGTTGTCTGATAGGCGTCCCACTCATCGACCTTCCAGAGCGTTTTCAGATACGGGTCAAGCACCAGGAAACCATGCCCGGATTTGACGATGATGTAGGTGCCGGCAGGGTCAATATGCTCGACATCTCGCATCCGCCAACGGAGTTTGCCGTCGACTTCGCGCAGGTAGGTTGTCCCGTCCGAAGTGATAAAGGAAACCCCGTTTGCTCCCGTCACCGAAACGGCTTGCGTGTTGACATGTCCAACCTTGTCCTCGACCAGCGTCTGCCCCGCGAGATCGAAGACGAAAAAGTTCTTCGCGTATCCATGGACGCCGAATGCAAATTGGGAATGTTCCGGATTGATCGAAAGCGATTGGACGGCTGCCCCGTCCATCGACGAAAAGGGCGTACCCGTGCGCACCTCGCCCGTGAGCGTCCTTCTGTCTACCTTGGGTGCGTTGGACGGCGGTGCCTGTTCGACCGGCGTGGGGGCGGGGAGCTTGATTAACGCCTGTAGAGCTGCGCGCACGCCCTCAGCATCAGGCGCTAGCAGGCACAGCGCATCACGACCGAATGCGAACGGGCTTTTTACAATGGATAGGACGCCCCGACCTTTTCCCGGGTAACTTGCAGTCACCGGGCGCGTCAGAAGATTGTTCTCCTGAAGCTCTTCAAAAAGGGCGTTTGTCCCCTCGCCGCCGAAGAGAATCACATTGCTGTCGATGTACTGCGCGGGCGCCATCTCCTGCCAATTTTTATAAAGGTGCACGCGCTCACCCGCTGCAAAAACACCTTCACCATTGATGGATCGAATATCCGATTTGACCCCTAGAGTCGTCAATGCAGTTTTGATCTCCGCTGCCAGTGGCCGATCCGTTTCCTGGGATTCGCCGAGGAGAATCAGCACGGTTTGACCATCTTTTTGTCGGTCAGTAAGAAACGCGTGGACGAGCGCAGCTCGCTGGACGTCGACCGCAAGAGATGCAACAGCCGAGTGAGCGAGCGTCCCCTCGGCAGGCTCGTTCACGGTGATCGTCGCTTCGACCGATCGCCCGCTGACCATCTCACGCACGACCAGTTTCCACGACCCAGCGGGGCGTCCCCAGGGGAGCGCAAGGGTTGCGTCGCACGTTGGAAACGACGCCCCCGTCGACCGCGCAACCACGTTGCCGGCGACATCTGTAAGTGACCATTCGAGCGGGATACTTGCGTTGATGGGCTTTCCGTCTCCGTCGAGGGGAGAAACCTTGAGCGCGATAGATGTCCCGAGTTCGGCAGCATCGGGAAGCTCGATCCCGATGCTCGCAATCGGCTTGGGCAGCGTGACGAATATTCGGAATGGCGTGAACGACAAGTCCGCTGTCGCGATGCGGCGATTGCCGTCAACCTCACTCGCGACACGTTGCTGCGTGAATAGTTCATACGTCGCTCCTCCGATCGGAAAAGCGACTTTCTCCTTCAAGGGCATCAGCGTCGATTCATTGGCCTCTCCGTCGGCAGCGCTCCAGTCGGGATTGCCTGTCACACGGGCGGTTCCCATCCAGCTGGGAAAGGTGTTGTTCCATACGAATGTATATCGACCCTCACCGGCTAGGCTTGTCTGCACCAGCACGCGATCTGTCGCCGCCTGCGCGAACGGTTGTGACGAATCGGCTATCGCCTTGCGTAGGGCCGGCGCCTTGCGCCTTGCCTCGGCCAGCAGCCACGCATGGCCGACATCGAGCATCCCGTTAAATGACCAGGTGTTGTCGGCCTCGACGCATTCCATGAAGTCGTCGTCAATCTTCACACTGCCCGCGGGGACAAGCGTGGATCGCGCGCCGACGATCACCTTTCCCCCTTTGGCGATGAACTGTTCGATGGCTGCGCGGTGTTCGATGCGAAGATAATACAATGCAGGCGCGACGACAGTTTTGAAACGCGACAGCTCGCCGGCGTCGATCATCTCCTCGGTAAGCATTTCGCAGTTGTAGCCCAGCATCGCAAGCTGCGTGATGCACGAAAATGACGCGTTTCGCGCGTTGACCATTGGCCCGTTGCCCATGTCGGGGTTCAGCACCTCGTACATTGTCTGGTGATACGGGTAAAGAACTGCCACGTCGGACACCGGCTTGATCTGGCGGAACATCGGCCCGTAGGCGCGAACCAGATCGCTGATGTCACGCCTCTCTTCCTCCGTGCCGCTTATACGAAAATCGCCAGGGGTCTCGGCCTCGGCCTGCTTGCCCCCGTAGTACCCAAACCCCGTCGCGCCGGCCGCGACATAGCCGATGAAATGATTCTTGATGTTGTAGATACCATGGTTGTGATTGAAGCCGAGCGTCCCCCAAAGCTCCTGCCCGCTCATCGCCATGAAGCGTGTACGGACAAGGGGTTCGAGGATGTACATCATTCCATAGTCGCCGCTCCCCGTCTGAACCAGTTGCGGGCTCTGCGTGCTATGCGCAACAGCCGGGTATCCACCAATGTACGTGATGCCCCAACCTGGACCCTGGATGAAGTAGTTGAGCCCCGGCGAGATGGGTTCGACCACTGTCTTTGCCTGCGCATAGAACTTTGACAGCAGTTGATTTTCATCCGTCGGCCAGGCTTCCCACTGATCGCCGGCGGTCTGGTGCTCGGGCGAAACCTTAGCGTCTCGATAGGCATGCAGAAATGCAATCGCATCGCTGCCCGGTGGCGGGCGGAAGCCGTGGGCGGTGATGAAGTTCGTCATCTGCTGCGCCAGCCGCACGCTTCGCCCCGCGTCACCGACCTCGGTATCGCCGGTGGGGGCTGTGTCATCCTTGACCAGCGCCATCCCGAGGAAGTTGTCGAACTTCTGCGCGATCTGCGCGGTAAGTTGATATTGCCGCATCTTCGAGTTTAGTTCGGTGACGACCGTATGCGCCAGCGATCGCGGGCTGAAGCCGTCCAGCAGTCCGTTGAAATGCCCCATTCCCTCGGCGGCCAGCGCTTCATTCGCGGCTTCAAAATTGTTCTGATAATAAAACACCTCCGGCGCGGGAAGGGCGGGGCTCGAACGCAACACCTTTTCGACCTCGGCGACCTCGCTGGACGAATCCCGCCCCGCGTACGATGCAAAGCTGCGAAAAATGCTCCAGTTGCTGACGTTCAAAGTATCCTGCTGACCGAGCACGCCCGCATTTCGCTGGAGGATCGCACGCTTTTCATTTGCGTCGGTGATGTCCTTTGGGACGTTGACGTACGACGCACCGGCGTCGACGTTGGACGTGCCCGCCCATCCGTCATCATAAATATTAAATGGCTGCTGAAAGCGAGGCCGGGCAAGGCGCACCGTCCACGTGTTGGAGATCAGCCCA
>Ga0105047_10010780_pt1 | contig 14901 bp, 15 predicted proteins | sample MAT04_FD_78384 | JGI IMG/M metagenome (GOLD analysis project Ga0105047, IMG submission 78384) | Freshwater microbial communities from Lake Fryxell liftoff mats and glacier meltwater in Antarctica - MAT-04 (megahit assembly) | ecosystem: Environmental > Aquatic > Freshwater > Ice > Liftoff... | reverse complement strand
TTATACTCGCCCGGTCCGTATCTGGTAACTGGCTTGGCGGCTGTGGATGTTGTTTTCATCCTGCCAGTTTACTGCAAATGTCGTTTTTAGAGCATATCTGGTCGATAGGCGTGCTACAGTGTCAAATTCTCTTCTTCTTTTCATGTGTCATTTGTCACAATTAATTTTTGCGAACGGCCAATGTCTGGGATTCTTCGCTGCAAACAGAATCAAAAAAGCCTCCTCGCGCAGAGAAGGCTTTTTGTTTTTAGAATCAATTTTCAGTTAAGTAGGCGCGAAGAGCTAGAACTCATCCTCTTCGTCCAGCCAGTCGTCATCTTCTTCGTCCCCTTCTTCTTCATCCCACTCTTCGGTTTCCTCTTCTTCGTCCCAGTCATCCTCTTTCTTGAGGACGCCGTCTGTGGCTGAATAGGTGTTGCAGCCGGTATCCGGGTCCAACTCGACTGCCGCGGCAGAACAATAACCTTCGTCTACGAATACACAATCTATGTAGTGACATTTAATACGGGGCATTTTACTTCCTCCTAAGATTGAGTTTGTCTAATCAGGCGTGTGACAGCGATCATAAAAATAATGGTCATTGCTGTCTGTGAAGTAACACAGAATGGGCAGATCGCTTTGAGCAATGCCACCTCAACATATATAAGCCAGACAGTAAAAAGAAAGCCTGTCAGCGCCATGCCGAAGATCATCAAGGCGCTGTTTTGCTCGAAGAACCGATTGCGGTTTTCAAAATAATGCACGGCAAGGATCGCCAGATAACCCAGCACGCCGAATATTGCCACGGGTATTCCATACACTTCAGAATAACTGCTGGCATTCACAGTGGAGCAATCGCCGGAACCGAGACACATCGCGTTATTAGATGTGACTTTATAGATGGTCATATAGATCGAAACCACTAAACCCAAAACTACGAGCACAACTGATGCGCGGTGTAACCATTTATCCATGTTTCCTCATAATAGCAGGGCTTCTACTTCCTGACCAACAGGCACGCATTTTACACCAGCGGGGATAATTAGTAAAGCATCCGCCTGTACCAATGAGAGCAGGTTTCCAGATCCCTGATGACCAGTCAATGTTGCGATGCGCAATCCGTTCTCATTGCGGATTTTCGCCCGCAGATAACTTTCACGTCCATCAGACTCGATCTGTTCGCCGCATCTTACCTTAACTGTGAATCTGATTCCGTCCAATTGACCGCCCAGCCGCTCAAGCACTGGGCGCACAAAAACCTCAAACCCAATAAACGCCGAAACAGGATTCCCCGGCAAGCCAATAAAGTGACTGCCGTGATATTCGCCAAATGCCAGCGGTTTGCCCGGACGCATGTTCACGCGCCAAAAATCGAGCCTGCCGTTGGATTCGATCACTTCCTTTACAAAGTCAAACGCGCCCACGCTCACGCCCGCAGATGAGACGATCAGATCCACATCTTCATCGACGGCTTTTTGTAACAAGCCTTCCACTGATTCGCGTGTATCTTTTGCCACACCCAGACGCAAGACATCGGCTTCAGCATTTTCGATCAGTGTGGCAAGCGCATAAGAATTTGAGTCATGGATTTTTCCCGCGCTTAGCGGCGCATCCACTTCGAGCAATTCATCGCCTGAGGAAAGCAATGCCACGCGCGGCTTTTTGTGAACTTGAACGTGATCCACTCCTAGCATGGCGAGCAAACCCAAATCCTGCGGTTTGAGTCTGCGCCCTTTGTGCAAGACAACTTCGCCTGCGTGTAAATCCATTCCGCGTGGACGGATGTTTTCGCCAACTTTCACTTGTCGCGTGAATGAAACCGTTTGCGGCGCAGCAGTGTCTGCCGAGCGGTCATTGAAATCTGTATCTTCGACAGGGATGACGGCGTCTGCGCCTTTGGGTAATTGTGCGCCGGTCATAATTCGCGCGGACTGGCCTTGTGCAAGAGTCACCGTCGGCACTGACCCGGCTGGGATGTCAGCGACCACGCTCAGGGTTAAGCGGGATGCGTCGGCGGTTGAGGAGTCAACTGCGCGGATGGCGAATCCGTCCATGGATGAGTTGTCAAAAGAGGGCAGGTCGTGCGCCGCGATAATATCCGTTGCTAGCACGCGGCTGGCGCACTTGATCAGCGGAAGGATTTCTTCTGCGGTGGCTTGAAAACGGGAGAGGATGCGCTCGCGCGCTTCAGTTACAGATAACATGGTGAAGCGGCGCGATTATACCGCACGGAGTTCGGAAGTAGAGCTTCCGAAATACAAAAGTGGAACTTTTGCACTCCAATTATTTTTTCATCCCGGGTTGATTCGGTGTGCTTCCATGATGTTGGGCAGGTTTTCAATGCGCGCAAGAATGCGGCTGAGTTGTGTGATGTCTCTTACTTCAATGATGAGACGCAGGTCAGCCATACTGCGGTTGACGTTTACTTTTACATCGGCAATGTTGATGCTTTCATCTGATAGCAGTTTTGAAATATCGTTTACCAAACCCTGACGGTCATACGCTTTGATCTGGATTGGTACTGGGTAGGTGCGTTCCACGTGTCCCCAGCCTACCTGGAGCAGGCGTTCGCGGTCTTTGGTTTGCAGGATGTTGGGACAATCTTGACGATGAATGGTTGCGCCGCGTCCGCGGGTGATGAAGCCGACAACCGGATCGCCGGGCATCGGATTGCAGCAGCGCGCCATCGAGGAAAGCATCCCTTTCAGCCCCAACACCTCTATGGCATTGGTGGATGTGACCGGCGCGGAGGATGGGTTCACTTCAAATATTTCATCAACTTCTTCGTGCTGTGAAAATTGCTTGATGATCTTGTTGACCGAGAGATCGCCGTTGCCCAGCTCAATGAACATCTCTTCCGGTGTTTTGTAATTAAGGTCACGCGCCATCTTTTCAAAGTTGGTGTCGCCAAGACCAAGCCTTTGTAATTCCCGTTCAAGTGTGTCGCGTCCCTGCGCGAGGTTTTGTTCATCTTCCTGTTTCTTGAACCAGACTTTGATCTTGGAACGCGCACGCTGTGTGCGGACAAGCCCAAGATTGGCATTCAACCAGTCGCGGCTGGGAGTGCCGCGCTTCGCTGTCAAAATTTCGACCTGGTCGCCGGTCTTCAATTCCTGGTACAACGGGACTAGTTTTCCATTAATGCGCGCACCGCGGCAACAGTGACCGATGTCGGTGTGGACGTGGTAGGCGAAGTCGATTGGCGTGGCACCGGCTGGCAGGTCAATGATATCGCCGCGCGGGGTGAAGATGTAGACGCGGTCTTGAAATACATCACTCCGCATTGATTCGACAAACTCAGCCGCGTCATGCACATCTGATCCCCACTCCATCTTTGAACGCAGGGAATTGATCAGCTTTTCGTAATGCTTGTCTGCGTGTTTTGTGCCTTCCTTATATTGCCAGTGCGCGGCAATTCCATACTCGGCATTGACATGCATTTCATGCGTGCGGATCTGTACTTCGAGCGGACGCTTGTCGTCGTAAAAGACAGCGGTATGCAGGGATTGATAGAAGTTATCCTTGGGCGCGGCGATGTAATCATCGAATTCGCCGGGGATCGGACGCCACGTGGTGTGGATCACTCCCAGCGCGGCATAGCAGGATGGCACATCCGGCACGATCAGACGTACGGCGCGCACATCACGAACCATGTCGAAGGCTTTATCCTTCTTCTGCATTTTTTTGTAGATCGAGTAAATATGTTTGGGACGCCCGCTAATTTCAGCTTTGATATTGTTCTGTTCAAGCAGAGTTACAAGTTTCTCTTTGATGATTTCAAGCTGGGCTTCGCGGTCGGGTCTTTTTTCGGTCAGAAGTTCCGCGATCTCCCTATATTTTTCAGGGTTCATATAGCGAAAGCCCAGATCTTCAAGCTCCCATTTGATCTGCCAGATGCCCAGACGGTTGGCGACCGGGGCAAAAATATCCAGAGTTTCCTGGGCAATGCGTTTCTGTTTATGCTCAGGCATATGACTGAGCGTACGCATATTGTGCAGCCGGTCAGCTAGTTTGATGAACATCACCCGCACATCCTCGCCCATGGCAAGAAAAGTTTTGCGTAAAGTTTCCGCAACGATGTCTTCCTTGCGCCCAAGCAGGGCAGGCGCAATCGGCGCTTCTTCCACTCCATTGTCGCCATTTTCGGCGTGCTGGTCACCGCGTGAAACGCGCGGAAGATGAGTCAACTTTGTCACTCCATCCACGAGCGCGGTGATCGTATCCCCAAAGTCACTGCGGATGTCGGCCAGTGTGATGGATGTATCCTCCACCGTGTCGTGCAGGAGACCCGCGGCAATCACTTCCGGAGGAACTTTCAGTTCGGATAAAATACTGGCAACGGCGATACAGTGGTTGATGTATGGCTCGCCCGAATGGCGTTTTTGTTCGCGGTGCGCTTCCTCCGCCACCCGATAGGCGCGCTGTATCAACTCGCGGTCTGCGACAGTATAGGTTTCGGGGAGCTCCTCAAGAAGTTTCTCGAGCGGGATGGTGGTAACGACTGATTTCATGCTGATTGATTTTAGTTCATGTACTTTATGTTTATAATTGCATGGGAGTTCATAAAATATGACTGTCACAAATAATATCACAAGATTTTTGGATGCGCACAAAGTAGCATACGTCGCCCATGAGTTGCCCCGTGAAAAACTCGGCGCTGTGGAAGTCGCACAAATTATGGGAGTTTCGCCCGACGAGGTCTTTAAGACGATTGTGATCACGCGCGAAAAAAAGAAGCCCCTGCTTGCGGTCATTCCCGGCCCTCGAACTGTGGACTTAAAACTCCTGGCCTCTTTCCTCGCTGAAAAAAAAGTGTCCCTGCCCACCGAGCGCGACGCCGAAGCGTTGACAGGTTTGCAGGCGGGTGGCATCTCTCCGCTGGCGTTGATCAACAAAGGCTTTCAGGTAGTCATTGATTCTGCCGCTCAGGGATACGAGAAAATCTACATCTCAGGCGGTCAGCGCGGATTGGATATTCAATTGCCCGTCACTGACCTGGCAAAATTGACGAATGCGCGTTATGGCAATATCAGCAGGGAAGAATAATTTAACAGGTGACAGTCACTTTAAGAAGTGACTGTCACCTTGCTTCATATAAAGACTACGCATCAAATTCAGCAATCATTTTCCCATTGACCCAAAGCGTGTAATGACCAGCGGGAAAACTGCCAAGGGGAAAGTTTTCTTCAAACGGCTGGAGCATTTGCGCGCAGATCATATCAGCCTGCGCAACCGAATACACATCCACTAGAATTTTATTTTCCGAATCTGGCGGACTGACGTCCACGCGCAGTTGATTGCAAGGCGTGGGTAGATTGCCTTTGAGCGCAAGCATAAACTGCAAAGGATAACTTTCCAGCGTGAGCAGTTCCATCGAATCAAGATAGACATTGCCGCGCAGAAGATTTGGATCCACTGTGGAAGTGGGGCGGGGATCGCTGGCTTGCGGCGTAGTGGTGGAGGTGGGTTTATTTATCACAGGTTCATCCGTTGCAGGCGCGCAGGCGGTGAGCATAAAAATGACGACTGCCAGCATTAGGTAAATTTTTTTCATGGGGTTCTCCAGTTTATTTCCGCGCTTTAATACGCAGCCATGCTTCCCACTAAACTCTCATTAACCCAGACCGTATATTGCCCCGGCGAATATTCGCCAAGTAATATGGCCGTGTCAATTTGCTGGAATACATTCTCACAGTTCAGTTTTGGGTCGGCAACGCTGTATATTTCAATGCTGATTTGATATCCAATATTGGGCGGGTTGACTTTTATCCGCAGTTCGCTGCACACGCTTGGCATCGATCCCAGGAAATGAAGTTCCGCCCGCATGGGTGTCAGGTCAAAACGCTCCGAAAGACTCAAGGAGGTGAGGATCACGCCATCCTGTTTCAGGCTGATATCTTCCGCCCTTGGCGCGTATGGATTTTCCTCTTGTTTGAGGATAAAGGGCGTGCTTGCTGTAGGCGTCGCTTCCTGCGTTGGCTGAGCGGCGCAGGCGCTCAAGATCAAAACCAGAAATAAAAAAACAGTTCGATTCATTTGTGGTCAACTCGCCTTACACAATTTGCAATCCCGAAGGGATGACATAATTCTTAGAAAAAACATGATACCCCTTCGGGGTTGTTTTGCCTATTTTGCATAAATCTATGATCATTCCACTCCTTCGGAGTTGTTTCCGCGTAAGCGGTAACATCAGTTACGCATATTTTATTTCAACGCATACTCAACTGCGGCGACAGCGTGAATTTGTGTTGTAGGAAAGAGCGGCACGCGGCTGTCTTCCTGTTTGACGAGTAATTCAATTTCGGTGCATCCGAGAATGATTCCCTGCGCGCCTTGGGCGACCAGCGATTCCATGATGCGCTTGTATTCTGCGCGGGAAGCATCCACGATTTTGCCTTGCACCAATTCTTCGTAGATCACACGATGGACGATGTCTCGATCTGCTTCGTTTGGTATAAGCACATCCAACCCAAAGTTGTGGATCAGCCGTCCTTTGTAAAAATCATGCTCCATCGTAAAGCGCGTGCCGAGCAGTCCGATCTTCTTCATTCCCGCCGCGACGATTTTCTCCGCAGTGGCATCAGCAATATGCAGGAAGGGAATGTTCACATTGGCGATGATCTGGTCAGCAAGTTTGTGCATGGTGTTGGTGCAAAGCACGATAAAGTCCGCGCCGCCGTGTTCGAGGTCTTGCGCGCATTTGACCAAAATATGCGCGGCTTCATCCCAGCGGTCTTCGTGCTGTAATTTTTCGATCTCGGCAAAATCCACTGTGACCATCAAACTTTTTGCCGAATGTAACCCACCCAGTTTTTCCTTCGCAGTTTCATTGATAATGCGATAATACTCGATGGATGATTCCCAACTCATCCCGCCGATCAACCCGATTGTTTTCATGACTGATTCCCTTTTAGCCTGGCACTTTCAAATAAATGCGGCGCGACGACGTAGATCCCGCGCCCGCTCACGGCGACAGTTGAATCAGCCAGTTTGATTTCACCTGTCGAAAAGATTTTCCGCTCATCCATTTGTGTGATCCGCGCTTCGAGAGTCAGCGGCTGATTCAATGGAAGCGGCTTGTGATAGTTGATCTCCAAATTGACCGCTGCTACTTTATGTCCTGCTGCCCATACGACCAATCCCATGGCTTCATCCAATACCGCCGCAGACGCGCCGCCGTGTGAATGCCCAGGCGGACCTTGATGCGCTTCCGTCAACGTGAACTCGGAGGTGAGGACACCATCGTCATCTACAAACATAGTTATGCCAATACTGTGCGGGTTGTCATGTCCGCATACGAAACACCAGCCGTGATAGGGGAGTTGTCTTTTCATGGGGTTATTTTATCTCTTTTACCACGAAGGGCACAAAGGGTTGCGAAGCAAAAAACCTGTAACCTGTAACCTTTAACCAGTAACTTTCAGCCCGAACAACCTTTTACTTTTCGTGCTAGAATCTGTTAATGATGATCCATGTTAAGTTGCTCGCCAACTATCGCGAACACCTTCCACCTGAGGCAAAAAACGGCGGGGTGGAACTGGATGTTCCAGATGGGACAACTGTCCGCGAGGCGATCTCACGTTTTCCCATTCCACTTGATGACACCAGCGTAATCGTGGTAAACGGTTTGACCGTAGACTTAAACACCCCGCTCAAAGCAGGCGACGTAGTATCGGCTTTTTCAGCAATTGCTGGCGGTTAGTTTTTTAACCACGAAGGACACGAAGGTACACAAAGGAATTCATCCTTCATCCTTCATAATTCATCCTTTCCAAGGAGACTCCCATGTACGGCTGGCACCTAAAACTACTCCGTGTAAACCTCACCACCAAGAAAGTAACGACAGAAGACGTTGACCCTAAGATCGCGCGTGATTATCTCGGCGGGCGCGGATGGGCGATTCATTATCTCTATAATGAAATGGATCCAATGACCGATCCGCTCGCGCCTGAGAATGTGATGATCTTCGCCACGGGCCCGCTGACGGCGACCCCCGCACCGACTGGCAACCGCTACATGGTCGTTACCAAGTCACCGCTGACGGGGGCTCTGGCGCATTCCAACTCGGGCGGCGAATTCCCAACGTGGATGAAGCGCACAGGATTCGACATGTTCATCTTCGAGGGGAAATCGTCAGAGCCGGTATATCTCTTCGTAAATGAAGATCAGGTCGAGGTGCGGTCGGCGGCGCATGTTTGGGGAAAGGATACGCACGAGACCACCGATATCCTCCTCGCAGAAACCAGCGCCGAGGCACGAGTCGCTTGTATCGGGCCCGCGGGTGAAAAGCTCGCATTAATGGCGGGCATCATCAACGATAAACATCGCGCGGCGGCTCGTTCTGGCGTGGGCGCGGTGATGGGCAGTAAAAATCTCAAAGCAGTGGTGGTGATGGGTAAGAAAAATCCGCCGCTATTCAATGCCGCTGAAATGACCGCCTTGAGCGTGGACACATCCAGGAACGTTGGCGCGGATGTAAAGAAAGGCTCGAACATGCGCATTTACGGTACCTCGTATGTGCCGCAGGTGACCAATACGCTTGGCATTTTCCCCACACGCAATTTCCAGCAAGGAACATTTGAAAGCACCGATAAGATTGATGGGATTGCGCTCAAGGAACAATATTTGATCCGTCATACGGCTTGTTATCGTTGTCCGCTGGCATGTGGACGTTTGACCGAAGTCCCCGATGGCGAATACAAAGGCAAAGGCGAAGGTCCCGAGTATGAAACCATCTCAGCCTTTGGCGGCGCGTGCGGAGTCAGTAATCTTGCGGCGCTGATCAAAGCCAATTATATGTGCAACGAACTTGGCATGGATACCATCGGCGCAGGCATGACAATTGCCGCCGCGATGGAAATGTACGAGAATGGCTACATCCCCGAAGAGACGATTGGCATGCCGCTTAAGTTTGGCGACCACGATGCGATGATCGAGATGGTGCGGAAGATGGCCTACCGCGAAGGCTTCGGCGATGAACTCGCGATGGGCAGTTACCGCCTCGCGGAAAAATATGGACATCCTGAAGTTGCCGTCACCACGCGCAAACAGGAATTCCCCGGCTACGATCCGCGCGGATCACAGGGGATGGGCTTGCTGTACGCCACATCCAACAAAGGCGCGTCACACATGGAAGGCGACGTGGCGTATGAAGAAGTCTTCGGTGTGCCTGTCAAAGAAGACCCGCACACCACCGAAGGCAAACCCGAACTCGTGGCCCACTTTCAAAACTCCTTTGCCTTGATCGACAGCGCAGGCTTGTGCGTCTTTGTCGCCCTGCGTTATGTCTTCAGCAAGGACCGCATGATCTGGCCCGAGCGCCTTTCCGAGATGATGAACTACACCACCGGCGAAGGCTACACCCCCGAAGAAGTAATGAAAGCCGCCGAGCGCATCTATAACCTTGAGCGCATGTTCCTGCTCAAGGCTGGCTCAACAGAAGACACGCTCCCGTACCGCATGTTACACGAGCCATTGCCAGACGGCCCCGCCAAAGGCATGGTCAATCAACTCGACAAGATGCTGCCCGAGTTTTACAAAGTCCGCGGTTGGGATGAGAAGGGTGTTCCCACCAAAGAGAAGTTAGAGGAACTGGGATTGCCTTCGTAAAAAAGTAGGTCACGTTTCAAACGTGACCTACTTTTTTATTATTCGGTCATTGTCCACGCCTTGTGTCCGCACGGGGATTTCATCCCCGTGCTACGCGTACGAAGCTCGCTAAAGAGGACTCCACCAATCCAACACCCGCAACGCCCTCAGCGTATTCCACCTGCTGGGCTGACCAGCTTGTTCCAGATCAAAATATTTTCTTCCAGACATGTCGCTGTTCAATAGTCAGAGTCCGTCCTTCTTTTGTTTCATTTGCAGGAGTTCGATGGCATCGGACATGCGTTCATCGCGCGGAGCGCCACAGGCGCGGAAATAATCCAGTGCGCGGATGAAGTCATATTTCCAACGGGGAGGGAAGGGCATGCTTGTCATCTTTGCGTCGAAGACTTTGCCTGTGCGATGCGATTTATACAAACGATGCGCCAGCAGGAATTCATGTCCACGCTCACGGACTTGAGTGATCTGCTTTTTCTTTTCAGGGAAGAGATATTCATATTCATACAATCCTTCCAGCACCATCAGCGTGGTGTGAAAGGATGAATGCGTTGCGCCCTTGTACGATTCGCAATTCCAGCCGCCATCGGACATTTGCTGTCCCACCAAATATGAGGCAACCGAATGAATGCGCTCATCGGGGTAGCGGAAGTAAGCCAGCAAGGCGAGGATCATACTTGTGACGCAAGCTTCGCTGTATTTCCAGGCGTACGAAAAGAAGTTGATGCCGCCGTCTGTGTAGAAGCCTTCATCGAGAAATAGTTTGCAAGCGCGTTTCGCCTGTGGATTATTCGGCGGCAGTCCAAGCAGACGTAAGGTCAACATGGTATAGGTGGTGGATGTCTACTTGGGACCGTACATTCCACCGCCCCAACGTCCATTCGAATCTTGCAAGGCGAGCAGGCGCGCGCCCCAGCCTTCCCTGGCGACCTTTTTGCGTTCCGCTTCGTATTTTGCCGGGGATAAATTCAACAGGTCGCGTTGAACCTGCCAGCGAATGGATGGGTCGCCTTCGAGCAACCAGGAAATGATGTCATTGTTCATTTTATAAAAGAACCTTCAAGTCTGCACTTGCGAAATATTTTCGGTAGGCGGATGCTTCATTCAACACACCTCTCAAAGCAATGTACAACTCTTTCTGCAAATATTGATTCACTTGCGGCTTTTTCACGGATAAAGTAACTTTGTCATCTTCCACAGCCACAGATAAATGTCCGCCCGCCGCGATCCACTGTAAGCCAATTTCAATCGCGCTCTCGCGTGAAGCCATTGCCGCTGCGAGTTCGTGCAGGGTTGCTTTGCCGTCGCGTTGATTGATTGCATATTTACATAAACCTGAAAGACGTTTTAGGAAGTCGTCTGTTTTTTCCTCAGCAGGCGGGACTGCGAAAACATAAACCTTCTTCGGCTGGACGATTTCCAGCGCCCTCCTCAATTCCACCGGCGATGGGGGAGTTGTGTAGATCGCGAACTCATCCGCTGGATGTAGATCGAAACGCGAATTGCCTTTTGCTTTGTCGCTTCCTTCTGCCCAAACTAAGGATGAAGGGTGAACGCTTCGAGTGAAGGATGAGTTGAGGCGCAGGTCAATTATTTCAGGTTTCGCCTTCTTGACCTCAATAGTTTTTTCTTCCACGACTCGAAATTCTTCAAACTGCAATGTAACTTGTTTCTGTCCGCGGTAGGAACTGGCGCGTAATGAATAAGCGATATCGAACTTGCTGTCTGCTTCAGGAAGTTCCCCGCCCGCGCCGCCCCACCATAAAATGCTTTGCACATTTCCAGCTTCATCTTCAATATTCAGGCGGAGATGTTCTTTTGCCTTCCCAATTGTCGAAACGGACTTCATCGTCACATCACGCGAGGCCAAAGTCAACGCCGGATTTCCTGCCCCGAAAGGCGCGAGCATTTCCAGTGAAGTCGCCAGGTCAAGATTGAGATCACTTAATTCAAGCCATGCGTCTATTTGTAATGTGGGTTCTTCGAAGACGATATTTCCCAATTGCCTTTCAATTGCTTTGCCAATTCCCTTGCGAAACTCAGCGAGTTTATCCGCATCAAAGGACATGCCCGCCGCCATGGGATGCCCGCCGAAATTGCGCAAAATATCTTTTTGTGATGCGATGGCTTCCGTGATATGCAATCCTTCGACAGAGCGCGCCGATCCGCGCATAATTTTATCTTCCGATTCATTTAATAAAATTGCAGGCTTGTGGTAACGGTCAACGAGTTTGTTGGCGACAATTCCCACCACGCCGCCAGGCCAGTTGGGATGCGACAACACAATGGCAGGCTCAGTCAGTAAGTCTGGGTTGGCGCGCAGTTGCGCCTCTGCCGCTTCATAAACCTGACTTGTCAATAACCTGCGTTGCGCGTTCAGTCCTTCGATTTGTGCGGCAAGTACGCGGGCGCGGGAAGAGTTATTGGTAATTAGTAATTCAACGGCGGGATTTGCATCGCCCAACCTGCCAAGCGCATTCAAGCGCGGCGCAAAGGTAAAGCCGATGGTTTCTTCAGTAAGCGTTTCAAGGTTTGTGCCTGATAATTCGGCAATGACTTTCAAGCCGAGTCGATTGGTATTTCGTAAGGCCTCAATTCCTTTTTGCGCCAGTGAACGAGTTTCGCCTTTGAGCAGGGCAACATCGGCAATGAGTCCGAGGGCAACGAGATCAAGCAAATCTTCACTTCTAAATTCTGAATTTTGAATTCTGAATTCAGAATTCAAAAGCGCCTCTGCTAATTTATATGCAACCCCAACACCAGCCAGGTTTGAAAGTAAATGATCTTTTGGAAGTAATTTCGGATTGATGATCGCTTTTGCGTTCGGAAGTGTCTCGCCCAAATCATGATGGTCGGTGATGACTACGTCCACACCGCGCGAGTTGGCATAGTCCACGGCTTCGTGGGCGGTGATGCCAGTGTCACAGGTGACGATCAACGTCGCGCCGTTGTCAATGATTGGTTTGAGCGAATCAACATGAACGCCGTGACTTTCTTTTCCACGCACGGGAATATAGTAAATGACATTTGCACCCAACGCTTGAAGCGTTTGGACAAGCACTGCCGTGGAGGTTTGCCCGTCTACATCGAAGTCACCCCAGACGCAAATCATCTCTTTGTTGTGGATAGCCGATAGGATACGCTCCACCGCAAGCTCGATATTTGGAAAAGGTACTGGTGGAATTTTATCTGGATGAAGAAACGCTTCCACTTCTTCGGGTGAGTTGATTCCGCGTCGGAGCAGAGTCTGCGCGACGAGCGGGGGCAGGTTCAGTGAACTGAGCGAATCAGCGTTTACGGGATGTGGGTCGAGCCAGCGGGTCATGGATTTCATTTTAATCGAAAATAGAAACAGCCTCCGAGTATTGCTCAGAGGCTGTTATTTGGAAGTTAATTTTTGCTGACCCCTGTGCCATATTTGATGAAGACGAAGGTCAGCGGAATTCCTACCGCAAGATACACACCAAAGTAAGCCAGTCCGCCTGGACGTTTTGCGAAATCGAAGATACCGATGTAAATAAATGCGGCGGCTGTGATGAAGACGATCAATCCGTATGCCGCGAAGGAATGGTGCAGGACGGCGTTCAGGCTTCGATCCCAAAAGTAGGGGACGACGCTCAGCGCGAGCGCAAAATAGAAAACCCCGAAACTGCGCAAGGTGAACAGGGACATGACCTCAGGGAAGATGCCGCCATTTGTGCCTATGTCGCCGATCTGCGCGGTTAATCCATACAAGCCGAGAAATCCGACAAATAGCACAAACGCAACTGCGGGCAGGCTTTGAGTTTTTGTGATGGCTGTGTCGCTCAACTTGTTTGATGGACGAAGGCGAAGATAATCAAAAACGCCGACGAATGCCGCGAGGGCATTGACGATCAGCGTGATGAAATAAAGCCATGCAATCGGATGCTCAAGTTTCAACTTGTCGCGGAAGAAGAACAGCACGATCAACTCGCCGATGCCAAACAGCCATAAATAAATCAGCGAGGAGTAGACCAGTTTCCAGTCCCAGCGGCGGGCGTTGATGTACGCCAACCACGCATTGCCGAGACACCAGCCGCCAATGGTGATGGTCATAAAGGCGGTCACTTTCCATGCAAAGACAGGCGCAAGTTGTGTGGGAAACAGGAATAAAAGTGTCCCCAGAATTGCATACAATAAAGCACAGGTATAGGTCAGCCAGCGGGAAAAGTTCGATAACATGGTTTCTCCAATTTTCTACCAATATTGGGTAAGGGCGCAGCAATGCTGCGCCCTTACAAAAAATTACAACGGCTCAAACCTCGCCGTGAAGTGCCTCAGCAATTCTGGTGCATACGTGAATTTATAGCCACGAACCTTATCTGCACGCGATTTGATCCTTGCGGCGCAATCGGCAACATAGTCCATGTGGCTTTGCGTGTACGTTCGGCGCGGGATGGCGAGTCGCAAAAGTTCCAGCTTGGGAAATATCATTTTTCCAGAATCAGGATCGGGGTATGCAAACATGACCGAGCCAATTTCCACACCGCGAATCGCGCCTTCGCGATACAGTTCCACGCACAACGCCTGTCCAGGAAATTCTCCTTGCGGGATGTGCGGCAGAACGGATGCCGCATCCAAATAAACGGCATGTCCGCCCGCAGGTTGGATGGTGGGGATGCCCGCGTCGTTGAGCCGCGCCGCGAGGTAGGCGGTCTGCGAAAGGCGCGAGGCGAGGTAGGCTTCGTCAAGTCCTTCGTACAAACCAACTGCCATCGCGTCAAGGTCGCGCCCCGCGAGTCCGCCGTAGGTGGGGAAGCCTTCGCGCAGGATCAATTCATTTTTGACATTTTGAAACAGCGCCTCGTCATTCAAACACAGCAAGCCGCCGATGTTGACAATCGCGTCCTTCTTGGCGCTCATGGTCATGCCGTCCGCCAGCGCGTACATCTCGCGCGCAATGTCAATCACAGATTTGTTCTCGTAGCCCTTCTCACGCAATTTGATGAAGTACGCATTCTCGGCATAACGGGCAGAGTCAATGAAGAACGGGATCTTGTGCTGGCGATAGATTGCGGCGACCGCCTTGAGATTTTCCATCGAGACGGGCTGACCGCCGCCCGCGTTGTTTGTGACTGTTATCATCCCGAACGGAATTTTCTCCGCCCCGACCTTTTGAATGAAGGCGCGCAGTTTGGCAATATCCATGTTGCCCTTGAATGGGTGCGGATTGTTGATGTCGAAGGCTTCGTCAATGACCAGGTTGGTCGGGCGTCCACCGCGCGCGCGGATGTTGGCGTCGGTGGTGTCGAAGTGCATGTTGCTTGGGACGTACATCCCGGGCTTGACCAGACACGC
>Ga0105047_10010776_pt1 | contig 14906 bp, 11 predicted proteins | sample MAT04_FD_78384 | JGI IMG/M metagenome (GOLD analysis project Ga0105047, IMG submission 78384) | Freshwater microbial communities from Lake Fryxell liftoff mats and glacier meltwater in Antarctica - MAT-04 (megahit assembly) | ecosystem: Environmental > Aquatic > Freshwater > Ice > Liftoff... | reverse complement strand
CGCCTTGATCAGAATGTTTTCAACACGTTGTATGCGCGTTCGCTGGTTTACAACACCTGCTGGGAAGACCCGGCGGTGGATCGGCAGGCACTGCAACTGGGGGCTGACGATACTGTCATGGTCATCTCCAGCGCCGGTTGCAATGCGCTCGACTACGCGCTCGATGCCCCGGCGCGGATTCATGCGGTGGATGCCAATCCACGTCAGAACGCGCTGCTGGAGTTGAAGGTCGCTGCGATTCGGCGGCTTCAATTCGAGGATTTCTTTGCCATTTTCGGCGAGGGTTATCACCCGCGCTTTGCCGAGTTGTACCGCGCCAGCCTGCGCGCCGAGCTGTCCGATTTCGCGCGTGAATGGTGGGATAAACACGGTGTCTGGTTCACCAGCCCGCTCGGCAGTTTTTACTACCATGGACTTGCCGGATTGGTGGCGCGGGGTTTTCGCGCTTATTTCAGGATGCGGCCGAAGCTGGCCGCTGATGTGCAGGATCTGTTCGCGGCGGCCGAGTTGACCGATCAGCGTCGAATTTACGATGAACGCATCGCTGCCGCGATGTGGACGCCGGCGATGCGCTGGGTGCTCGGTCGCCAGCTCACCCTGAGCCTGCTCGGCGTGCCGCATCCGCAGCGGCGCCTGGTGCAGGCGCAGCATTCGGATGGCGTGGCGGGTTTTGTGCGGGAGGCGATCGAGTATGTCTTTCGGCACTTGTCGGTGGCAGACAACTACTTCTGGCGGGTGTATGTGAATGGACGTTACACGCGTGAATGCTGCCCCGAATACCTCAAACCGGACAATTTTCAGGCGCTGAAGGCGGGCCTGGTGGACCGCATCCAGACGCACACCTGCACGGTGACCGAGTTTCTGCACGCGACGAAAAAGCCGATTTCCCGTTTTGTCCTGCTTGATCACATGGACTGGATGAGCAGCTATCACCCCGCCGCGCTGGTAGAGGAGTGGAATGCCATCCTGAGTCGCGCGCGCGGTGGCGCTCGCATCCTGCTGCGCAGTGCGCATGCTGATCCTGATTTTCTGCGCTGGGTGAAAGTCGGCCATGAACGCCGCCGGCTCGACGATGCGCTGACCATCAATCGGGCATTGGCGGCCCGTCTGCAACAGCAGGATCGGGTGCATACCTATGCTGGTTTCATGGTTGCCGATGTCCCTGCCTGATTTCGCCGCAGATGCCGGCATTCTGTTGCGCATGTTGCGCGGCCTGCCACGCGCCGGCAGCCATGCCGAGCGACTGGAAGGCTTCTACGCGCCGCAGGCGGAACGCTACGACGCCTTCCGCACACGGCTGTTGCATGGGCGTGATGCGCTGATCGAAGCGCTGGAAATTCCTGCCGCCGCGCGGGTGGTGGAGCTCGGCTGCGGCACCGGCCGCAATCTGGCTGCGATCGAGAAAGTCAGGCCTGTCGCGACGCTAAGCAGCATCCAGTTGGTCGATCTGTGTCCGGCATTGCTCGCGGTTGCGCGGCAACGTGTGCTCGGCATGGACAACGTCGAGATCATTGAAGCCGACGCCACCCTCTGGCGGCCGGCGGCGCCCGTCGACCGGGTTTATCTTTCTTACGCATTGACCATGATGCCGGACTGGCGGGCTGTTCTAGCTAACGCCTACGCCATGTTGGCGCCAGGCGGACGCCTGGGACTGGTCGATTTCCATCTGCCCGAGCGCGGCGGCCGCCTGGGCAATCGCTTCTGGCGGACCTGGTTCGCGCATGACGGTGTTGCGCTCTCGGGTGAGCATCTGCGTACATTACAAACCACCTTTCTGCATTCAATCACCCGCGAATGCCGCGCTGCCGTGCCCTATCTGCCCGGCTTGCGCGCACCGTATTACCTGTTCGTTGGCGTCAAAACTCAAACCTTGAAACCGGATGCCACATGTACAAAAGCCGCGATCGCCTGATCATCATTGACGCCGATGGCACCGTGATCGACGCGTTCACGGCGATCGGTACCGCCTTCGCCCGTCACGGCATGGACCTGGGCGATCTGGATCGTTTCCAGAAGCGCCGCAACCTGTTCAAGTATCTGGGCGGGTTGAAGGAGTTTCCACGCAATCTCACCAAGCACTTTGGCAAGCAGGGGCGCAAGGAACTGCTGGTGACATTGACCGAGGTCTATCGCGAGGAAGCGAGCCTGTATCCGGGCATGGCCGAGTTGATCCGTGAATTGCTGGCGGCGCCCGGCATCCGCGTTGGCATGGTCACGCGCAATGTGACGCATGCGCCTGAAGTGACGCTGGGGAAGTTGTTCGCGCGGCATGACCTGGATATCCGGGAGCTCGATTTTCTGCACTACGTCCCTTTACGCCAGGAAAAGGCGTCTTACTTCAAAGCCGCGCGTGAACGCTACGATATCAACCCGGCGCGCGCTTATGCCTGTGGCGACGAGCACAAGGACTATGTCGCGGCGCAATCCGCCGGCATGCACCCGTTCATCGTTTCCTATGGTTTTGAAGATTTTGCGCGCCTGACGCGCAAGTTCTCCATACCCGAGGTCGTCATCTCGCCGACCCCGCTCATCTTCGGCGACTGTGTCCGGCATGCGCTGGACTTGCCGACCGGCTGAGTGACCCCGGACGTGTCCAACAGAGGTTTCAAGAGTCATGCAGACAAAACCACACGCCAAGTCGCGTGACTATTCATCGATTGCTTCGCTCAATCTGGCCGAAGACGGGTTGCCGGCATGTCCCAGCGTGGGGCAATTGCTGCGGCAGGTTGAACCCTCTCTGGTCAGCGCATCCTGTTACGACATCCTGCCGCGATTCCATGATGAAGCCGATCTGCTGTCTTTGCCGGTGGTCGATCTGCATGGCAAACCGGTGGCAATCATCGACCGGCATCACTACATGGAATTTTTTTCGCGTCCGTTCAGCAAGGAAGTGTTCGGCAAGCGCAGCCTGAAACAGATCCAGGATAAGTATCAGGATGCGATGCTCGGCGCCTTCCCGATCGCCACTCCGATCGTGGTCGATGTCGGAACTTCGATCGATGATGTCGCCCGCATGATTATCGATACCGACATGCGGCACATGGTCAACGGCATCGTCATTACCTGCGAGGAGCGTTATGCCGGTGTGGTGCATGGCCATGATCTGCTGCATGAAATCACCCAGCGCAAGCAGACCGAGCTTTATTTTCTGGCGCACTACGATGGACTGACCCAGATTCCCAACCGCATGCTGTTTTTGGATCGGCTCAACCAGGCCTGCCGGGAGGCGTTGCGCAGCGGTCGGGAAGTGGCGCTGCTGTTCATCGATGTGGATCGCTTCAAGCAGATCAATGATTCGCTTGGTCATCGCTTTGGCGATGCCTTGTTGCAGGCGATTGCCCGACTCATGCAGGCCTGCGCGCGCGACAGCGACACGGTGGCGCGACTGGGCGGCGATGAATTCGCTATTCTGATGGAGAGCATCCAGGCGCCGGAGGACGCCGAGGCGCTGGCGCAGCGTCTGCTGGAGGCGATGCGCCAGCCATTCAAGGTGCTCGATCGTGAGATCAATATCAGTGCCAGCATCGGCATTGCGATCTTCCCGCGCGACGATAGCCAGGTCGACATTCTGCTCAGCAAGGCCGATGCCGCGATGTATGAGGTCAAGGTCAGCGGCCGCAACGGCTTCCGCCAGTTTTCCGCGACCACCACCTCGTTCAGCTCCGAGCGATCTGCACTGGAAGCCGAGTTGCGGCAAGCGCTCGCCAATGGCGAGTTTGTGCTGTTCTACCAGCCGCAGGTAGACCTGGCCAGCAATCAGGTGGTCGGCGTGGAAGCCTTGATCCGCTGGAATCACCCGCGCAGCGGCCTGCTCAGTCCCGGCAGTTTTATCGGCCTTGCCGAGGAAAGCGGTCTGATCGTGCCGATTGGCGATTGGGTGCTGGCTGAAGCTTGTCGCCAGCATCGTGCCTGGCAGCAGCAAGGCTTGCTGCCCCTGCGCATGGCGGTAAATATCTCGCCGCTGCAGTTTCGTCAGCCGGATTTCATCCAGCGTGTGACCCACCTGGTACGCGAAAACAGCATTGATCCTTCCTTCCTGGAGTTTGAGTTGACCGAAAGCATCGTCATGCATGAGGCGACTTTGGTGCTCGATATGCTGGGTGAACTGCGCGCATTGGGCGTACACCTCTCGCTCGACGATTTTGGCACCGGCTTTTCCAGCCTGGGCTACCTGAACCGCTATCCGATCGAACGCCTGAAGATCGACCAATCCTTCATTCGCGATCTGGATCGGATGCCGATCAACCAATCCATCGTCCGTTCTATCGTTGCGTTGGCAAAAAGCCTGTCATTGCAGGTCGTCGCGGAAGGCGTGGAGACGCAAGCCGAACTCGAGCTGGTGCGCGAATGCCAATGCGATGAACTGCAAGGGTATCTGCTGGCGCGGCCCATGCCGGCGACAGATTTTGCGGCGTGGTTGGGGGATGGGAAGGCCAATGAGGTTGAGCGCATCTTTTGAAGTCGGTGAAAAGCCCCGGGGTTAACCCTTGAGATTTAATAAATACGACATCCAACGGTAACGAAAACAGATCAGGCTTTAACAGCCTTGTGGCAATCGATAACCGTCTACCAAACCCTGTTTCTGGAGCTTTGCATGAAGCCGAAAATTTTGAGTCTTGCCGTCCTTGCTACTTTTGGACTGTCCACCCCCTTTATTTTGACCGCTTGTAATAGTGATGATGATGCCGTTGCCGCAGTCATCGACCGTCCCATTACCGCTGTTGCGTTTGTTGAAACTGCTGCCGCGCCGACTACCGTCGACGACATGAGCAAGAACTTGATCACGGCCAAGGCGGTTGTGACCTATGACGATGGCAGCACCAAGGATTTCCCGTTGACGCACAACACCCTGTTCAGCGTTGCCGATAAAGTCGGGGGCAATCCTCACGCCGCAGGCCAGCTTTATGACTATCAGATGAATCCGTTGATGGATCCGTTCGGCAAGCCGCTGATTGCCGAAACGCCCGATGCCAACAGTCTTCTGGTCGTTGACGGCAACCTGTGGTTGGTCAGCCATCTGGAATACGACAACTTGTTGTCGAATGGTGTCCAGGCCTACAAAGAACCCAGCTGGTACAGCCGCGCCCCCACCGGCATGATCCTGACCGGCTTGAATCAGGCTGACAACGGTGCGCTGACGGTGAAGAGCCAGCGTCCGATCGATTTCTCTTCGGTCAACGGCACCTGGATCAACTGTTTCGGTTCGCAAACCCCGTGGAACACCCACTTGGGCTCGGAAGAAGACTACGATCTGCAATACAACCCGCTGACCAGCAGCTACTCGACCACCGCTGATGGCGTCAAGGCGTTGACCGAGCTGTACTTCAAGAACAACAAAATCGCGAACCCCTACGACTATGGCTGGATTCCCGAAGTCACCGTCAAGGCCGATGGAAGCACCACAGTGGTCAAGCATTACGCCATGGGCCGCGGCACTTGGGAAATGGCCTATGTGATGGCGGACAGCAAGACCGCGCTGATGGGCGATGATGGCGGTCACGTCGGCATGATCATGTTTGTCGCCGACAAGGCCAAGCAGTTGTCTGCGGGTACGTTGTACGCCGCCAAGTGGAATCAAACTTCCGGTGTTGGCGCAGGTGCTGCCAATCTGACCTGGTACAAGTTGGGTCATGCCACCAATGCCGAAATTCGCGCGCTCATCGATGGTGGTGCAACCTTCAATACCATCTGGGATGCTGTCGCTCCGACTACCGCCGCTGACGGCAGCAAGACCTGTGCCGCGGGTTACAAGCGCCTGCGCGCCGGTTCATCGTCGGATGAATGCCTGATGCTGAAAACAGGCATGGAGAAGGCCGCCGCTTTCCTGGAAACCCGCCGCTATGCTGCATACCTGGGTGCCACCACCGAGTGGAACAAGATGGAAGGCATTGCTTTCAACAAGAAAGACAACAAGGCTTACATGGCGATGTCCTACATCGACGGCAGCATGAAAGCGGATGCGTCAGCGCCGGCGGATCATATCCAGGTCGCCAAGCTGAATGCCGGCGGTACCTACACCATCGACTTGGCAAGTGGTCAGGTCACAGCAAATGGTGGCGAGGCAATCAACTCTGCTCACGTGCCAACCAAGATGTATATGGAAGCCGGCCTGATGGGCGAGGACATTGCCAAGGATGCGCTGGGCAATACCGCCAACGTCAACAAGATTGCCAATACCGATAACGTGTTCTTCTCCGAAAAGATGCGCACGCTGTTTATTGGTGAAGACTCCGGCACTCACGTCAACAACTACGTTTGGGCCTATAACGTCGACACCAAGAAGCTGACCCGCATCATGAGCGCGGTGGCTGGCGCCGAGAACACTGGTTTGCAGGTGCTCGACAACGTCAATGGTAAAGGTGCCTACATCATGGGCAATACCCAGCATTGGGCCGAAGTTCCCAGCAGCGTGCCCGCCGACCTCAAGGCGCAACTTGTCGCCAAGATTGGTACCGGTCTCAATCAGGGTGGTTTCGCCTACATCGGCGGCCTGCCGGCGCTCAAGTAATTCTTCTTGATCACCCAGCTTGTTCAAGGCCGGACGCGAGTCCGGCCTTTTTTCCTGAATATGAGGTCTAGCAATGAAGATGAATAGCAAGGTTTCTCTGTTGGCCGCCCTGGCCATTGCCGGCTTGGGCGCATCTGTGCTCTTTGGCTGCAATGGCGAGGGCGATGCCGCAGCCAGTAACGGCTCGGATGATGCCGACACGCCCGCGATTGCCGGCTCTTTGATGGGCGATCCAATCAGCCCGTTGCTATTTTCCAACCCTTATGCCCACGTGCCGGCGCAGTGCTACATCGAAACCTCGGCTGGCACCCAGAACGCCTGCCAGTATTGCCATACCAATGGGGTTTATGAGGCCGGTCTCGGCAATAACCCGCAGGCCGGCGCGGCGCCCAATATCGGTAACTTGCAGACCGATTACAGCTTTGCCCCTTATGGCACCCAGGCGCCATTGGCGACGCTGAATTTGTGGAGCAATACGCTTTACCCGGAAAAACTGTTGTCCAGCGTCAAGGCGCTTGGCCAGGACCCGGCTAACTGGGACATGTCGGCCTGGATTCGCCAGGATAACTGGAGTCCGGCTTACGCCGGTCGCGGTGGCGATGCCAAGAGTTGGGACTCGGCGGTAAATAATGCCTGGCGCTTGTTCCCCAGCCTGTCGCCGGCGGATTTGCCGGCCAACTCCGACGGCTATGTCCGCTCGGCTGAGCAGAAGCGCGGCTTCTTCAAGGATGGCACCACCTGGATTACCGGCTGGCGCGCGGTCAATTTCATGCCCTATGGCATCTTCACGCCGATGACCGGCTCAGTCTCCGGCATCTATATACGATTGCCGCAAATCTTCATGCAGAAGCAAGATGGCAGTTTTGACCTGTCAACCTATTCGGAAAACCTGGACCGCCTGACTCGCGCCATTCAAGGCCGTTTGACGGCAACCGACGGCACCCACTTCATCGGCAAAGCGAAGGATATCTTCCTGGAAAAAGGGGTCTACCCGGTCGGCACCGAGTTTGCTCACCCCTTGCATTACGTTGACGTGGCTGCCGACGGCAGCGACCAAAGCATCAGTCGCTTTCCCGGCACGCGTTCGCAGCGCGTCAAGGAAATCCGCTACATGTACAAATGGGAAGATTTTCACCATTCCAATTACCGCCCCGGCGACAAGGAAGAAGGCCGCGCGCTCTACGGCAATGACAGTCAGGGCTGGATCGACAATGGTGCGGGTTGGTATCTGGCCGGCTGGATCGAAGATGCCAGCGGCAGCTTGCGTCCGCAGAAGCGGGAAGAGTTGTTCCAATGCATGGGCTGTCATAGCGCGGTGCGTCGCTCCGAATTCACAACCTTTGCTTCGGGTACCGGCAATACTGTCGACAGCACCTGGGCCTTGCCGCGCAAGTTCGCCGGCAGCACCGGCTGGCAGGAGATGAACTACCTGGGCTATCAGGCCGACAAGACTGCAGTGGCGAGCGGCACACCCGGCAAGGCCAATCAGGGCGATCCGATCAACCGGGGCATGAACAAGGGTGAGCTGCGCCACTTCCTGGAAACAGTGGTTGGCGCTAGCCTGTATGGCGACATGCCGTCCGCGATGGACAATTATTTCAGCGCTACGATAAAAACTTCTACTGGCTACAGCGCTGATTGGCCGGCTTTGGCTACAACCAGCGCCGATGCCTTCCAGGTCGCCCAAGCTTTGCGCCAGAAATTGATGCGCGAGTACACCGGAAAACGCGGCCACCTCCGTGCCGATGGTGGCATTGAGGCAAGCTTGTTGTATCCACCCAAGACCGATGCGCTTGCCGGCGCCAGCCGCTATCGCCAAGTCGTGGCAACCCAGAGTTACACCCAGGGCAAAGATGTCTTTCCGCAGACGCCGGTGACCTTCCGCTATTTCCGCCGCGCGGGTGATCAACCCTATACCCGACTTGACGGAAGCGCCTACCTGACCGGCGACATCATTACCGAGCGCCCCGTGCATCTGGATAACCCGGCCAGCGTTGATTTCCGGCTTGGCAACGTCAAAACCCTGATCGACCCGGACAAATCATTCGCCGCTGGCGGTACCTACAACCCGAGTTATGTGCCTGTTCTGGAGGCACCAGTTCGCTTTGAGTAAAGGCTTTGAGTATAGGCTTTGGGTAAAGGGTTTCTGCGGGGTGAATGTTGCTTTGCAGTGTTGGTTTGTCATGCCGGTGTCATATTGGGCCAATACAGTGCGGGATCATTTCCATATATAGGTGTAATCGATGTCACGCCATCCAGTCCGTCTGTTTGCACTCAGTCTGCTGATGACTTCGTTGCTCGCCGCCTGTAACAACGACGATCCCGCTCCGGTGGTTGAAGCCACCCCCGCAAGCCTGAGGCTGGAGAAGATTGGCAAGTTTGAGTCAGGCCTGTACGAAAAAAGCGCCGCCGAAATTCCCGCATACGACGCCGCCAGCAAACGCATGTTCGTTGTCAACGCACAGGCCGGTGCGATCGACGTGATCGATCTGAGCGACCCCAAACAACCGAAATTCATCAGCCAACTCAACGCCAACACCGTGCTGGCGGGCTCTTTTATCAACAGCGTGGCCGTGTTCAACGGCATGGTGGCCGTGGCCATTCAAGCCCCTGTGAAAACCGACGCTGGCCGCATGGCGCTCTACCGCGCCAGCGACCTGACCCTGCTTGGCTCGGCCACCGTGGGCGCGCTGCCGGACATGATTACTTTCACCCCCGACGGCAAAACCGTGTTGACCGCCAATGAAGGCGAACCCAGCGACGACTACCAAATCGACCCCGAAGGCAGCATCAGCATCATCGACGTAAGCAACCCCGCCAAGCTGGTGGTGCGCACTGCCGGTTTTGGCGCCTTCACCGGCCAGGAAGCGGCGCTGCGCGCCAAGGGCATTCGCATTTACGGCCCAGGCGCCTCGGCCTTACAAGACTTCGAGCCTGAATACATCGCCCTCTCGGCAGACGGCCGCACCGCCTGGGTCACGCTGCAAGAAAACAACGCACTGGCCAAGGTGGACATTGCCACCGCCAGCGTGACCGACATCCTCCCCTTGGGCTTCAAAGACCACAGCGTGGCTGGCAACGAGCTCGACGCGTCAGACGCAGACGGCAAAATCATCAACATCAAGACCTGGCCCGGCGTACACGGCATGTATTTGCCCGACAGCATGGCCTCGTACACCGTGGGTGGAAAAACCTACCTGGTGACCGCCAACGAGGGCGACGCGCGCGCCTGGGGCGAAGGCAACACTCTGTACTGGGGCACCAAGACGCCAGTCGTTGCGGGCGATTCAACCAAGGGCTTCGTGGAAGAGTTCCGTGTCAAGTACCTGGTCAACAATAGCGGCTGGTCTAGCCGCGCGGGCGACGACCTGCCGCCGCAGCTCAATGCCTTGGCCGCTGGCGGCCTGCTCAACCCCGACGTGTTCGGCTACTGCGGCGCGGTCGCGGGCGACCCCAAAGACTGCCGCAAGGATGAGCAGCTCGGACGCCTGAACATCAGTTGGACCATGGGCTACCAAACCAACGCCGACGGCTCACCCAAAAAGTTCACCGCCGCCGGCGTGGCCGACCCAGCCGGCGACCGCCTGATGTACGACAAGCTCTACAGCTACGGCGCACGCTCGTTCAGCATCTGGGGCGAAGACGGTGCGCTGGTCTGGGACTCGGGCGCAGAAATTGAAAAATTCCTGGCCAGTGCCGACTGCAAACTCGGAAGCACCCGCAACATTCCCTGCGCCGACTTCTTCAACAGCGGCCACAACGAAGGCAACGCCAAAGACAGCCGCAGCGACGCCAAAGGCCCCGAACCCGAAGGCGTGGCGCTGGGCAAGATCGGCAACAAAACCTTTGCCTTCATTGGCCTGGAGCGCATGGGCGGCGTGCTGGTGTACGACATCACCAACCCGGCTGCGCCCGTTCGCGTGGACTACCTCAACACCCGCGACGAGTGGTTGAACAAACCCGCCACCGAAGCCATCGCCGGCAGGCTCGCGGCGATCGGCGACCTCGGCCCCGAAGGCTTGGCGTTCATTCCCGCCGCCCAGTCCCCCAACGGCAAACCGCTTCTGCTGGTGGGCAACGAAGTGAGCGGTACCACCGCTGTGTTACAACTCAACTTGACCTATTGATTTAGGGAGCGAAGCGGCCTGCGTGTCGCTTCTCTCATTCGGCCGGGCCGTGTGCCCGGCTTTTTCGTTGCGCGGCCGAAGGATGGCGTTTCCAGCCTGGGTGGCTGTTGTGCGGCATGTAATTCGAATGAGCCTGTTCATGCACCGGTTCCAACGCTGTGCGCCCAATCCTTGAGATAGTCGTTGACCGCTTGTTGTCAATGACGCGTCCAACGGCTGTTTCAAATTCAATTCAAACCGATGCAACACCACTTACCCGAACTCGTTGAACTCAATCGCTTGCTTGATGAAGCCCCCGCGTCTTTAACGGCGCGCATCGGGCACATGGTCGAGGTGGATGGAAAGTTGTTGCCAATCCATGTTCTGACGCTGGGCAATCCGGATCCAGCGCTGCCGGCAATCGGTTATTTCGGCGGTGTGCATGGACTTGAACGGATCGGCACAGGGGTTTTGCTGGTCTATCTGCGTGGGCTGATCAATCGACTGAAATGGGATCCCTTGCTGCATCGTCAACTTGAGATGTTGCGCATGGTCTTCGTGCCGCTGGTCAATCCGGGCGGCATGCTGCGCAACACGCGATGCAATCCGGACGGCGTCGATCTGATGCGCAACGCACCGCTGGATTCGTTGGAGAAAGTGCCGTTCTTCCTCGGCGGCCAGCGTTTCAGCCCGAAGCTTGCCTGGTATCGCGGGGAATTGGATGCCCCCATGCAGCCCGAAAGCCAGGTGCTGTCGCGAGTGGTGGAGGAGGAGCTGACGCACCGTCGATTCAGCTTGGCGCTGGATTGCCATTCCGGTTTCGGCGCCCGCGATCGCATCTGGTTTCCCTATGCGCATACGGCAAAACCGTTTCCCAACATGCCGGAAGTCCACGCGCTGAAGGAGTTGTTCGAGCAAACTTACCCGAACCACAACTATGTGGTGGAGCCGCAAAGCCGGCAGTACCTGGCGCACGGCGATCTTTGGGACCATTTCTACCTCAACGCACGCGCCGCAGCCGGGCCCGAGCGGGTGTTTTTACCGCTGACGCTGGAAATGGGTTCCTGGCTCTGGGTAAAGAAGAACCCGAGCCAATTGTTTTCCCGCCAGGGTTTGTTCAATCCGCGTCCCGGTCATCGCCTGCATCGCATCCTGCGCCAGCATCTGCTGTGGCTGGATTTTCTCGCCCGAGCGGTGTGCGGCGGCGATAACTGGCTGCCGCACGGCAATAATCGTCTTCACCACAAAAAAATGGCGCTGATCGAGTGGTATGGCTGGAAGGCGCATTCATGACAACCTGGGTTTTCCTGCGTGGTTTGACCCGTGAGGCGCGGCATTGGGGCGATTTCCCCGACCGTTTTCGCGCTGTTTTCAATAGTGAGCCGGCCGAGTTGGAAATTCTGACTCCCGATTTGCCCGGCAACGGCTATCTGCATTTGCAGTCCAGTCCGCTCAGCGTGACGGCGATGATGGAGTCATGTCGCCAGCAGCTGCGCGTTCAAGGCAAGGCACCGCCGTATCATTTGCTGGCTATGTCCTTGGGCGGCATGGTTGCGGTGGCCTGGGCCCAGCGCTACCCGGAAGAGTGTCGCGCAGCCGTGTTGCTGAGCACCAGCCTTCGACCTTACAGCCCTTTTTTTGATCGCCTCAGGCCGCGCGGCTGGTCAACGTTGTTCCGCTTGCTGTTCGCTCGCGGCTTGGCGCGCGAACGCGTCATATTGCGATTGACCAGCGCGCGCGCGTCGGAATTGCAGGCGGTGCTGCCGGACTGGGTGGCTTACGCCAGCGAATTTCCGGTTTCACGTGTGGGGGCTGTGCGCCAATTGTTTGCCGCCGCGCGATTCAGCGCGGTTGAGAAGCCCGCGATACCACTGTTTTTTCTTGCTGGAGCGGGGGATCGCATGGTCCATCCCCGCTGTTCGCAAAGACTGGCACGTGCCTGGAATTCAAGTTATTCGCTGCACCCGATTGGCGGCCATGATTTACCCTTGGATGCCGCCGACTGGGTGGCACGCGAGGTAAAAGTATGGCTTGAACGAGATCCGCATTGACCGCGGCTCGGTTCCAAATTACTATCCGCAGCCTTTTTATAAGGGGGAAACCCAATGCGTCGCAAACTGGTCGCCGGCAATTGGAAGATGCATGGCAGTCTGGCTGAAAACGAGGCTTTGCTAACCGGCTTGCTGGCTGGCATGAGCGACGTCAAGGCTGGCGTGGCGGTTTGTGTGCCGTTTCCCTATTTGTTCCAGGCGCAAGCCAAGCTGACCGGCAGTGCGATTGCCTGGGGTGCGCAGAACATGAGCCAGCAGGCCAAGGGTGCGTTTACCGGTGAAGTGTCGGCCAGCATGCTGAATGATTTTGCCTGCACTTACGTCATTGTCGGACACTCCGAGCGCCGCGCCATTTATGGCGAGAGCGATGCGCTGGTGGCTGACAAGTACGCCGCTGCGCAAGCCGCTGGATTGATCCCGATTCTGTGTGTTGGTGAGACGCTGGATGAACGTGAGGCTGGTATCACCGAAAGCGTTGTCGCACGTCAGCTGGATGCGGTGATCGAGAAATGCGGTGTCGCCTCGCTGGTCAAGGCGGTTGTCGCGTATGAGCCGGTTTGGGCGATTGGCACTGGCAAGACCGCCAGCCCGGAACAGGCGCAGGCGGTGCATGCGTTCATTCGTGGCAAGGTGCGCGCACTGGATGCTGGCGTGGCCGAAGGTCTGGTCATTCAATATGGCGGCAGCATGAAAGCTGCCAATGCAGTCGAGTTGCTTGGTCAGCCGGATATCGATGGCGGCCTGATCGGTGGTGCGGCGCTGGTCGCGGATGAGTTTCTGGCGATTTGCCGCGCAGGATAGGGATAAAGATGGAATTTTTGCTCTGGATCGTACATATCCTGGTGGCCGCGACGGTGGTCGGCTTGGTGCTGCTGCAGCATGGCAAAGGTGCTGATATGGGTGCCGCGTTCGGTAGCGGCTCTTCCGGCAGCCTGTTTGGCGCCAGTGGCTCGGCGAATTTCATGTCGCGCGCTACCGCGGTGTTGGCGACCCTGTTTTTTGTGACCAGCCTTGGCTTGACCTATTTTTCCAGTCAGAAGCATGAGGTCGCAATCAAGCCGATGGTTCAGCAACCGGTCGTGCCGCAACCGGCAATGCCGGCCGCACCTTTGAATGGTGCGGATAAATCGGGTGCAATACCCAAGTAAGAGAAGTTCGTTGAAAGCGCGCCGTTGTTTTTGGCGTGCCAGGTAATGCCGACGTGGTGAAATTGGTAGACACGCTGTCTTGAGGGGGCAGTGACGAAAGTCGTGCGAGTTCGAGTCTCGCCGTCGGCACCAATTCTAGTATCAATCAGTATCAATCAGCGCTGAACCAGTGCCGAGGACTGACGATAATCAAAGAGTTAGCACGAATCGACTGCCGAGAACTACCGAGAACTACCGACAGCAGCCGAACTCCAGCCGTGGTAACAGACCGTGTAAAAATAGTTACCACGGTCACATGCCCCTCACCGATATACAGTGCCGAACCGCCAGCTCTGGCGGCAAGAAAATCCACAAGCTCGCAGATACCGGGGGCATCTACCTCTGGGTGTTCGAGGACGGCAAAAAATACTGGCGCCTGCGCTACTACAAAGACAACAAAGAGAAATCCATTAGCCTCGGCGTGTATCCGGCCATCTCCCTCAAAGATGCTCGCGCCAAACGGGACGAGCTACGCAAACAGCTAGACCAAGGCTCCGACCCCCTGCTCAACAGGAAGCTAGACAAGCTCAGGAGCAAAGTCTCAGCAGAAAATACATTCGAAGCAGTCGCGCGGGAATGGCTGAAGCAACAAGCTCACACTTGGACCCCAGAACACGCAAACAGGACGCTACGCCGGCTAGAGCTCAACATTTTCCCGAAAATCGGCACTGTCCCTCTCTCTGAAATCGATGCCGCTGCCCTCTTAGGCACAATACGTATCATCGAAAAACGGGGTGCAACAGACCTCAGTCATCGCGTACTGCAGGTATGCGGAAATATTTGGCGGTTCGGCATAGCTACCGGACGTTGCAAAACCGACGTGACGTACAAGCTGTCGGAAGCCCTCAAGGCCCACAAAGCCGAACACCAGCCAGCAATACACCCCGATGACCTTCCGCGCCTCATGCGGGATATCTCCGAATACAACACGCTAGCCCTGCCTTGCACCCCATAAACAGCTGAACAGCTGAAACCATTTCGCCCATCCTATGGGAATGCACGCACAAAACCAGATCAAACGAACACTCGCCCAGCCCGAGTCCATCGAAGTCGT
>Ga0105047_10010774_pt1 | contig 14907 bp, 9 predicted proteins | sample MAT04_FD_78384 | JGI IMG/M metagenome (GOLD analysis project Ga0105047, IMG submission 78384) | Freshwater microbial communities from Lake Fryxell liftoff mats and glacier meltwater in Antarctica - MAT-04 (megahit assembly) | ecosystem: Environmental > Aquatic > Freshwater > Ice > Liftoff... | reverse complement strand
GTCAAATTGAAACATCCAACAGGAGATTGTTATGCCGAGACGGCCCGAAATTGGAAATGTCCAACTGTACCCGGACCGACCGCTGCGGAAATCTGACCGCAATGGTTACGTCCTCAAATTCTATTGCCCTATCCTGGGCAAACGCATTCGCAGAAACTGCGGAACCCGCGACCGCCGCGAGGCCCGTAAGCTCCAGCGGGAATGTCAGGAACGATTGCTCAACGGTGAATACCTGGCGTCCGATGGTGCCATCAGCGCAGCACATGTCGTTCAGAAACCAGTTCCCGCTGCGTGTGCCGCAACCAGTGACAGTAAATCCGAAGGACCGACATGGCAGCAGTGCTATGACCGGTATCTCGAACAGCGACGACTGCGAGTGCGACCGGAATCAATCGTCGATATTGTGTCGCGTCTGGGGACTGCCGAGCGCATTCTTGAAGTCCGATTGCGGGAAGAGAATCAATCGGAGGGTCTGCTGATGTCTGATGTTTCAACACTGGACAAGCTGGAGTACCTGCAGGAACGACTGCTGGTCGGTGACGATTGTCGCTACGACACTCGCTCACCACATACGGTCAACAGTGTCCTGAGCGCCGTTATGGCATTCATCCGTTTCTGCAAGAGACGCGGCTGGGTTGCGGAGGTGCCTGACCTGCAGAAAGTGGAATTCAATGAAGTGATGAAAGGAAGACCTATCACCGAGGAAGAATTCCAGAAGCTGCTCGAAGTCACAAAATCCGTTGTCGGCGAAGATTCCGCTCCGTCATGGATTTTCGCGATGATGGTGCTGTGGGAATCGGGATTCAGGGCAGGCGATCTGATGGATTTTTCGTGGGATAATCCCCGTCACATCCATCCGATATGGCCGACTCAGTCTGACCGGTTGCCGACGATTGCCATTCCTTCTTCTCAAAAGAATGGTCGAGTTCAGGAGATCCCCATGCTGCCTGGGCTCAAAGAACTGTTGATGAGTGTTCCCGAAAACCAGCGAGTCGGCTGGGTCGTGAATCCGAAGCCGATCGAGTTTGACTTTTATGGAGGAAGCGAGTCATTCCGTCCGTGTGCATCAGATCTTCGCAGACTGTCGGTCCGCTGCACGAACAGCATGATTGGCAGAGCCTGTGGCGTGACAGAAGCAGCGGTCCGGAAGTGGATCAAACAGCTCGACATCCGGAGCAATCGTCCAAGTCAGGACGGCCAACCACTTTCGAAGTCACGGATTGAACGACTGCGATCACGGGCGATCCGCAAGCCGACGGAACGGCTTCGCCGCCATACGGATCGCATGACGAAGCAACGAGTTGGCCGCATCATCGCGTTAATCGGGAAGAAAGCCGATGTGGTGGTGCAACTGGAAGATCCGCGAACTCATTTGCGGATAAAGTACGCGAGTGCTCATGACATTCGTCGAGGATTGGCTCAACGGCTGATCAACGTCGGCGTGTCCGCTGAGACTCTTAAAGTGGTGATGCGACATACGGATTTCGCCACCACGGAAAAGCACTATGGTGCCGTGAGGTCTGCTCAGAATGCTGGTGCAGAAATTGTGGCCCGATTGAGTCCTGCCTGCAAGAACAGCGCATTAGTGGGGGGATTAGTGGGGGGAATAAAAGCAGCTCCACAGCTGTCTGCCGAGGAGATGTTGATTCTAAAGTCTTTGCTTGCAAGGCTTTAAGGCAATGTCCCGGACAGGAGTCGAACCTGTAACCTTCGCCTTCGGAGGGCGACGCTCTATCCAATTGAGCTACCGAGACCTAACGACCGTTGAACTGCCGGGGAAGTATCCCGATCCGGCAGGTCAGATTCAAGCGTGCCGTAGAACCGTACTGTTGTCGGCCCTCGGCACTTGCGATCGCAGAGATTTTTTTCCGCTCGCCTGAGTCTGACGCCTACTCGAAGCGATCATCGATTATTCCGGAACCTACAGCAACCGGAACCGAAATGCTTCTGGGTGATGTCTGAGCCAGTTTGCGGGCAGCAGCGACACTGCTGTCAAAGATGATTCGCAGATCGACCACCCAGGCACCGGCGTCAGGCATCGCAAATTCCCAGTGTGGCACGACACAAACGCTTTGATGCACCGCCTCAAAACCGCCTTCAGACTGACTAATGGTTTCGATAGGCATTGTCCAGATTCCGCCGGGCTGCGAAAGTTCCAGTGCGACATCCAGACCCAGCCACTCATCCACCAGACTGATGCGGTCGGCATCCGACTGATCCTGCAGTGTATCCAGCGTTCCCAGACGCTGACCTGATGCGTCATAAAAATATCGATCCTGTTCATTGCCCGGCATTGCTGCAAAATTCAGTTCTACGCCAAAATGCAGTGGCACATTCTTTGGAAACCCGATGACCTGATACTGAATCAACAGCTCGTTCGGTCGATCCGAAGACATCACGATCACTTTCAGAACTTCTCCCTCAAGATCACTCACACGCCCCTTTCGGCGCATTTCGACAGCAATCTTCTGCTCGCCTTTACTGACGGCGGCTTCGTAAAGTCCTGTTGCAAAGTCACCGATCACTGCGCTGCCACGGCGAAATTCCTCATGTGTCGCGCCGGGTTGCAGAAACAGATCCACCAGACTTTTTCTGGGCCACTTGTCGTAGTCAATTTTCGTTTCGAGATTTGGCTGACGAAACTTGATTTCTTTGGAGACCGCTGCGAGATCAGCGTCGCCAACAGAAACCACATTGTTTGCAAAATCAATAATCCGCTGATGATAGGGTTCGGGCCGCCGATTGAGTGTCGCCAGAATATTGACTTCGCTTGCCTTCAGGTCCAGTTCGTACAGATGCCCACCCATCGCTGGCGACATGAGTGCGACCATGCGGTGATTGCTGAGTTTCACTTCCTGCCGTGCGTCCAGATTGAAATCGCCAACAGCGACATCAACCCATGCGGCATCGCCGTGTGTTACCTGATCCATCAGTAACTCGGCGTGAATCAGCTCCTTGTACACCGCGTTCCGAAGATGAGGCAAATAGAGGCCTCCGAAGGCACCATGCCAGTACGAACAGTTGCATTGGCTGCGATACAAGTGCGTGACAGCGTCTTCCAGCAACTCCCGATCATCGTCCGACAAACCCGTCGCATTCTGCATTGCTGCCAGCCGATTGCTGACGTCAATCATACGCGCGTACATTTCATTGCTTTCCGGATACCGCGCCCGAAAATTTCGCCAGTAGCCCCCGCGGGTGAATCGAACCAGACGCTGCCATTCTTCGTTGTCCGGATGCATTCGCGTCAGGCTGACAAATTCTTTCTGAGTCGCAGGCGGAAGAACCCACTCGGTCATTTCACGATAACTTGCATCCGGCAAATATGTGCGACCGATCGGAGCAACCGTGTCCAGCACTCCTGAAGGAGTTGTGACTTTCAGCCACGATTCGTTCTCGCGAAGCAGATCCAGGAATCGCCGCAGCCAGCCGTCTTCATAGACGTGCTGATGCGTTTCCGGCCATGAGCCAAATTTCTCGCCGTCGTCTCCGAACACGATAACCGGGTTCTCATACGTATTTGCGATTTCATGCAGATAATTGATGCAGTCTTCCGGATCCGCAAACGGAATCAGATACCGCAGCCGTTCACTGTCCGGAAACACAAACAGAATTCGGCCTTCATCCTCCGTTGAGTAATACCCCATCAATTCATTCTGCGGAATTCCCGCACAGCGAAAATGATAGTCATCCACCATCGTATACTGCAGGCCAGCAGCGGCAATGTCGCCCGCAAACGATTGTTCCCAGACTCGCTCCGGCAACCACATGCCGCGAATGGACGTTTGAAAAACATGATTTAAATGCTCCGTATAACGCTGAATCTGGCCGATACGATCTCGTCGCGGAATGTTGGAAAGGATCGGTTCGTAAAACGCACCACCAATGATTTCGATCTGACACGACGCAACCATCTGGCGCACGCGATCGATGTACTCCGGATGACGGACTTCCAGCCATTCCAGCAGACTTCCAGAGGTATGAAGCCCGAAAGCAATATCTGGATACTCCTGAAACACCTCCAGAAACGGCCGGTAGCTGTCGCGATACGCCTGTTCGAAGACGCCGTCAAAATTTCCGACCGGCTGGTGATTATGAAAAGCCAGAACCAACCGTACAGAACCCGCCATGAACGAGACTCCAAATACTCTTCCGAACGTTTTTCAGATTCGCAGCAATGAGTACCGGCCCGACCAAACAACAACTCGCTGCCGAACCGTACTGGCAGAACGATACAGCAGACATACTCGTCAAGGCGAGACCGTCAGAGACGACCTGCGTCGTTTCCAACCGAAAAAAATTGCCTGGGAATTCGAATCGCTGTGTTCGATATGTGGCACGCGAACGCCGCATATGCTCCATGTTATCCAGTTTCAGAATATTACTTAGTTGGACATCGCCACTTTTATCCGAAGTAGTAGTCCGAAGCGTAAGCAAGGGAACGAGGTACGTATAATCTCTCGCTCACGCTTCGGGCTAAAAAAACGCTCGGTTTTCGCCAAAAGTGGTGCTGTCGAATTAGGATCAATCTGCATACAGGTCATCGAACCGTCGTTTGAGTTCTGCCGGGGTAATTTTTTCTAACCTCATGGCAATTGACCACACATGTCCCCAGGGATCAGTGATACTTCCGCTGCGATCGCCGTAGAATTGATCACAAAGTGGCCGCAGCTCTTTGGCTCCCGCCCGCAGTGCCTCCTTGAAGGTATCGTCGGCATTATCCACGTAAATTAACAAACTTACCGTTGTACCACCTCGAGACTGTGGGCCCAGAAAGTCCATTTCCGGGTGCTCATCGGCGATCATAATGACGGATTCGCCGATCCGAATCTCGGCATGTCCGATTCTTCCGTCGGGTGCGGTAAGCCTGGTGATTTCCTCGGCCCCGAAAACTCGCACGTAAAACGCGATCGCGTCGCTGGCCCCTTTGATGAGCAGATACGGCGTGACGTTGTGGTATCCCTGCGGGACGGAATTTGCTTTTTGAATCATGGTGAGGTTTCTCGGAGGTTGTAGAATCTGGTGAGGATGCTCCATAATCTACACAGATTGTTCAAAAGTGGAATTCAACGGCTTCCAAATCATAAAAACGCCAAAACCAGATCGGATCGTGTTCACCGTGGCTCGGAAGTCCCGCAAGAAAAAAGTGTACCGACCCCGCTTTGTACCGCCGACGAAGTCAGCGACCGAACCTGACGACATTGTGCCGATGCGGGAAACGATTCGATTGCTGATGAGCAATCGTCCGGGGTTTGTCGGATTTGTCCTGAGTCTGCTGCAGCTTGCAGGCCATGCAACATGGATTTTGCTCATCTGGTATCTGGAGTCAACCGGACAGGCAAAATCATTGACGTCAGGTTCATTTGAGTCGTGGCTGGTCGTGGGGATTCTTGGAATCAGCCTGTTGTTGACGATGGCAGCCCTGTTGACATGCTTGTTTTACGGTTTGCGAAAGCAGCCGCGATCCCTGGCTGTGATTGGCTTCTTCCTGTCGTTCTTCGTTGGAGTCCTGGCGACGGCACTGGTATTTATGACGGCGATCCGTGCGATGAGTTCAGGAAGTACTTAGTTCGCGTGTCGACTTGGTATCAATCAACCGCAGCGAATGCAAAGAAAGGCGACCGGATAACGTTCGCCGAGTCCCAGCAACCCACAGAAAATGTCATATGACTACAGAGCGTGTTCCTGAAACTCAAACGACTGCAACGGAGACTCCGACGACTGCAAACGTCGTGAGTTGGGCTGGAATTGGTTTTGCCATTATCGCGGCTGGTTTTTACGTGATTCTTTTTGCCATGTTGCATACTCTGCCATCTGCTCGCAATGAGTTCGAAGAAATCCAAACGAACGCCCCGGCGTTGACTCGTCTGATTGTGGTTGCCGCGAGTGCCGCGTTGCTGAATATCGTCGCTTTGATTTTGTGCCTCACGGGCTTTCTGACCCCCGGACGACCGCGCACGATGTCTATGATCGGGGCCGTCTTTTCCGCTCTTATGCTGATCACCGTCTTTTCCGTAGTCATCGTGAGTCTGCTGATTTCCCCACAAACATAGGATTGCTCGATCAATGACAATCGTATCTTCGGCAAGTCGTTCGCAAACAACCTCCCCCACGCGGAGCGTCTGGGGGAGGTCGGACGAGCGAAGCGATGTCCGGGAGGGGGTTGGCGTCGTTACTTCACGCGGGAAATCCGCGAAATCGCCGACTGGTTCGGGTCGAAGCCACACATCGATCCACTATAAGTCACGTTCGTCGGCTTTTAATTCGTTTGAGAACCATCATGCGCTACCAACACGTCTGCATCGAAGCTGTCGCACACACTCTGCCGCCGCATGTGGTGACCTCCGAAGAAATCGAAAGCCGCCTCGCCCCGGTCTACGAACGACTGTCGTTGCCAGCAGGACGACTGGAACTCATGACCGGTATCCGCGAACGGCGATTCTATGATCCGGGCAAGCTGCCGGGGACAGTCAGCGTTCAGACCGCGCGTGCTGCGTTGGAAAAATCCGGCATTGATCGACGATACATTGGAGCACTGATTCATGGATCCGTCTGCCGCGATCAGATGGAACCAGCAACGGCGGCTGGTGTACACAATGCTGTCGGGCTGCCGGCCGAAGCACTTGTTATGGACGTCAGCAACGCCTGTCTGGGTTTGCTGAACGGCATGTTGATCATCGCCGATCAGATTGAACTGGGGCGAATTCGAGCGGGCATTGTCGTCGGTACGGAAAGCGGAAGAGATCTTGTGGAGGGCACGATCGAAAGCCTCCTGAACGACAAGACCCTGACACGACAAAGCATAAAATCGGCATTTGCTTCGATGACAATCGGCTCCGGTTCCGCCGCAGTCGTGCTTTGCGATCGGAAACTCAGTCGCACCGGACATCGACTGCTCGGCGGAGCATTCCTGTCGGATTCCACCGGCCATCGATTGTGTGCGGGTGGCGTGGAATTCGGCAAACATGGTGACAGTCGGCCCAGAATGGCGACGGATTCTGAAGCGCTGCTCCACGCTGGAATTCAACTTGCGGAACGCACCTGGACTCGCGCAAAGTCCGTGCTTGGCTGGAACAACGAAGACGTCACTCGCGTGTTTTCCCATCAAGTCGGCAAACAGCATCGCACATTGCTGATGGAACGGCTGCAACTGAATCCGGCACTCGATTTTCCTACTGTCGAATTCCTTGGCAACACGGGTGCAGCAGCTTTACCGATGGCTCTTTCTCTGGGTCTTGAGGAATCGCCACCACGCCGTGACGATCATCTGGCACTTCTGGGGATCGGCAGCGGCCTGAACTCCGTGATGCTGGGCATTCGTTGCGGTTGAGTTGGCACTGATACTGGATTTACAAAATACTCTGCACAGGATTGCACTCCAGAATCGGGATGCGAACCAGGAGAGACAAAGGTTTGATCGTGGCAAAGAAAAAAGCTTCAAGCAGTAAAAAGCCAACTGCGGCATCACGGCAGTTGTTCGAGACTGAAACATCGGCAGAGCAAGACCAGTCGCCACCGGGCAAAACACCCACAGTTCGCAGCCCTCAGCAAATCCTTGCCCGGCAGCGTAAGGCGGAGGCTTTATACGAGCAGGCGATGGAGATCGACTTTCCACGAATGCGTGAGAAACTGCTCAAGCAGGCATTGAAGCAATATCCCGAGCATGTCGATTCCATTATCGAAATGGGAATGCTGTGCGATACGCCCGCCGAGGCAATTGAATACATCCGGCGTGAAGCAATACCTCTTGCCGAGCGGCAGATTGCCGAACATCTGCAACATCATGTCGGTCAGTTTTCTCGATTCGAGGCCACTGGAAGTTACCTGCGAGCCAACGAGCGGCTGGTGCGCTGCCACCTCAATGCAGATCAGCACGAAGCAGCGATCGAGATCATGAAGGAAATGCTGCGACTCGACAGTGACGATGTGATGATGATGCGCGAGCCGCTACTCGAGTGGTACTGCAATCTGAATCGAATCGAAGACGCATGGCAATTGCTGCAACAGTTTCCAGACGATTCTATCCAGCTTGAAATGACCAGGATTTGCCTCACCTTTCAAAAGTCCGGTGATTCGCCAGAACTGCGTCAGATGCTTCAGGAAGAAATCGATGAAAATCCGCATATTGTTCCAAGGCTCCTCGACGATGAAGAGGTCAGCATTTATGCAATTGCCGACTTCGACCCGGGGAGCGAAGAGGAAGCCGACTACTATTGCCAGCGGTTTCGATCACTGTGGCGTGCCACACCGGGCGCCCTGACCTGGCTTGGGTCAGTTTCTGAGGAAATGCTGCCCGACGAACCAGAACTTTCAGAAGAAGACATCAAAGAACAACTAATCGATCTTGTGGAGGACGTTGTCGATGTATGTCCAAAATCAAAAGACACTTGGTTCTGCAGTATTGATCTCATTGCCGATGAAGATGAAACGCTGATTTCTAATGAGGTACACTGGGGCGCGACAGATACCGAGACGAGCTGGATGATCTCTGTCATTGAGACCGAAAAAAATGAATCCATCGCTATGGAACCTGGTGTCGGTCCACTTTGTCCATCAGCCGTGTTGCTGGCACTGTGCGTTGCAATGTACGAGCCGGAAAATGGCGAATCTCGGCGACCAAAGACAATTCAGTTCATCGACGCGGTTTTGTGTGAAGCACTGCAGGCCCCGCTGGAATCGATCGGTATTGCGGCGGAATTGGCCTTCGAGCTTCCGGAGATTCTGCAGTTCATCCAAAAGCATCGAGAAACACAGATTCCCGAGTCATTCGATCTCGATGCGGCTCTTGAATGTCCGTTTGATGGAGATGCCGTGTGGGAAATCGACTGGCGAACCATGGATGCCTGGGTGCCGGACCCAGTCTCCGGTGAACTCGCTCAGCCCTGGATTCTCCTGGTTGCGAATCGAAACGATGGCATGGTGCTGTCACAGCATTTGATGCCTTCTCAACCGACCGAGCAACATGTCGGTTATGTTCTCGGCAAGGCGATAACCGAGCCAATCCAGGGTGAATCGCATCGACCGGGGGTACTGCTTGTTAAGCAGATCAGTCATCGACTGCTTCTAATGCCACTTGCCGACAGCATTGGCAGCAGCGTGAAAGTTGAGCCGTGTCAACTTTTGGATCAGATCCTTCAATCACTCGCCGAACATGCAGAAGCCACAGGTCAGAGACTGGCGGCCATGATCCAACAACCGGGAGTCACGCCGGAGATCCTTGGCGATTTCTTCGAAGCATCGGCGATTTACTACAAGTCGCGAATTTATACTCGGGTTCGCGCGGAGATCACCGTTGAGATTTCGTGTCCGGCGCTGCACAAAACGAAATGGACGGCAGTCACGATGGGACAGATGGGGCAGGAAATCGGAATCATGCTGTTTGACAATCCCAGATTAGTGAAATCCATGTTCAACGACCGATACGAAGATCCCGCAGAAACCGCCACGAAAATGAAAGGGATCGGCTATTCCGTTGACGAACAACAGATCCTGCATCCGGCTGACGTTGCGGCGGCAGAACAGTTTGGCTGGCCCGTTCCGGCTCCGGAAGCCTGGCCAACCGCATATTACGTCACAAAAGGAAAACCACGTGTCCTGGACTGCAACGAACTTAGATTCACCACCGCAGCCATTCACGCCACGCTGGAGACACTGAAGTCGGCCTCACAATTGACCGAAGTTGAAGTCCACCTGCACGACGGCGTGTATCGAGTTGGCGTACGAAAGAAATCGATGATCTGATCTCTTTCCCCTTGCTTCCGACGCGCATCCACTAAATCTCTGTGACGTTGTGTGAGTCAGCAGGTTCACGCAGAGCCGTGCAGAATTGGAAAGAAACGTTTGCCCGCGAATCACGCTAATAGACGCTATTCAAAGTCGATCGGTTCCCAGGGTTCCGTGCAGTTCCGTCAGGTATTCCGGGGACAGAACATGACTTAAGCGTTGTCGGCATTTTTCGAGACGACCGGCGATGTCGAGACTGACCTTTTCTTCCGGAAATTCGTTGCTGTTGAAGAAGGTGTCCAGCGACTGGATGTGACGTTGCCACAATTGCTGTTCACGCAGTTGCCGCAGGCGCAGGCGGTCGGCATACCATTCTGATTCCAGCATAGATTCTTTCGTGAACAGTTTTCGAATCTCGGGATCACGAATGGACTTATCCTCGAACGACCCGTCAATCATAATGTGCAGCAGAGCCTTAAGCGGCGGACACGCGATTTCAATGGAACCGTCTTCGAAATACAACTTCGCAATCCGCTGGTGAGCTTCGGCGATATACTGCACTCCGTCGGCAAACGCTGCAGCATCCTGAGTCTCCGGCTGCAGAACTTCGGCATCGAAAACTCTGTTGGGATTGTCGAACACTCGCCCGGCGAAGCGGCGAATGAATCGCGTATTGATCCGCCAGCCCAAATTGCCTGCGGGAATGAGCTTTCCATTGAATTCGTAATCTTCCAGCTTCTCCAGCAACTGTTCGGCAATCAGAAACTCGGGCGACCGTTCTTCGGGACTCAGCCGACACCAGATTTCCGGAATCAACAGGCTGATATCATGGTCAACACGAACTCGGCTGCCGATGTGTCCGGCGGGCGTTGAAAACCCGGCAAGTCCGGTGAGCAGATAACTGACCAGAGCGTTATTCAGATCGGTAATCGGCCGCAGGCAATTGAATGGCCCTTTTGTCAACGCGCCTTCACTGCCGGCACCGGTTGTCGATCGACTCTTACCAGTGAGCGAGCTCACGAAGTCCATAAACAGTTCCGGCAGCTCCTGATAGTGAATCGGGTTGTAGACTGACAAGGCACGAATCCCGCGTGCTGGTTCAGGCGGGTTGTTGCGGCGACCGATAAGCACTGCCTGCACCGGCGTATGCACCGGCTTATCGACGGGAACTGCGCGCGACAGTCGCATCCCCATTTCGGCGACATGAAGGTTTACAGGATTGATCAGGACAGGCCGCGGCTGCAGATAACGCGGATTGCGACTGGGAACACCGTTGACCATGCGCGGGGTATTCGAACAGACGACATAGCTGTCATCTGCCTGCTGCATGTCGTGCAGCAACTGTTGCATCGGCAAAGTAAACTGGCTGAGATCGACCGGGCGATCGCAGATTTCGTCCACACGCTTGCGCGACAGCGGCTCGAAGTTCACGATGAAGTTGTCCGAACGCGCGAGATCAGCTTCTGTCTGCTTGTCCAGTCCGCGATGAACCGCATCGTCAGGCCGCTGAAAAAGTCGATACTCGCAGTTTCTGACGAACTTGTAACTGGTCTGTTCGGTAGCCCCGGCCCCCAGATACTGCAACGCGCGCCGCGGGACGACGACGGATGCTGTGATGTCGTCTTCCGTCTGAACTTTCTGAGCCGGTGCAAAATCCTGACGCAATTTGTAGGTACGCCAGGTGCTTTCACCGAACAGTCCGACTCGCAGATACGTGCCGACCAGCTTCCGATCGCCGAACTTGAGTTCATGTCCCGGATGCCCGTTGACGATGTCCACTGAAAAATGTCTGCGCCATTCGTCCGGTTCACCCGTGTGCATCCGTTTGATGATGAACACCATCGCGTAGATGTGATCGGGGATGTCTTCGAGCCATGTGTTGTATGCATCCGTGTAGTCAACGGACGGTGTCAGCAGTTTGATGACACTGCCCAGCGAACGTGTCTTGTCGAGGACCTTGCGAGTTGGTTTTTTTACGTAGTCCGGCTGCACGCTGCTGTTCACACTCCAGCGATCCGAGTAGTCTCGATCAAAGATCTCCTGAATCAAATTCAGATCATTCTCAGCATCAGCGACAAAGACGGGGCCGTGCAGCAGATAGTCGGCAATGGATTTGCTGATTTCACTTTTTCCTCCTCCGCTGACGGTGCAGGGTTTGTGGCATAATACGCCTTCGAACAGTGTGCCGATCAGCCGCCATGAAGGCGCAGCCGGGTGTTTTTCCAGACGCACTTTATAGCCGGATGGCGTAATGTAGGTGTATCCCGGACGCAGCGGAATATCATGCCGGACGCTGTTCGAATGCCATGAAATTCTTTGGTCGCTGACCGTGAATCTCGCGTTTTCCGAAACGTAAATCACATTCGAATACACCGCATCAATGGCGTAGCCTTCAGGCTGCACGTGCATGAGTGATGAATAGTCCCGCACGACGTCGGCGAATGTCCGGTTATTGTAGCGTCGGCTGTCTGCGGAGAATTCATCGCCCAGATTAAAACTGGCAAACGCCATCGCGCCGCCCGCGTGTTCTTCTTCGACCTGTCCTCCGAGATTTGCGGCATAGCTGAGCTGCGTCTTGACTTCCTTTTTGCAGTAGCCGTAGTAGTTGTCAGCGATCAGCGTGACGATGATGCCTTCTTCGTCGCGACATGTCAGTTTGAACGGAACGCCGTCGTTGTATTTTTCGTCTTCAGACTTCCAGCACATGCCGTCTTCCCGCTGACGGTCGGTGGCTTCGTCAAATGACGGTAGCCCGACGTCCTTCTTTGTTATTCCCACCAGGTGAGGTGCCAGAACAATGCAGCCTGTATGGCCGCTCCAGTGATCCACATCCAGGGCGGCGTCTTGTGAAGGCAGAAACGGATCGCCTGCGTTGCCAAAAATGGATTCCACGAAATCAAGATTGCTGACCAGCGCGCCTGGAACAAACAGACGAATTTCCATCGACTGCTGTTCGCAGTAGCCGGGCACTTCGGGACACAATATCGGTCGAATAAGCAACGAGACAAAAGCACTGGCGGGTTTTGGTTCGTTGTGAGTGAACGGCAGTTCCAACAGACTGGTCGGCGGGTTCATCGCGTATTTGAACAGCGCGGCGAATGTGGCTTTCGGCACGCCCTTCTTGTCGCGCGGAATCGGCAGGCCGCCTTCAGTAATATGAAATGTGCCTTCTGTTGTGCGTCGATCATTCGCGGGATTGTGCAGAACGCCATTGCGTACACGATACGATGATCCGAATTCATTCTGATATGCGTCGCCATCATGCGGCAATGACAGTTCGCGCGCGATTCCGTGACGATCAAGAATCACCGTCAGATCCGGCAGCCGCAGCGCGCTGCAGCCTTTGACGCGGTCGAAGTAGCGACGCAGAAATGCTTCGATCCGGGCGTCGGCGGGGCAGTGGATGGAATCGAGTCTTTTGAGACGATGATGATACGTACTCAGAAGTCTGGGCGCACCGAGTCGATCGTGGTCCTCGAAGCATTGAGGAATCGGCAATCCGTTTGCCAGGAGTTTCAGGACGATGTAGCCGGTGATACTGGCTCGCGATTCTGCCTTCTGTTCATTCGACTGATGCGCAATAAACCCAATCGATTCTTCCAGTTCGCGCTCCGACATGTTGTCCGATCTCACCAATTAGAACTCGTGAATCTGCAATCTTTCCTCGCCCCACCCATTCGAAGGATTCCAACAGATGTTGGCAACAACTGCGAATCTACGGAACTTCAATTTTGTGAGGTACAGCGGGATTTCCGCCTGACGGGAACCGAAGTTACGAGGGTGTCTGTTCAAGGGAACACGTGCCTTAAGCCTGCTCACTGGCCGCTTTTTCGACGGCGGATTTCATTTTTGCCAAACCGGTCTTTGCAACTTCCAGGGGATCCTGTTTCCAGTAGTCGCGGTTGAACAACTCAAGGGACAGGATAATGCTGCGCCCGTGGCCTCCGATCGCGTTGAGGATCTTTGACATTGGAGCGACGCCATCACCCGGATAAACGCGGTACGAATCATTCATCTCTTCACGTGACGGCGTTGCCGGATAATCATTGACGTGAAAAACCTGCAAGGCATTGTCGCTCAGCAGATTCAGTCCCGTAAAGTCGGAGCCGCCTTTGAAAATGTGATAAATGTCCAGCAACAGGCAGGCCTTCGGATGGCCGGTCTCACCAACGACGTACATCACCTCGCCGAGCCGCGACAAATTCGCGGAAAAGCCCCAGACTTCAAGTTGAGGCACAACTCCCGTCTGATCACCGACTTCCAGGAGTGTTCGAAATCGCTCGGCCACAATCTGCAGTTCGATCTTCCCAGCGTCGCTCTTGTGAGCACCGACGGGAGGTGCCGCGATTCGTGTGCCGCCGATTGTTCGCAACATCTCCATATCGCGTTTGGATTCTTCAATCGCATTTTTTCGCTGTGCGTCGTCGTCAACGATCCATTGCGAAAAGCCAATGGCACTTTCGACGGTGAGTCCGGCGTCAGAAATTCGTTTGCCAAGATCCGCCAGATTTCCGCCAGAATCGGTGAACTCTCGCAGCGTGGGAATCCATGGTTCAATGGCGTGGTATCCAGCCGCAGCGGCAATGTCGATTTCTTTTTCGATACCCAGTTTGGGCTCTCGAATTGTGCTGGTGTTCAGGCAGAACCGAAATCCGTCGGTCGAGTTTCGGGGTTTACCTGTTGTCAGAAATGTTGCCTCCGGACTGACGGCGTTCGAATCTGACATTGCCAGTCCGGCCATTGAGATTCCAGCAGCGGAGACAAAATTGCGGCGATTGATGGACATTTCAGACCTCGTTCGAGCCATGCAGAAAGGTGCGGGGCAGGGGGATATTGGCCAAATGGCCAGGAACGCGGCAAAACTAACGATTCGTGCTGCCAATTGGAACTGAGACGCCGTATTCGTGATTTTTTCACTCGCACACTGGGAATCAATTCCAAAACCCCAGGCCTTTCCAACCTGCGGATTTCGTGTCTTCGTCACATTCCTGTTCATCCGATGTGTGTGAGTGGCGGATTCTGACTTGAAGTGTCCACAAACGGCGGTACTGTGGGAGGGTAAATGTTTGTGGGGCAGGATTTCTGGCGAAATCCACGAAGCCACTTATAATCATCGACGTAGCTAAAAATCGGAGGCGACTGACTGGAATCCTGTCGTACCGCTGCTTTTCGCTATCGCCTTGC
>Ga0105047_10010773_pt1 | contig 14907 bp, 8 predicted proteins | sample MAT04_FD_78384 | JGI IMG/M metagenome (GOLD analysis project Ga0105047, IMG submission 78384) | Freshwater microbial communities from Lake Fryxell liftoff mats and glacier meltwater in Antarctica - MAT-04 (megahit assembly) | ecosystem: Environmental > Aquatic > Freshwater > Ice > Liftoff... | reverse complement strand
TGTCGTGGGCATTTCGTCAGCCCAACCCTCAGACAGGCCAACTCGCACGCCGGTCGAACAAACCGACCCACCGGAATTGCCACAGTTGGCACGAATCGCTGACGTCAAAGCAATGCTCGACGAAGTCGCGCTGCCACCGGTGCCATTCTGCCCGGCTGGTGAACCGCCGGCGAGGTTCCCGTATACCGCCGAACGACTGAAACACTACGGCCCCGACGGAACTATCGAGGCGATTCTGAAGGATCGCGAGAAGTATCCACTGCGGGTGGCTGTCCTGCAGACGCTCGAAGTCCTCCGCAAGGTGCCGATGCCGGGGAACGCGAAAGGCCCACTGCCGATTGTTCAGATCGACTCACCCGTTGACGGGAAACTGAAACGCACGGTCGAGAAGTCGCAGGATTTCGTGGCGGTCCTGGTTGCGGAGCTGGAAGTCGCGTTGGAAATGATGGTCGACGTGGGGAAACTGCGTGCCGACGAACCGCGGCGATGGCAAGCCCACTACGACTACACGCTCGCCCAACTTCGCCGTCGGCTGGTGTTCGTGCACGAGTACAACAAGCTGCTTGGCGACATCCGCACGGAAAGCCTGCCGAATTTGCCGGACGGATCGACGGGTTGGCGACTCGTGCCAGCCGAACGGCCTCGCAGTCAGATTGCCGTGAAGCGGATCCTCGACAAGTCAACGGAAGGCTTCAACGCTGTGGCGACGGAGTTCAAGGGAACGCCGTGGGAGGTTCTCGCGAACCGTGCGCTGCTCGGGCAACCCGGCCTGGCCTGGGAAGCGATCGTGAAGTAAGCAAGCGATTTGTTGCATCTCGCGCCGTGCGGGTTACCATGTGGGACACGCCACCACACGGGTAATCCCATGACACATCCCACGCGACGCGAGTTCCTTTCAGCCACAGCAGCCGGCGCAGCATCGCTGGCGCTTCCGTCACTAACCCCGGCTGCGGTCACGCGGCCGAGCGGCAAGGCGACATCGTGCATCTTCATAAACATGGTGGGCGGGCCAGCACACCTCGACACCTTCGACCCGAAGCCGGGCGCGCCATCGGAAGTGCGTGGCCCGTTCAGTTCGATTCAAACAAAGACACCCGGGGTGCGCGTCAGCGAGTTGTTCCCGAAGCTCGCGACGCTGACCGACAAGTTCTCGTTGATTCGGTCGATGCACCACACTGCCCCGCCGATTCACGAAGCTGGTTTCCAGTTGCTGAACACCGGTCGCCTCTTCCGCGACGGCCCCGAATGGCCGAGCGTCGGGGCCGTGGTGGACCATCTGTTCGACCGAAAATGGCCAGATATGTCGAGCTGGAGTGTCTGGCCGGACCTTCGCATCAACACGGGCATCTCGATTGGGCACGGGCAGAGTTCGGGGTGGTTGGAACTCGGCGTATCCACACCGTGCACCCTGGACCCTTCCACATATCCGTTTGATGGGTGTTGCGCGCTCGCGGCCGCTATGAAGGAACTCGGTTGTCGTTTCCTCACGATCAACCAGTTCTCGACCGTGTTCGATTCGCCGTCGTGGGATTGTCACGCCGACGGCGGCTCGCTCCGCACCGACATGAACGACATCCGTAACACGGTCGCGCCGAGCTTCGACACGGCGTTCGCGGCACTTCTCACCGACCTCGATGAACGCGGACTGCTCGAAACCACGCTGGTCGTTGCGACGGGCGAGTTCGGTCGCACGCCGCTGCTGAACTCGAACGGCGGTCGCGATCACTGGGCGGGGGCGTGGACGGCACTCGTCGCAGGGGGCGGTACGAAAGCAGGGCAGGTCGTCGGTCGAACCGACGCGAAGGGCACGGAACCGACCGACCGACCCGTGACGCCGCAAGAGCTGGTGTCGAGCATCTTCCACGCGATGGGCGTTTCGCAAGACGCAACGATTCCCGGTCCGGATGGCAACCCAGTCGCGGTTTATCCGGGCAAGCCCGTGCTGGAACTGTTCTGACGCAGATGATTCACCACGAAGGACACAAAAGACACAAAGGAAAGACCATGATGAAATGTTGCATCCGCCTCGGCTTCACTGCCTTCCTTTGTGTCTTTTGTGTCCTTCGTGGTGGATCTCCGTCCCCCGCAGCAGAGCCGTTGGCGAACACGAAACCTCTCACCGAAGACGGCGACCTCGCAGCGAAGATGGTTCAGGGCATCCACAAGTATCTCGACCGCGAAATCGCTGCATCCCCGAAGAACCGCGACGCAATGTGGAAGGCCGAGAAAGCCGTTGCACCGCATCGCGATTCCCTGAAGAAGTTGCTCGGCATCGTCGATCAGCGAGTCCCGCCGCGGATGGAGTACATCTCCGGACCGGGCGAACCGGCTGTGATCGCGGAGTGCGACGCCTTCACGGTGTCTGCGGTGCGGTGGTCGGTGCTGCCCGGCATCGACGGCGAGGGTCTACTTCTCGAACCGAAGGGAAAGAACAAGGTCATCGCGAATGTCGTTGTGATCCCCGATGCGCTGTGGACGCCGGAACAAATCGCCGGTCTCACGAAGGACGCGAAAGGACCGAAACCATTCGCAGCACGCCTCGCGGATATCGGTTGCCGCGTCGTCATTCCCGTGCTGATCGACCGCAACGACAACCTCTCCGCGAATCCGAAACTGAACCGCACGACGAACATTCCGCACCGCGAGTTCGTTCACCGCATGGCCTACGAAATGGGCCGCACCCTCGTTGGCTTTGAAGTGCAGAAGGTTCTCGCGGCGGTCGATTGGTTTCGTGATGCTCACAAGGACACACGAATCGGTGTAATGGGCGTTGGCGAGGGGGGCCGTGTTGCGCTTTATGCCGCTGCTGTGGATGAACGCATCGCGGCCGTGCAGGTTGCGTGCGCTTTCGGCGAGCGGGAAGGGATGTTCAACGAACCGCTCGACCGCAACTGGTGGGGGGCGTTGCGTGAGTTCGGGGATGCCGAGGTTGCTTCGCTCATCTCCCCGCGAGGCCTCAACGTTCACCCCTTCAAGAAGCCTGCTCTCGAACCCTGGCCAACGTGGGAGGGGCCACCAGCGGCGAAGCCCGGCAAAAGTGGCGCGGCCCCTGGAACAATCAAGCCGATTGAAAATCTGGAAGAGGTCAAACGCCTCCGGAACCTTGTGCCTCCGGTCGAGCGGTTCGGTCCGCCTGCTCCGGAAGACGACTGGTATGGCTGCATTGAGTTCGTCGAAGTGATCGCACGCCAAGTAGAACCGTTCGGGTTGAACCTGAAGCCCGTGTCTGTCGTCGCCGACAAACGGAAAGACTTCGACCCGGCTCCTCGACACAAGCGGCAGTTCGACCAGCTCGTCGCGTTCACGCTGAAACTCTGGCGCGACAGCGACGCGGTTCGCCGAGAGTTCTGGAAGAAGGCCGACTTCAAAACCGTCGAATCGTGGGAGAAGACCACCGAATGGTATCGCGATTACTTCCACACCGAGGTGATCGGCAAGCTGCCCGAGCCGACGATGCCACTCAACCCACGCTCCCGGCAGATCTACGACGAACCGACTTGGACCGGCTACGAAGTCATGCTCGACGTGTACCCCGATGTCTTCGCGGAGGGGATTCTGCTGCTGCCGAAGGGCATGAAGCCGGGCGAGAAACGGCCCGTGGTCGTGTGCCAGCACGGACTCGAAGGGCGACCCGTCGACACGATCACCGTCGAGAAGCGGCCGGTCTACAACCACTTCTCGAAGCGCCTCGTCGAACTCGGGTACATCGTGTACGCCCCGCAGAACCCGTACATCGGCAAGACCGACTTTCGCCAGATTCAACGCAAGGCACAGCCGCTAAAGCTGGCCCTGTTCAGCTTCATCATCAGGCAGCATCAACGCACCATCGACTGGCTCGAAACGCTGCCGAACGTGGACGCGAAGAAGATCGCGTTTTACGGCCTCAGCTACGGCGGCAAGACGGCGATGCGTGTGCCTGCGGTCGAGAAGCGATATTGCCTCTCGATCTGCTCGGCCGACTTTAACGAATGGATCGGCAAGAACGTGTCGATTGATTTGCCGATGAGCTACATGTGGACGAGTGAATACGACATGTACGAGTTCGATCTGGGGAACACGTTCAACTACGCGGAGATGGCGTTCCTGATCGCGCCGCGGCCGTTCATGGTGGAACGCGGTCACGATGACGGCGTCGGCACTGACGAGATGGTGGCGTATGAGTATGCGAAGATTCGCTACCTGTACCAGAATCGGCTGAACATCCCCGACCGCACGACAATCGAGTTCTTCGCGGGCGGTCACGAGATTCGAGCGAAGGGAACGTTCGAGTTCCTGAAGACGCACCTCGCGTATCCGAAGTGAGAATTTGCCGCTTGCGGGGAAGCGGATTGCTCATGCAATGCCGCAAGCGGCAAAAAACTATTACTTCTCGGGGCGTTTCACGTCATCGACCTTCGCCCAGAAGTCCTTGTTCGCGTGCAGTGAGAACCCGGTCAGCAACTCCTTCATCCGCTCGACCTTCGCGCGGATGTACTTGTCCTTCTCAACTCGCGCCGCGATCAACTTCGGCTCGACCATCATGTGAGCAAACAGTTCCGCCTTGTCTTCCTCAACCCCCGCAGCGGCGTAGCGATTCAGGAAGCCGGGTTCGTCTCTCCCGGTCGTCGTCACAGTCGGATCATCCTGAAGTTTCGCACCACCGGGGCCGTACTTGAAGCCGGGCGGGTTCAGCCTCCCCCAGCGTTCGTCTTCGTAGAGACGACCGTCGTCCTTCAGATCGACGAGGTGAAAGAACTCGTGGTGGATCACCTTCCGCACGTAGAGTTCGTCATGTCGGCCGCGTGTCACGTCGAGGTAAAGCGTGTCGTGTTCGAAGTCGGGCACGGCGGTTCGCTTCTGCCCCGCGAAGGACAGGTCCTTGCAGAACACGACCGCCTTCAGTCCCGTCTTCTTCACCAGTTCCGTTGGATACAGCGACCACTCGAACGCGAAGATGGCAGCATACGAGTCTGCTTCCTTGCGGTCGGCCTCGGCACCGTCGACGGGTCCGTGCTGCGTCTTCACCGGGAAGATCGGAGCGAGAAGCACGAGTTCGAGCTTGTACTTCTTGCCGACGGCTGTGACGTCGGTCGCCAGCGGCTTCGGCTGCGCAACGGCGCTCCCACACGCCATCGCGACGAACACAAACGGCGTGAGGAAGCGAAGCATGGGCGTTGTTCAAAGTTTGTTAGCGACCCATTAGTGACTTCAACGCGGAGATTAATTCACTGTGGTCGAAGGTGAACCCGGTGTCGAGTAGTTTTTTTGGCAAGGTTCGCAAACTGGTGAGCAAGGCGTCGTCCGCAATCCCTCCAAACATCACACGCAGCACAGAGCGCGGCAGCCAGAAAAACGCTGGCCTCCGCAGCACCCGCCCGAGCGACTTGGTGAACGTGCGGTTTGTAACGGGTTCAGGGGCACACGCATTCACCGGCCCACTGATTGTCTCGTGCATCAGGCAGTGGTGAATGGCCCCGACGAGATCGCCAACGGTGATCCACGGTATCCACTGCTTTCCGGAACCGAGAACCGCCCCGACGCCCGCCTTGAACGCCGGGAGTTGCTTCCCAAGCGCTCCGCCTCTCGGACTCAGCACGACGCCGATTCGCAGGTTCGTTGTGCGAACGCCAGCGTTGCGAGCAGGATCGGCCGCAGCTTCCCACGCCTTGCAAACGTCCGGGAAGAAGCCCGTGCCGGCGGGTGAATCCTCGGTCAGAATCTCGTCGCCACGAGTGCCGTAGAACCCGACCGCCGACGCACACACGAACGCCTTTGGTCGTGAACCCTCTGGCATCGCGGCAATCGCATCAGCAACAATCCGTGTCGGGCCGGTTCGGCTCTCCGTGATCTTCCGTTTCTTCTCGTCGCTCCAGCGTCCGGATGCGACGTTGTCCCCCGCGAGGTGAATCACCGCATCAACGCCTTCTAGTACCTTCGGATCAAGCGGTTCGGCCGGGTTCCAGTTCAGCCACCTCGTTCCGTCATCAAAGGGCGGTTTCCCTTTTCCCGTCACGAGACGCACAACGCGATGCCCTCCCGATGTGAGGAACGGCACCAACTCGGAGCCGACGACGCCACGCGAACCGGTCACGGCAACAGTGAGTCTCGGGCGGTCGCGATAATGGTTGTGCCTGCGAAGGTCGCTCGCCGTGAGTGCGTGCCGATATGCGAAGACTGCCGCGAGCCGTTCGCGAACCATCCCACCGCCGAACACGCTCCCGAGACCACCGAGCGGCACGCGATACTCGATTTGTTCCTCGAGGTACGACGCGCTCGGGCCGTCCGGGATGAACCTGTGCGTGTGGTTCCAGTACGCGAATGGTCCCTTGAGCTGCCGATCCTGGAACTGCCTGCCGGGCTGGAAATCGTAGCCTTCCGCAACCCACGTCGTCTTCAGCGGCCCAAGGATCGGCGTGCGGAACTCCATGCGGTAGCCGTCTGTGCCGAAGTTGCCGTGCGCGGCATTCATCTCGATCTGTTCCCACGGCGGCTGCAACCGCTGGAACGCGAGTGGTCTGCTGTGCCAGGCGTATAATTCGTCGGCCGACACGGGCATCGGCGAACGCAAGGTGAACGTGGCGTTTGGCATGATACAACCAGTGTAGCTGTTGGCTGCCCCGCTGGGGCAGCCGCTTCACGGGGGTAACCGCAATGCCGCCGCCTCGCATCACAATTCGCAACCTCCATGCCGACCTCGCCGCGAGCGCCGACTACTACCGCTCCGATACGTCGGCGGTTGAAGCGAGTCGGGCGCGTGTAATGGCTGCGACGGCCGACGGGCACGCTCACTACGGCATCAACACCGGTTTTGGTGCGCTCGCGAACAAGCGTGTCCCCGACGACCAGCTCCACCAACTTCAGCGGAATCTGCTGTTGAGTCACGCGGTCGGCGTCGGCGAACCGGTGCCAGCCGAAATCACCAGTGTCATGCTTCGCTTGAAGATACACGGCCTCGGGCTTGGCTATTCCGGCGTGTCGCTGCCGACGTTCCGCAGACTGCTCGACTTCGACCAGCACAATCTCGTGTCGGTCGTCCCGAGTCGCGGAAGCGTCGGTGCCAGCGGCGACCTTGCTCCGCTTGCTCACCTGTGCTTGCCGCTCATCGGTCACGGAGAATTCTGGAACGACTCGCGGGCCGGTCCGGTGCCCGCCGCTGAACTGCTACGAAGACACGATCTGTCGCCGATCGAACTCGGTGCGAAGGATGGCCTGGCGCTCATCAACGGCACGCAACTCATGAGCGGCTACGGCAGCTACGTGCTGGAGAAGTGCGTCAGGCTGCTCGATCTGTTCGACCTGAGCGCGGCGATGTCGCTGGAAGCGTTGCAAGGCAGCATCAGGCCGTTCGACGCTCGCATTCATGCTGTGCGTCCCCATCCGGGGCACGGAATTGTTGCGGCGAACGTGCGGAAGTTGCTCGAAGCGAGCGAGATTCTGGAGTCACACCGAAACTGCGGGAAGGTGCAAGACCCATACTGCCTGCGGTGCGTACCACAGGTTCACGGGGCGAGCCGCGACGCACTTGGTTACGCGAGTTCGGTCCTCGAAGTGGAAATGAACGGCGTGACCGACAACCCGCTCGTATTCGAGGATGGCGACATCGTGAGTGGGGGGAACTTCCACGGGCAACCGCTCGCGTTCGCACTGGACTTCGCTGCGATTGCACTCGCCGAACTCGCCAGTATATCCGAGCGACGCATCTACCTGCTGCTCGAAGGGCACGACGGATTGCCGAAACTGCTCATGCGAGAAACCGGGCTGAACTCCGGCTTCATGATCCCGCAATACACGGCTGCGGCGTTGGTCAGCGAGAACAAAGTGCTTTGTCACCCGGCGAGCGTCGATTCGATCCCGACGAGCCTCGGGCAAGAGGATCACGTCAGCATGGGAAGCATCTCGGCAGTGAAACTATTGCGGGTCTTCGAGAACGTGGAAACGGTTCTGGCGATCGAAATGCTGACAGCGACCCAGGCGCTCGACTACCGGCTGCCGTTGCGTCCGGGTCGGGGTGTACTCGCTGCTCACCGATTGATGCGGGAGGCGTGTCCGCACCGTGAGGCGGATTACCTGTTCCGCGACGATCTCGAAAAGGTGTTCGCGTTGGTGCGAGGTCGGGAACTGCTGAACGCGGCCGGAATGAGTTGACGAGGTGGTGAAGGTTTTGGGTCCTCAACACGAAGCAATGGCACGCGGATATCGCGGATGAAACGCGGATCGAGAGGATCAGAAGAAACCCGTTCTTTGAAATCAATGCTGCTGTTTTGATCCTCTCGATCCGCGTTTCATCCGCGATATCCGCGTGCCATTGCTTCCTAACTTTTCCCGCCAGCGAGACGGGCTTTTTTCAAAACGTCACTACTTCGCTTCCAGCAACGCCCGCGATTTCATCCATTCGCTCAGGCGAAGCGGCCACGTCTCAAGGCTCTTTTGTCCCTTCGCCAGCCCCACGCCGTGCTGTCCCTTCTCGTAGATGTGCAACTCCACCGGAACGCCCGCCTTCTTGCACGCCAGGTAAAACCGCACGGCATTCTCTGGCACCACAACGGTGTCAGCGCTCGTGTGGAAGATGAACGTCGGCGGCGTTTCCTTCGTCACTTGCTTCTCGTTCGAGTAAAGCTCGATCAGTTTCTCGTCTGGCTTCGGACCGATGAGGTTGTTCCGTGAACCATTGTGCGTCACGCCCGCTTCCATCGTGATGACCGGGTACGCCAGAATGAGAAAGTCAGGGCGGCTGCTCGTCTTGTCGATTGCGTCGCCCTCCGTCAGGCCGGTGTCGAAGTGAGTTCCGGCTGTGCTCGCGAGGTGACCGCCCGCCGAGAAGCCCCAAATGCCGACTCGCTTCGGATCGACGCCATAATCTGCAGCCTTCGCACGAACCGTTCGGATGGCTCGTTGTGCGTCGGTCAGCGGTGCCGCGAGTAGCGGGCCAGCGCGTTCCTTGTTGGCAGTTCGATACTTCAGCACGAATGCGTGAACGCCCAGCCCATTCAGGAACTCCGCGATCTGCTTGCCTTCGTGGTCGTTCGCCAAACCACCGTAGCCACCGCCCGGACAAACCACGACACCCGCACCGTTGGACTTGTCCTTCGGAGCAAGCCAAATCGTGAGAGTTGGCTTGTCGGTGTCCGTTTCGCCGACGCTGAGTGGAGCCTTCCCTTCCCACAGGGGAACGGTTGGATTCGCAGGCTGCGCTGCGAGCGCTAGCAAGAAAGAAGCGACGAACATAGGGGAACCACCGATGAGGGAGGAAGTGGGAGATGCGGCTGCGATTAAGGTAGTGTTGCGCGATCAGAAGTGAATGAACCTCGAAGCCGACGCAGGCGGGAGCCGTGGTCGGTGCCGGCGGCACGAGTCAAGCAAGTGCCGCAGCCGTGCGATCCGAGAAGATCAACTTCGGCCAGCAGAAGCAGGTTGCGCCGCGAGCATTTCGCCTATCACCCGACGAAGCATTTGCCCCGTGGTCATACCCCGGCGACTCGCGGCGGCCTCCAACTCCATCGCCTGCCACCGCGGCAGCAGGAGCGGCAGCTCCACGACTTCTTGGTCGATGCGAGCCACGTCAGATGAGATTCCGTCAAATAGTGGTTGCACGTTATCACCTACCGTGGAGTGCGTGAGCGGTAGCGCGTTAGGCGATACCGAAGGTCGCGGGCCGACGATCAAACTCCTGCATCCTGACTCCGCGCAGTGCGGAGTACGTCAACCCCGTGCGCCTGGCATCCTACCCCGAGTCTGGATCGCCAACAAGAACCGTGTTCCAATTCGTCGCGATTTAAGTCTCGTTTGATTAGTTGAGGATCGCGGAGTTCCGAAGGCTGAGAAGCTCAATGATTCTGGGCCGACGCTGAACTGCTGAGGCGACAGCAAATCATTGCAACGCGTATGCCGATTAAAAAATCATCCGCAGAGTTCGCTGTAAAATCTTATCGAAATTGGACTTAAATCGGTTATTTTAGTGGAATCGTGATTGAGAGGCCAAAATTCTGCCCACTTTCAATGCACTCCGTGTTCCGGAATAAGCAGGGGTTGGTGCCAGTCCACCGATTGAACGGACTGGACCTATCGGGACAGTATGGGAGGTTGGGTTGGGATTGGCGAACGCATTATTCCGAGAAGCAGGGTGAGGGCCATGGGTTCCGACGGTTCCGCCACCCGCAACGAGAATTACGAGAAAGATGTTGACGCGGCATCGCGAAGGGGGGCAAGTCAGGTTAAGATTTTTGAATGTGGCACTCTCTGCCCCCAACCCATCAAACGCTGATTTCCCCGCGCTCGCGGAGCGGAACTCATGACGAACAACCCGAACGACCACGACCCCAAACCCCTTCATCAGACCGACCCGGCGGACATCCCGCCGCTGCCGGACGAGGAAGCCGATGAAGTTCGGATCGAGGACCTCCCCGATCTCGGTCCTGTTGATCTGGCCGAGCTTTCGGGTGACCTCCCACTGGATGATCCCGCTCACGAAGGTGGGGGCATCTGGTCCGAGCGAATCCCGGACCCGCAGATGCCAATCTCACCGAACTCCGATGTCGATGTTGGGTCGTTCGATCTTCCAACTCCCTCAGCGGATCCCGCGTCCTTCGCGAATGAGGGCCTCGTGGACTTCCCTGACCCGAGTGAGCAAGGCGACAGCGATTCTGCGCCCCTCTTCAAGCCACCAACGAATCCCACGCCAAAGGATGATCTCGCAGGGGCCAGCGGGAACCTCGACCCGGTCGCACCAATTGCGCCGGCCTCTGGGTGGTTCGACGCCAGCGAACTGGAGAAGTCGGGTGATCCCCGACTCAAAGCGGAACGCGAATTCACGGACTCCGACCTGTTCGGTGGGCCGCTCGCCAAACTCGGGCAATTGATCCCGATCGAGAGTTCGGACATCTTCACGGGTGGGCACGTTCCGAACGCCGACCTTGCTGCGACATCCGACGTGCTCCTCGGAGCGGCTCTGGACTACGCGACGGACGACAATTCGCCGGGGAACACAGGGGAGGTACCGGCGGTGGGCTCGCCGTCGGAACTGCCGCTCGGAGTGATGCCACTCCCCGGCGTGGAGTCCGATGAGTTGCGAGAGGCTCAGCGCCGGGAAGCTCGGATGCTCGAAGCTCAGTCGCTCACAGACGAAGTCGAAGAACGCGACTTCATCGACGACGACAGCCTCTTTGATGGTCTCGTTGCTGAGAGTCCCGATCATTTTTCGGGCGAAGAACCACCCGAGCCCAAGCCGGCACCGACACCGCCGAAACAGGAAGCGATCACGCCACCGAAACGTGACCTGCCCAAGCTGCCAGTTCACGATCCCGACCTCCGGGAACTGGGGCTTACGCCTGACTTCGGGGCCAGTCCGAAATTCACCCCCGACGCCTCGAGCATCCTCGCCGACCTTTCGGTGATGGGTTCGCAGCGATTCGACAGCGCATCCGAAGTGCGACTGGATTCTCCCGAGTTCGGCCGCACGGTGGGAGGCGAAGGGAACGACGGCAGCGAGTTCGGTCTTGAGCTGCCGCCGGACGACAGGCTCTCTCCGGACCAACAAGCCCGAGCGCCGCAGGCACCCGATTCCGCGTCGATTGTGTGGAGTAATCCTGACTCCATCTCTCCGGATGACGACGACGAAGGCACGCTTCCTGAAGTCACCCTCGAAGATGATGACGAACCAGCATTTGTGCCGTACAAGGGGAAACCAGCGGGGCACACGGACCCTTCGCTGGTGGACGACGCGAACGACTCGGTCGAGTTCAGCGACTTCCCGAGTGCGGAGGATGAATCCACAGCATCGCAAGTCTTCCGCTCTGCCTTGAAGAACCCGACGACACCGTCTCCGAAGCCTGGCCTCAAGCCAGCAAAGGCCAAGACAGAGGAACCCACGGTCGATTGGGACCTAGACGCGAACGAGTCCGATCTCGAACTCCCTGATTTTGAACCGACCAACCCGGCACGCCCTGAAACGGGGTCGCGACGCCCCGGACAAGACCCTCACGAGGCTCCCACCAAGGAATCCAAGGCGGTCATGCCTCCGGTTGCTGAGAAGAAGGATTCCGGAAAAGCGAAGCCGAAATCGGGCTCGAAAACTGGCGAATCCGTCGAGATCGACTGGATGTCCGGATCGGCACCGCAACATCCTGTCTCGTCGGCTTCCGCGTCGACTTCCGGGATTGTGGGGCCGGTCGTTGTCGGCAACTGGGGGTCGGAGTCCATCGTCCAGAAGAATGCTGATCTGGTGCCAGTCCCCGTTCCGGCTCGGGCACCGGTTGCGCATGAGATCTACGAGGAGCCGACCGAGGATGAGCCGGAAGATCCGATCCACACTCGGCGAACGAAGCCGGATTTGTCAATGAGGGGCGACCGTGAGCCGCGTCGATCAGGCAAGGGCGGTTGGCTTGGCGGAACGCTCGTTGGCATGGTGATCGCGGGTGGCGCGTGCGCAGGAGCGTACTTCGGCAACCTCATCCCTAACGGAGGGAAGGACACCACGACGCAGGCGCCTCCGGGTAAGCAAGGCAATCCGGACGCTGCGACCACGCCGGACGGAAAACAACCGTCGGCGGCTGATGTGTCGGCGGCCGTTCGTGCGGGCGACCCGGCTGGTGCGAAGAAACTCGCAGCCGCGATCAAGGATCCTACGCCACAGATGAAGGCGGCGCAAGGCGAAGCCGAGTTGTTCTCGCTGCTGCAAGAACAGAAAGACGCCGCGACGATCGCGGCGACCAATCCGGCACTCAAGGTCGCACACCAGAAATTGAAATCCTTCCTGGATGACGCCGCTGCGAAAAGCCCCGAGGCGGAGAAGGCAGCCGTCAAGGCGACGATTCAACTCGGCGTCGTCCACCAACTCGCTGGAGAATTGGACAGGGCACGGAAGGTCTATGAAGACGGGAGGGAGCAATTCCCCAAGTACGCTAGCACCTTCGATGCGGCACTGAACCGTCTGGACGCGACAGCCGCGCCACCCGCACCGATGCCTGATGGCAATTCGCGACGACTGACGCCGGCCGACGCGAGGCAACTCTTGTTCGCGGTCGTGCTGCTTCAGGATGAAACGCCTGCGAAGGAAGAGGAAGTCGAAGCGGGCGTGTACTTCTGGAAGGCCATCAAAATGGCCAAGTTCGAGAACTACACCGAGGCCCTGGTGTTCATCAAGAAGGCGAAGGTGGCGCACGTCAAGCAGGCGAAGGCGATGGCCGGTCGCGGGCTGAACCCGCTCTCCGACCCACTCGAGCAGATCTTCCCCCGCGCGTGCGACGACCTCAAACTGTACTGGGAACTTCAAGCCGCGATCTCCTCGAACAAGACGATCGCGGATGCCTTCCAAAAGGACGGAGCCGAGAAGGCACTTGGCGAGCTTGAGAAGCGAGCCGCCGGCGCCGTGAAGTTGATGACCGATCTCAAAGAGAGCACCGACAAACTCACCGTTGCGGCCAAGGATTTGAAGGACGCGAAGGATCTCGTCGCCAAGTTGGAGAAGGACTTCAAGGAAGCCGACGAGGCGAAGGTCACGGCGGAGAAGAAGCTCGAAGCGGAAGAGAAGGCCCGCAAGGGACTCGACGAGGTCGTGAACGGCGTGGTGAAGGAACTGCAAGCGGCCAAACTGTTGCCTGAGAAGTTCGACAACGCCGAGTTGCTCGCCGCTCACAAGAAAGGTCTCGAAAAGGGGGCAGGCCCGACGCTCAGCAGTTTACTCTCCCCCGAGACGATGGCGGTCGGCGGGGCGGGCCTCAGTGCGGCCCAACTCCTCGACATTTCCGAGCGAATGGCGAAGTCGGAGCGGTCATCGAATGTCGCAACGGACAAGCTCGCGACCGAGGTGAAGCGGCTCACGACCGAACACGCTGAGGCGATGAAGAAGCTGACCGACGCCCACGCGACGGGCGTGTCGAAGTTGAAGGACGATCAGACCGCCGAGCTGAAGAAGTCCGCCGACAAGTACGCCGCTGATTCCAAGAAGCTCACTGACGGATTTGAGGCGAAGATCAAGGATTTGGATGCTGCGGTCACTGCTGAGAAGAAGCGCACCGAGGAGGCTGTCGCTGCCGAGAAGAAACGGACAGAGGAGATCGCGGCGAAGTTCAAGACCGACCTCGGCAACGCGGTGAGCCCGGCACAGGCCATCGACTTGTGGTTGCCGTTGCTGGTGGAACTGCGTCGGCCGTCAGATTCGGAAGGTGCCCTGGCAGCGGCGACGAAGGTGCTGACGACCTCGCCGCCCGATTCGGAAGACGTTGCGAAGGCTCGCACCGTCGCGGGGTTGGCACTGCTGTTCCAGAACAAGTACGCCGAGGCGAAGGCACAGTTCGACGCGGCGAAGTCGAACCCGAACTACGAGGCCGCTCTCACCGCGAAGAAGCTGTGGGCGACTGCTGCGGAAGTGGGGTTGCAGTCGGTGAGTGATCCGCTCGCGGCGTATCGTCGTTCGCCCGAGTTGCCGAGTCGCGACACGGCGACAGCGGCCCGGTTCCTCGACGCTGGCATCAAAGCCTACAAGGCTGGTAAGTTCAAGGATGCCATCACCGCGTTGACCGACTCCACGAAGGCCGATTCGACGGACGCTGTGGCGTGGTACTTCCTGGGTGCGGCGAAGATCGCGACGGGATCGGTCGATCAAGGGAAGGACGACATTCGCCAGGGTGCGGTGCGTGAAGGGACGTCGAACGTTTCGACGCAGGTGATCAGTCGGGCGCTGTCGCCGATTCAGGGCAAGGCTCGCGATGCGATCACTGCCGCGCGACCGTGACCGAAGCCACTTTGCGAGCCACGGGGTTTATCCCCGTGGTTTTTGCATTTTCCAAGACCACGGGGATAAACCCCGTGGCTCGCAAAGCAACTCAACTATTCCAGATCCCACACAACGACGTGGCCGAATCTCGCTCCGGCGACAGCCGTCAGCCCATCCGGCGCAACCGCGAGACACATCAAGCCGTCGATTCGCCAACT
>Ga0105047_10010772_pt1 | contig 14909 bp, 10 predicted proteins | sample MAT04_FD_78384 | JGI IMG/M metagenome (GOLD analysis project Ga0105047, IMG submission 78384) | Freshwater microbial communities from Lake Fryxell liftoff mats and glacier meltwater in Antarctica - MAT-04 (megahit assembly) | ecosystem: Environmental > Aquatic > Freshwater > Ice > Liftoff... | reverse complement strand
GGGATCTGGATGCCGGCCCGGGGCGCCAGCCGGCAGACGCACTGCTGCGAAAAATACTGTGAACCGCAGCCGCGGTCGCCGGACCACTCGTCCAACGCGGCGCTCGGATGATAATCAATCGGGGCAAAAGCCATTTCGCTCAACCAACTGAGGATGTGCCCCTGGGCATCGACATAACCGGCCGCTTCACTCGAGCCCAGCGCAATCCCCAACACGCCGTTGTCTTCCAACGACATGGAGCCGGCCAGGGCGGTGACATCGCCATCATTGATCACTTCCACCGGCACCTGCATTTCCTGGCGCAGGCGCAGGAACAGGCCGTGGATTTCGGCAAAGCGCTCCGGCGCAACGGCACGAAAGAGCGAGGCTACCATGGGGCGGTTATCGATGATAATCCCGGCAGAACTGCCGCCAATGGCATCTACCCGTGGCATTTTTGCGGCGGCGCTGCGAATTGCACTGAGGATTTCACGGTAATGATATTCGGGGTCGCTGTTTTTACGCGGCTCCCAGATCACTTCCTCAGAAAAAACCGCTTCGCCATCGATCACGGCACTCACTTTGCGATCCGAGGCGCCCAGGTCAAAACCGATCCGGCAGCCCTTGAGGTGCCGGCCAAGCCGTTTGCCGGTCTCATTGGCCGGGGGCACCTCGTCCGGCCGGCAGGCCAGCACGCTGAAGGGTTTTTCATACACGTGCTCGCCCATAAATTGCGCATCGAACTGGCGCACACCGCCCGGCGCATACATCTGGCGGATGGCGGCGCCGATGCTGTGCGGCCCCCCGATATAAATTTTATGGCCGCCACGCTGCCAGAGCAAAAACTTGACCAGGCGCTCCACATAGGCCAGGTTGGCTATGGCTTGCGGGTGGTCCGGGGCAAATACTACTGTCTCATAGCGTGAAAATTCGCCGCCGCTGCGTTCCATGCCGATGATCAGGGGCACAGCCACGCCCGCCGTGGAGCGCACAAAAGCGTGGTTTGCCAGCACCGCGGGACGAAAGTCCGGCTCCAGCGCCGGGAGAAACCTGGGTTCAATCAGTTGAAATGAATCTGCCATGCGTATTGCTCCAGATGGCTGTTAATTAAATGCACATATCTGAGTGGGTGGGAAGTCTCCACCGTGGATCATATCAAATTTTTCCCATACAATCCCAATGATTTTCACAGCCATCGTGTACGAGATTATCAAGGAATGATTCGCCTGTCAAGCCTTCATCCAAAATCGTTTCATCGAAGGTCGTTTAATGACAGCCCCGTCTCGAATTAAATAAGGCGAGGGTCTGTGCCAAGAAATGACACAGACCCTGCTTCGTTTGGGCAAGTTTACACCTGGGGCGGCTCTGCGCCGGCTTGGGCGGCGGCTTCGGCAGCATGTGCCCTGCGGTGCATTTCGGCAAACATGGGCGGTACGCCGTTCTGCCATTGCGCGCGGTGCTGCATGTGCATGCCCATGTGGCGGCGGCCGAATTTGCACATCAGCCCAATCGCGAGCGGAAATACCAAAAAGGGGAAGACAAACCCCATAGGATGGGGACCCGCCTGACACGGGTGATCGTTATGTGCGTGTTGCATTTCAAACTCCTGTTTTATGATCGAATTGAGTTTAGTATACGCAACGATTATGGAGAATTTATGGCAGGGGTGTGGAAGAGTCGGGCAGGTTGATTTATTAATGTACTGTATCTGCTCAGTCTGTGCAGCGTAACAGCCCCATCCCCCCTGCCAAGGAAGGGGGAAACTGGAGGTTTTGAAACACCCGATTTGAAAGATTCCCAGGCACTTTTGGATGAGTTGTGGAAGAAATAACCGTACGTTGAGTGTCAAACCGTTGGAGCGCTCAACGCCGCAAAAACCAACCCCCAGCCCCATCGGTCAAAAACTGCCTGGGGTCTTATAATCAACACATGAACCATTCATCCGCGCATCCTATCATTCGCGTATTATTGGCCGACGATCACGTCATCGTGCGTGCAGGCATTCGTCAATTTTTAGAACAGGATCCCGCTATGGAAATTGTAGCTGAGGCCGGAAACGGGCAGGAAGCCTGTGAGCTGATCGAGCAGCACCAGCCAGATGTGGCGGTGCTCGACATTCAGATGCCAAAGATGAGCGGGATCGAGGTAACCCGCTGGCTGCGCACCCATCGCCTTACCACCGGTGTGCTGGTTCTGACCGCCTACGATGATGAGCCGTATGTTCAGGCGGTGCTCCAGGCAGGTGCGAATGGCTATGTACTAAAATCATCCGATCCCCAGGAAATTGTTCAAGCAGTGATCGATGTCTTCCAGGGAAAATCGGTACTGGACCCGGTTTTGACTCAGAAATTTATGGCGCAATTAGCCAGAAAGCCAGAGCCCAGCATAACCGACGATTTATCGGAGCGCGAGCTGCAGGTATTGGCCCTTACGTCAAAAGGCTTCACGAACAAGGCCATCGCGGCCCAGTTATCGATCAGCGACCGCACTGTCCAAAACCATCTGGCCAACATTTTTAGCAAACTTCAGGCCGAAAGCCGCACCGAAGCCGTGATGAAAGCCGTCTCCCTGGGATTAATCTATCCGGATCGCCCCAGAGTGGAATAAGAAAGCTGAGGTGCGTTTGCTCAAATCCAGTCGTTCTACCTGGCTTGGTTTCACCTGGCAGCTTTTCCTGGTAACTGTTTTGCCATTAACCGTCCTGGTGTTGGCCGTTGCCTTCGGCAGCCAATCGCTGCATCATGATGCCATGCGCTCCCTGGTGGGAGATCGTGATTTACGCGCCGTTCGCGCCGCTGCGAACAGCCTGGAACAAGAAATCATGCACCGCGTTTTCATCGTGCAGATGTTGGGACGTGAACTCGGTTCCCGAACCAATTTCAATGGTCTCTCATTAAGCAGCACTGAAGTTTCCGCCGGCTTTGACGGCGGCATTGCACTGTTTTCCTCCGAGCGCGACTTGATTCTGGCCTCACAACCCGCCGAATTTTGGGCCAGCCTAAAAAACACCCTTCCGGGCTATTTGGATACCATCTCAAATCAAACCGGCATCCCGGCCTTTTCTCCCCCGCTGTGGATCACAAGTGAAAAAAAGTCATTCGTGTTGGTGGGCACGCAAACCGAAGCGCATACCTTCCTGCTGGGTGCCTTCACCCCGACCTTTCTGGTCCAGAACACCCTGGAAAGTTTTGTCAGTTCCGGTCAAATTACCGCGTTGGTGATCAACCGTGTGGAAACTGCGAGCGGCTACGAAGTTTTGTATCGCACCGGCCCGGGACGAACCGATGAACATTCCGCCGGCCATCCTGGCATTCTGGAATCGCTCAATGGCGAAAGTGGGATTAATTATTTTCACGGCAGCGGCGGGGAACATGTGGTGGCGTTTACCCCGATCGCACCCATAGGCTGGGGGCTGGTCATCGAAGAAGCCTGGGAAGATATCGCAAACCCGTATTTGAACACCACCCAGGCCGCACCGCTGGTGGTAGTCCCGGTATTCCTGCTGGCCCTGGTGGCTTTATGGTTTGGCGCGCGCCGGATCGTGCGCCCGCTACAGAAGCTCGAAAAGCAGGCAGCCGAATTGGCCAAAGGCAATTTTACAGCGATACGCACACCGGTGGGCGGGATCAGAGAAATCCGCAATCTGCAGTTCGAGCTAATGGATATGGCCGATAGGCTCAAAACCGCCCAACAGAGCCTGCGCAGTTATATCGGCGCCATCACAGCCGGCGTTGAAAACGAGCGCCGCAGCCTGGCGCGGGAACTGCACGATGACACCATCCAATCGCTGATCGCGCTCAACCAACGCATTCAACTGGCCACCAGAGAAGCACCGGGCAAAGCTACCATCGATTTGGATAAACTGCAAGTTTTGGTGAAACAAACCATGACCAACCTGCGCCGCATGATCCGCGGCTTGCGGCCAATTTACCTGGAAGACCTGGGCCTGGCAGCCTCGCTAGAAATGCTGGCCCAGGAAAACCGCCAGATCTCGAGCATTCCGACCTCATTTCAGGTAGAGGGCGATGAGCGCCGCCTGGACTCGCAAACCGAGATGTCGTTGTATCGTATGGTGCAGGAAAGTTTGAGCAATATTGCCCACCACTCCCAGGCGCAGCAGGCCTGGGTTGAACTGTCTTTCACCCCCACAGATGTGACGCTCGAAGTTCGTGATAACGGCAAAGGTTTTGTCGTTCCAGCAGGCCCCATGGATTTTCCAAAGATGGGTCATTTCGGGCTGCTGGGCCTGCATGAACGGGCAGAAATTATCGGCGCAGAGCTGCGCATCCTCTCCATACCCGGTCAGGGCACCCGGGTTTTGGTGAATTTGCCGGTGGAACCATCCAACCGGGCATCTCCTTGAGTTAACCACTGCCGATAGTTCCGTCTTCCAATACTCGCGGCGGGTTGTTCCAAAACAACCTGCCGCGAGTATTGTTTCGCCAATAGGCAATTCAGCAGGGGCAAAAATAGGCCATTTAGCTCATTGGATCCGGAGTAAAAACGGGTACAACTAAAAAGACAGGATTTCAGAAACTGCGCCCACGTTTTAGAGCATAAGAACTCTTTCATCTCAGTCTCCTGCATGGCTCCGTGGGTAAATCATAACCGATAGGATTTATTAATGAGCGAAAATGTTATCGTGCTGCCCATATTAGGAATGACCTGCGCCAACTGCTCCGCGGCCGTTGAACGCAGCATCCGTAAAGAAACCGGGGTTAAGAAAGTATCCGTAAATTTATCCACCGAGAAAGCGACTGTCGAAACCGAACCATCGATCGAAACCACCCGCCTGATCGACCGTGTGCGGCGAGCCGGCTACGACGTTGCGCTCGGGGAAGCCTATTTTCTGATCGAAAACATGAGCGATACCAGCGATGGGCTGGTGATTGAAAAGAACATTGCTGCCCTGCCCGGGGTGCTGAAAACCCAGGTCAATGCCGCCACCAACACCTTGCGGGTTGAGTTTTTACCCACGGCAACCAGCCAGGCGGACCTGCAAAGCGTTCTGCGCAAACTTGGATTTAAGGTGTCCGAAGCCGGCAGCGGTGAAGATGCCGAAGCCAAAGCGCGCAAAAAAGAACTCAACCAGCAGCAGCGCTATTTGATTATCGGTCTGATCTTCACAGTCCCGTTGTTTATCCTTTCCATGACGGCCGATCTGGGCTTTTTGCCCGACTCGATGAGCCATGCCCCATGGATCAAATGGGTGATGTTCGCACTGGCAACCCCGGTGCAATTCTATGTGGGCTGGGGCTTCTACACTGGCGCCTGGAACTCCTTGCGCAATAAGAACGCCAATATGGATGTGCTGGTCGCGATGGGTTCTTCCGCGGCGTATTTCTACTCGCTGCCGGTGCTGCTCGATCTTTACCAGGGGCACGTCTACTTTGAAACCGCGGCGGTGATCATCACCCTGATCAAACTCGGCAAGTTTCTGGAAGCTCGCGCCAAAGGCCAGACCAGCGAATCGATCAAAAAGCTAATCGGGCTGCGTTCCAAAACCGCACATGTGCTGCGCAATGGGCAGGAGTTAGAAATATCGGTCGACGATGTGGTGATTCAAGATATCGTGGTTGTACGTCCCGGTGAGAAAATCCCTGTCGACGGCGTGATTGTGGAAGGCTCTTCCAGCATCGATGAATCGATGTTGACCGGTGAGTCGATGCCAGTCAGTAAAAAGATTGGCGACATCATCGTAGGCGCCTCGATTAATAAGGATGGACTGCTGAAATTTCAGGCCACGCAGGTTGGCAAAGACACCGTCCTGGCCCAGATCATCCGGCTGGTCGAAGATGCCCAGGCCAGCAGAGCGCCCATCCAAAAGATCGTGGATCAAATCTCCTCCATCTTCGTCCCAGCCGTGATCGGGATCGCTCTCCTGACCTTCCTGGGATGGTTCTTCCTGGGCAAAATGCCGGTCAATTCAGACGTTAACATTTTTACCTTCGCGCTGATCAAGACCGTGGCCGTGTTGGTGATCGCCTGCCCGTGCGCAATGGGCCTGGCCACCCCCACCGCGGTGATGGTCGGCACCGGCAAGGGTGCTGAATTTGGCATCCTGATCAAATCCAGCGAAGCCCTCGAACGGGCAGGCCACATCACCTCCGTTATCCTGGATAAAACCGGCACCATCACGCGCGGCAAGCCAGAAGTGACCGATATTGTGACCTGGCAGCCCGGCCTGGACGAAGCAGAACTGCTGCGCCTGACCGCCAGTGTGGAAAAGGGCAGCGAACATCCCCTGGGTGAAGCCATCCAGGCCGAAGCCAGCCGCCGCCAGATGTCTCTGGACGAACCTCAAGATTTCCAATCCCGCTCCGGTTACGGGGTTGAAGCAAAGATTGCCGGACAGGCTGTTTGGGTAGGCAACACCCGCATGATGGAAGAATACAACCTCAGCCTGCCGGCAGGCCTGCTGGCAAAGCGCGAGCAGCTGCAAAAGGAAGGCAAAACCGTGGTGATCGTGGCCGTTGGCGGCCAACCAGCCGGCCTGGTGGCGATTGCCGACGCCGTCAAACCCGATTCGCGCGCGGCGGTGGAACGATTGCTGGCGATGAAGATTGAAGTGGTGATGCTGACCGGCGATAACGCCCAGACGGCCAGAGCCGTTGCCCAATCGGTGGGAATCCAGAACATCCGGGCCGAAGTGCTACCCAAGGATAAATCTACCGAGGTGGGCAACCTGCAAGAAAAAGGCAAGGTGGTGGCGATGGTCGGCGATGGCATCAACGACGCCCCGGCCCTGGCCAAAGCGGATGTTGGGATCGCCATCGGTACGGGCACAGATGTGGCGATTGCCTCGGCCCCGGTGGTACTGGTAGGCGGCAGCCTGAGAGGCGTACCGCGTTCCATTGCTCTCTCGCGCCGGGTGCTGCGCACCATCCATCAGAACCTGTTCTGGGCCTTCTTCTACAACGTTATCCTGATCCCGGCGGCGGCATTTGGCATCATGAGCCCCATTCTTGCCGCCAGTGCCATGGCCTTCAGCAGTATCTTCGTCATTACCAACAGCCTGCGGCTGCGCCGTTTCTCGACCGATTGAACCTGGCTAAGAATTGTATGCACAGAATTAATTCTACAAATAATTGGAGTATGTCGATGTCAAAAAAGGTGCTTTACATGCTTACAGCGGCTTTACTACTGGTTGCGCTTTCAGCCTGCCAGTCTACCGCACCCAATATCGCCGAAATCCCGGCTGGGAAAGCCTATGCCAATGGGGAGATCATCTACTTCACCCATACCGAAGTCTCGGACAAAGCGGTGTCTGAGCTACTGACTAACATGATGAAATCACCGGTGATTTACGTCCCCGCTCTGGCACAGGCGCCTGACGCCATCCTTGCCAATGTGTACGTGTTCAAGAATGGCGTCGCTGGATCCGGCCCACTCAAATTCCAGGCGGATGTGTTCGAAAACACCCCGGATGACGCCGGCTATTCTCCCCTGCGGCGGATCACCTTCGTCACCTGGAAAAATGAAAGCCAGGCCAAGGAATTGAAATCGACCGCTGAAATTCAAGGATTGGTTACTGCGGGCGCGGTAACGCTGGAGAAATCTGATGTAGTGGTCAACATGCCCTTCATCACCTGGAAAGGTGGAAAGCGCTAATGGATAATATTCTACTGGCTACCTTCATCACCGGATTAACCGCCGGTGGGTTGAGCTGCTTCGCGGTGCAAGGCGGGCTGCTATCCGGTTCGCTAGCGCGCCAGGTGGAAGCCGACAACCCAAAAGACAGGGTCACCCAGGAAGCCATCTCCAGCAAGGGCATGGCGTTGTCTGTGGTGCTGTTCCTGGCGGCTAAACTTTTCGCCTATACGCTGTTGGGGTTTGGCTTGGGTTGGTTAGGATCGTTCTTCTACCTATCGCCGCTCATGAAAGGTGGCATTCAAATCGCTGTCGGCATCTTCCTGCTGGGAAACGCCTTGCGCATGTTTAATGTTCATCCCATCTTTCGCTACTTTAGCTTTGAGCCGCCTTCACAACTCACACGCTACATCCGGCGGATTTCGAAAGGCAATGACCGCCTGGCAACCCCCCTGTTTCTAGGCGCACTGACCGTGCTGATTCCATGCGGCGTCACCCAATCGGCTATGGCGGTCGCGGTCGGCACGGGCAGCCCACTGTGGGGCGCAGCGATCATGTTCGCCTTTGTGCTGGGGACAAGCCCCACTTTTTTTGGCGTGACTGTGCTTGCGACCGGCTTGGCCAAAGTTTTCCAGAAATATTTTCTACCCATCGTGGCAGTGATTATCATGGGGCTTGGGCTTTACACCATCGATGGCGGTTTAAACCTGATCGGCTCACCGATTTCGAGCTCAGCCCTCTGGCGTACCCTCAGCGATGTTCCGCAACCCGTGGCGGCCAAAGCCGCGCCATCCATGGCTGGAGATCCGAGCTCCAATGTAGTCAAGATCAATGTGATCAACTCGGGGTATTCGCCCAACCGCCTGACCGCACCTGCCGGTCAACCCATTCAACTGGTTCTGGTCACAAAGAACACCCAGTCCTGCTCACGTGCTTTCGTCATCCCATCACTGAATATTCAGAAAAACCTGCCTGCCACCGGCGAGACCGTGCTGAATATTCCCCCGCAAAAAGCCGGCTCCTCTTTGCACTTTACCTGTTCAATGGGCATGTACAGCGGCGTGATCCAGTTCCAATAAGGTCGTGGCATTCTTCCAATCGACTGGAGCCATATTCCAATCAAAAGCATGAAAGGGTGCGCTCAAGAGCTCACCCTTTCATGCTTTTAATAAGTCGGCCCGTGCCCTTCTTGCCACTGGCTGTGATCGTTGCCGTCGTGACGAATTGACCGCTTCTTATTTCAGCAGCTCTGGCGCCAGAACTTCATTCAGGCTGCCAGTGCGGTAGCCTTCCAGGTCGACCGTCACATATTTAAACCCAATCTGTTTGAAGTAGGCTGTGATGATCTCCCGCAGACGCATCAAACGCTCAATATCGCCCGGCAAGACCTCAATTTTCGCGGTCGCACCGGTGTTGCGCACACGCACGATCTCAAACCTCATCGCGCGCAGGTAGGCTTCACCCTGGGCAATCTGCTCCAGCTTCTCATATGTGACTGGGATGCCGTATGGAATACGCGACGCCAGGCACGGAGAAGAAGGATGGTTCCAATTTCCCAGCCCCAATTCTCTTGATAGGCCGCGAATTTCTCTTTTCGCCAGTCCCACTTCAGCCAGCGGAGAGAGCACACTTAATTCTGCCGCAGCTTTTAAGCCAGGGCGGTAATCTCCCTGGTCATCGGCATTGGCGCCCAATAAAACGTGTTGAAACCCAGCTTGCTGGGCAATGGCGGTGATGATGCCCAGGTCCGCCGATTTACAAACATAACAGCGGTTCGGCGTGTTTTCCACATAAGACCGCATCCTGCAGCTTATCCGTATTGACAAATTGGTGCGGAAAACCAAACTGGTCTGCCAGTGCCGCCGCGGTATCCATCAGACCCACCGTCTCCACTTGTGAACGGATGGTTACTGCCAACATATGCGGGGCCAGTGCCTGGTGCGCCGCGACCGCCAGAAAGGAACTATCGACACCCCCGGAAAAAGCCACCACCACGCTGCCCAGCGCTCGCAAGCGGGCCATCAGCGCGTGCCATTTTTCCTGGACAACGGAATCGACTTTAAGGGAGGAAATGGTCTGGTTCATGAGATATGCCACCTATAAGAGGATATTGGACATTAACAATCCAATCATATCACAAGGAAACCCCCTCAGCAGGCCGAGCTAAATTTCTCAGTCAAGCGCAGCCTGGTCCAACACTTCTTGCAGTTGACGCGCCAGCTCGATGGCGTGCGGGTTCTTGACCAGGCTATCATGATCACCTGGTACGCTGCGCAGTTCTAATTTACCACTAATAAATTCCTGCCAGGCTTGCAGCAGGTCCCAATCCACGTACCATTCACGCTGGCTGGCCTTGAACAGCACTACCCGGCCGGGATAAGGCGCGGGCTTATACGCCGCCAGCGCAATTTGCGCGTTAGTTACCGGTGTAAGATCCGCGGGCAGGTGTTTAGCCACCACCTGGACCGAAGGATGGCGAATTAACCTCAGGTAAATGCGCTGGAGCCGTTCCCGAAAATAGCCTGCCACCTCGCGCGCGCCGTTCAGCCGGCGCAGATGGTCGAAATGGATGCGCGCGCGATTCACCAGATTGGTATTGCGTTTTGGCAGCGGCGGAAACGTATCGATCAGCATCACCAGCGGCTGTATTTCACCCGGGGCGGCCAGTCGGCGCGCCGTTTCGAGTGACAGGTGCCCACCGAACGAATAACCCACCAGGAAGTACGGCCCATGGGGTTGGGCGGTCCGAATTGCGCCGGCGATCTGTTCTGCCACCTGCTCGATCGTCTTCATGTTTTTGAGCGAGTCACCATAGTCTATGCCGTGAACCCCATACAGAGGGCGGGTACGGCCCAGGTTGAGCGTCAGATCGCGCAGCGCCAGCACTTCTCCACCGATGCCAGGGACAAAATAGACCGGCGGTTGATCACCCAGCGATTGAATCGTGACCAGCAGCCCTTGCGGCTCAGCGGCGTTTGATGCCACAATAAACCCCGCCAGCTCACGCAAAGTTTCATGCTGAAACAACACCACCAGCGGGAACCTGCGATTAAAGCGGGCCTCGATGCGCGCCATCAAGGCCGATGCCAGCAGCGAATCGCCACCCAGTTCAAAGAATCCATCCGCCGCGCCCACCTGCTCGATGCCCAACAATTCGCGCCAGATTTCTGCCAGGGTGTGCTCGGTGGGTGTTTGCGGGGCAACCGCGGGGGTGCTGCGCCCGCTGAAGGCACGCCTCGCAACTGGCAGTGCCTTGTGGTCCACCTTGCCGCCCACCGTTCGCGGCAGCGCATCCAGGCACAGGAACACTGCCGGGATCATTACCACGGGCAGCAGAAGTTGCAGGCCGCGGCGCAGTGCCTCATCACGCGGCGCAGGCTGCCCCCTGGGCTGAATATACGCCACCAGGAAAGCGGCCCCATCCTCCGCCACCTGATAGGTCACGGCCGCCTCCGCTACATTCTCCAGCGAGAGCAGCGCCTGCTCGATTTCCAGTAAATTCATGCGCTGCCCGCGCAGCTTGATCTGCCAGTCCTTGCGCCCCACCCACACCAGGCGCCCATCCGGCATGTGGTAGCCCAGATCGCCGGTATGCACCACCCGCTTCACACCCGGCGCGCCAGGTGCAGGTGCTGCGGTGGGCGAGAAATAGCCGGGCCCCATTTCCGCGCCGGCCACCACTATCTCGCCCTCTGCGCCCTGGGCCACCAGGTTGCCCGCTTCATCCAGCAGACTCACCTCCTTATCCTGCACGGTAAAGCCGGCCGGCACGCTGATGCCGGTGATACGCGTCTGGTGATCCATAAAATACTGGCAAATCGTGCCGGTCTCGGTCGAGGCCAGCCCATTGGCCAGTAGACACCCCTCGCCAAAATGGCGCTGGAAACCGGCCACATCTCGCGCTAAAACTGCTTCACCACCCAGGCGGATCACGCGCAGACAGGCAAACTGCTCGCCGTGGAGTGTCTCCAGCAGCACCCGAAATGTCGCCGGAACCATATAAAGTACCGTGATGCCTTCTACTTCCAACCAGTTGGCCAATTGATGGATGCCAGCGCGTTTGAGCGCGTAAATATGCAGCCCCGCCCCGTTCAGCAGCGCCGCATAGATCTCGCGCACCGATGCATTGAACACATACGATTGCAGCAGCGCCAACCGGTCATCCGGGCCAATCAGGTAGTCGTTGGTGTAAAGCATGGCCCGGTGCAGCACTGCGCGCTGGTCAAGCACCACCCCTTTGGGCTGCCCGGTCGAACCGGAAGTATACAGGATGCAGGCCGGCGCACTGGGCGAAATCGTCAGGCCCGGGTTGCCGGGGGCGGCAGTGCCCACATGCTCCAACTCATCCAGGTCGATAATCTGCCCGTCGACGAAACCATATGACCGGGCAATGGTCTGGCCCATGCGCTCTGTCAGCACCAACCCGGCCCCGATTTCGCGCAAAATAGCGCTGTTACGCGCCGCCGGATGGGCAGGGTCTAGTGGCGCGTACCACCCGCCAGCCTTCATGACCCCCAGCATGGCGGTGATCATGGCAGCCTGGTGCTGAAACAGCAATGCCACCGGGTGGGCCGGGTCCATCGGGCAGGCGCGCAGCGCAGCCGCGACCCGATTCGCCGCCTGATTAAGATCGGCATAACTCAGCCGCAGCGTGCCGTCTTTGAGAGCGGTTGCCCCCGGCATGCGGGCTACCTGGCGCTCAAAGACCGCCGCGAGCGATTCTTCCAACTGTTCGCGCGCGAAGGGCACAAACCCGCCCCCCGAACGCAAGCGCGGCACGGGGGCAGCCAGCGGGGCGCAACTCAGGATATGTGCCGGAAGCCCAAGCTGTGGCTCGTCCGGCCGGCGCACCAGCTTCAGCTTGAGGCTATCTGCATCGTTCCAGATATGCTCCACCCGCCTTATGCTGAACTTTGTTCGCGCACCACGCCACTGCGCCAACAGATCGGCCATCTGGCCGTGCAGAACCCCATCCAGGTCCTCCTGCGAACAGTAAAGCAATTCCACCTGATCTGGGCTGTAAGAAACAAACTGGTGTGCATCCAACCCGGTCACTCCAAAATTCGCCAGGGCATGGGAGGGAAGTATACCGGCGCGCCCATCATCCAGCCGGATCGGCAGCTTTTCAAACGTGTGCCCCGCAAATCCTCGCAGCGTGCTGCTGCCGGGGCGGGTATCACCACAGATCACATAATCGGTCAGGTCATAACGGATGAGCGGCAGGGTGCGGTTGTTCCAACTGCTCAGCACCGCTCGTCCCATCTCTCCCAGCCGCACCTGCTGGTTATCCACATCCAGCACTTCGATCTGTTGCAATTCGTCCAGCACCTGCCATTCGGACTGCCCAGGCTGCTTGATCGCCATAAATAATGATTCGGAAGCGGCGTACAGGTCGTAAATGTTGGCATTCCAGGCCTGGCGGATCTTCGCCTCCACGGCCGGCGTCAACCGGTCTGAACTGACCACCACATCCCGCGGAGCGATGTGCAGTTTGCCAGCTAATGCCAGCTCGGCCAACCAACCCAGGCTGCTGGCATAGCTCGTCAGCCGGTCAGGTTGAAAAGTATTCAACCGGGCAATGCTTTCCTCCACCGGGTCTTTCATCATCACGATCAGGCGTTCAAAACCGGCCTGAGAAGAATTCAATGCTGTGGTAGCACTGGCTACATGTCCAAGATCACCGATGTAGTAAGCATTGCGGTAGCGGGTGCCATTGGCCAGCTTTGCCGGGTATAGATAGGGCGCCGCTGCCGCTGTCATACTGCGCCAGGCGATCTCATCATAGATAATATTGGCCTTGACCAGTGAAGTGCCTGTGGTCGTTATGACGTGGTATTCCCCCAGAAAGCGGCTGCGCGGATCCTGGTCGCGCGCCAGCCACTCCGCCAGAGCCGCCGAACAAATGCGCGGATCGGTAACCAGTTCGTCAAAGTTGTCAAGCACCATGCGCTTGGTGAGAATGGGTAAATCCTGCAAGGAAATCTGTTCCAGATCACCCGCGCGGATACCATGATCCTGATACAGCCTGCGATAATAGGCGGAATGATCCCAGACAAAACGGAGAAAATGATGAAAAGAGGATTGAGGATCCATGGGGCTGTCTGTGCGGCTCTCTTTAAAGATTGCTAGAAATAATACCATCGAATTAAAAAGTGAGCCCAAGCTTCCGCGTCATTCCTCGTAATAAAAAGAGAGAGATTGCACACTTCTATCTGCGTGCAATCTCTTTTCAAAAGGGTTAATCGAAAAACCCGGTCCGGCAGGCCGGAACGCGGCAGTTAAAGGACTTCCAACACCACCACTGACATCTTTGGCATGCTGATTTCCAGTTCTTCGCCGGAGATTCTGGCGCCCTGGAACTCGCTGGGCTTGACCAGATTGGGGTTTTCGAAGGTGTTATGAGCATTCATGGCGCCGGCCTGCAAGAAGCGACCCTGCACCTTACTGGCTTTCAACCCACCGACATGCATCTTCACCGCGATGTCTTTGTTCGGATTGGCATTGCTCAAGGTCACATGCAGTTTTCCGGCAGCATCCACCGAAGCTGAAGCCGAAACCGCAGGCACGCTGTAACCGGCAAATTCATACCGTTCGCTGTCCACATCCACCGGCACCATTGTGGCATCCTGGTGAACCGTGTACATTTCAAACACATGATAGCTCGGAGTCAGCAGCATCTTTTCCTTCTGAGTCAGGATCATAGCCTGCAAGACGTTCACCGTTTGGGCAATATTGGCCATGCGCACGCGGTCGCAGTGCTTATTGAAGATATCCAGCGAAGTGGCAGCCACAATAGCGTCGCGCATGGTATTTTGCTGGTAGAGGAAACGCGGATTCGTGCCCGGCTCGGCCGCGTACCAGGTACCCCATTCGTCTACAACCATGGCTACTTTTTTGTCTGGATCGTATTTATCCATGATGGTCGAGTGACGCTGGACCAGTTCATCCATCATCAGACCTTTGGAAACAATTTCGATCCATTCCGCTTCTTCAAAGCGGGTCGCGTCTCCCACCCGATTTCCATTGGGCAGGCGCTTGACCGATGTGTAATAATGCAGCGCCAATCCGTCCATCATGGAACCGCGCCAATCGTGAATGCCGGCCTCGCGCATCAGCACCTCGGTCCAATAGTAATCATCGTTGCGCGCACCGCAGGCAATCCGGTAGAGTTTGTTTTCACCATAGTTGCGGGCATACAGGCCGTAGCGTTTATAGAGATCGGCATAATATTCGGGATTCATGCGGCCGCCGCAGCCCCAGTTTTCATTGCCCACGCCGAAGTATTTCATTTTCCATGGCTCGCTGCGCCCGTTGCTCTTGCGCAGCTCCGTCATCGGGCT
>Ga0105047_10010771_pt1 | contig 14910 bp, 13 predicted proteins | sample MAT04_FD_78384 | JGI IMG/M metagenome (GOLD analysis project Ga0105047, IMG submission 78384) | Freshwater microbial communities from Lake Fryxell liftoff mats and glacier meltwater in Antarctica - MAT-04 (megahit assembly) | ecosystem: Environmental > Aquatic > Freshwater > Ice > Liftoff... | reverse complement strand
TTCCATTCCTTATTGCTTTGTCGGTTTCTTGTTTTTACAATTTGAAGATATTGCTTAAGTGTTCCTTGATAGGGAGCAGAAGTTAAATTCATAGTGGGCGGAAAATTGCTTGCAGGTTTTCCTACTACCATGACCTTAACCAAGGGGGGTAACTCGACTTTATTTCCATCGACTAACATCCAATCTTCCGGGGGATCAAAGACCGCTATATCTTCAATTTTAAAAGATAAATTTTCCGTCTGTTGTGGTTGAGGGGAAGGCGGGGGTGAATCTCCATAACAAAATTGCGAGCCGATTAGCATAGCTAAATTAGTTAAAATTCTTTTCATCAATAAAGTCCTATTCTGTTTGTAACATGAAGGGAGAAATATAAGAATATATGTTTAACAAAGAAAGGTTTTTTTTGCATTTTTTTTAAAAACGCCGATTCTGTCAAACTACAGTCCCGGCGGGACTATAATCTCGACTTTGCAAATTTTTGATTGCATATTCCAGAGAGAGCCTTTGTGCGGAATAAGCAATCAAAATTTTGCGAAGTCGAGATAATCAATAGAGAAATAAAATTTAATATCATTGCTTTACTTTGTAGAATTTTAAATTTAAAAAATCTGTTTTAAAGATTTAAGACCTTAAAAATTTAGAAATTATCTTTCAATAAGATATTAGCTTGATAATTTAAATCCAATCGAAGTATAGTGATCCCCATTAGAGCCTGTTTTCAAATTGAAGCGACCTATGGATAGCTTGGAAGCTCTCGGGGATGGATAAATTGCAGCCCCCTCCGTATTTTCAATACTGAGCCGGCTGCAATTTATCCATCCCCGATGCTCTGAAGCAATCCGGAGGGCACTTGAATTTGAAAACAGACTCTTAAAGAAAACAGTTTTCTAACCCATTTGGGATGTTTTAAAATGAAGTCATTAGAAAAAGGTCAAGACAAGATTCAAAAAATTTGCGACAAGTTGCGTCATGAAATTTTAGAACCTGCACAAACGGAAGCTAAAAAGATTGTTGAATCAGCTAAAGCTAATGCAGAAAAGATCATTTTAGAAGCGGAAAAGCAAGCAGAACAGTTAATCAAACAGGCACGCGGTCAGATCGAACAAGAGCGAAATGTTTTTCGTTCCTCTTTGCAACAATCGTCGAAGCAAGTTTTAGAAACTTTGCGCCAAGAAATCGAGCAGAAATTTTTCAATGAAGAGTTGCAAACCGTTATTGAAAAAGAGACGGCTAATCCGAAGCTTATTGCAGATTTAATCAATGGTTTAGTTTCAGTATTAGAAAAAGAAGGCATCAAAGGCGATATCAGCGTAGTGATTCCTCAGAAAGTCTCTACTCAAGAAGTCAACGTATTGCTGTTAGATGGCGTACGAAAAAAACTCAAAAATAAACCTTTAGAAATCGGTCATTTCGCAGGGGGAGTTCAAGTGAAGTTGCTCGGTAAAAAAATGACGTTAGATTTGACTGATCATTCTTTACGAGAATTGTTAGCAAATTTTGCACGTAAAGATTTTCGCCAACTGATTTTTAGCCATTGAGGATAGATGTCGCAATATTACTTTATCGGTTCTGTATTACCTGGTTTGTCTTTTGAAGTACCGCCTGAAATCCATTTTTTGGAATTAGATGTTCTTTTGAGAGATAATTTGTCTCAAAAAGACTATCAAAAAACTAAGGCGATTCGCCGTTTTTTTGATATTTTGAACTTACGTGCTTTATGGTTAAATGAAAAAATGGATCCGCACGGGGAAATGAATGCTCTTCAAATCGAGGAAGCTTTAATTACCGGCGGAGGATTGCCTGATTATATTTTCGATTTTCTTGCGCGTTACGATTCTATAGAAGAACGTCTCAAACATTTTCCTTTTTTATTGGCAAATTTTTTTAAACATGCCCAGCATAACAAAGATCCTTTTTTGCGAGACTATTTTAAGTTTGAGAGAGAGTTGCGGCTAGTGACGACTGGATTTCGTGCTAAAAAACTTGGACGAGATTTGAATCTCGAACTGCAATATGAAGATCCTGAAGAAGATATTATTTTAGAATTAATCTCCCGGAACAATGCAAAGGTGTTTGAACCACCTGAAAAATATGAAGAAATTAAATCGATTTTTGAAAAATTCGGTGATGATCCCTTAATGCTTCAAAAAGCTTTAGATGAGTATCGTTTTAATTTTATCGATCAGCTTGTCGATATGCCTGATTTCTTTTCCATTGAACGCATTTTAGCATATATGGTTCAATTGATTATTGTCGAAAAATGGTTCGAATTAGATAAAGTAGAAGGTATGAAAATCGTCGATATAATAGTGAATAAAGGATAAATATCATGAGTCAAGCGATCGAATCTCAAGAGAAAGTGCATGCTACCGGAAAAGTTGTTAAGGCATTTGGTAATTTGCTGCAAGTGGAGTTTGAAGGTGATATTCGTCAAGGCGAAGTGGTCATGGTCCATGTCGAAGATCAAAAATTAAAAGCTGAAGTGATTGAAATTATCGGCAATGAAGCTAAAATACAGGTTTTTGAGGATACGAGAGGGGTTAAATTACTCACGCCGGTTTATTTTACCGGGGATTTATTAGAAGCGGAACTGGGGCCTGGTTTATTGCAATCTATTTTTGATGGACTTCAAAATCCATTAGTGAAAGTGGCTGAAATGTCGGGGTTTTTCCTTCCTCGAGGAATCTACTTACCCGCTATCGATCGTGAGGATAAGTGGGAATTTCAACCTGTAGCGAAAGTCGGAGACAGACTTAAGCGTGGTGATACAATCGGAACCACTATGGAAGGCCGATTTAAACATCACATCATGGTTCCTTTTTCACTTTACGGTGAATATAAAATTACAGTGGTCATCGCTGCGGGCGGTTATAATGTTGATACCGTCGTAGCTCAAGCTTTAGATCAAGAAGGGAAAGAATTCAGCTTTACGATGGTGCAAAAATGGCCTGTCAAAACCGCTTTAATGCATGGCGAAAAAATTAAACCGACTAAAATGCTGGATACCGGCGAAAGAATTATCGATACCCAATTTCCATTATTGAAAGGCGGTTCGTTTTGTACTCCCGGCCCATTCGGAGCCGGTAAAACAGTTTTGCAGCATCATCTTTCCAAGTATGCTTCCGTAGATATCGTTTTATTTGTAGCATGTGGGGAACGTGCTGGGGAAGTCGTTGAAGTGTTAAGAGAATTTCCGCATTTGATAGATCCTCATACGGGTGAATCGTTAATGAATCGTACTGTAATTATTTGCAATACGTCTTCTATGCCTGTGGCGGCTCGAGAATCTTCTATTTATATGGGAATTACGATTGCCGAATATTACCGTCAAATGGGTCTGGATGTTCTTGTCTTAGCTGATTCAACTTCGCGTTGGGCTCAAGCATTGCGTGAAATGTCCGGTCGTTTAGAGGAAATTCCGGGCGAAGAGGCTTTTCCTGCTTATTTAGCTTCAAGGATCGCAGATTTTTATGAGCGCTCGGGCGTAATAGCCTTGCCGCATGGCCGTTCGGGTTCAATCACAATCGGAGGAGCTGTTTCTCCAGCTGGGGGGAATTTTGAAGAGCCGGTTACGCAAGCGACTTTATCGGTTGTAGGTGCTTTTTTAGGGCTTTCACGCGCAAGATCCGATTCAAGACGCTATCCGGCTATCGACCCGCTTATTTCTTGGTCTAAATATTTGGATGTGGTTGCCAAAGATCTTAATCAACAACAAAGTGAACAAGATAAAGGTGAAAAAGAGAGTTGGGATAATCAAGAGGTTGATAATTGGGATAAGATGGTTAAGCGTGCTTTGAAGATCTTAATTCAAAGTGATGAGATTGCGAAGCGTATGGAGGTTGTGGGTGAAGAAGGAGTCGCTTTACAGGATTTTTATATCTACTTAAAAGGTGAATTATACGAAGTCGCTTACTTGCAACAAAATGCTTTTGATAAAGAGGATACATATTGTCCGTTAAAGCGTCAGATTCCACTTTTTAAGCTGATCAATCGCATATTTTTAGCCAGTTTCAATTTTACAACCAAAGAAGAAGCTCGTGAGTTTTTTTTGAATTTGCAAAACGAGATCAAAAACTTAAACGGCATGCCTTTTAAATCGGAACAATACCAAATGGGATTTACAAAAATAGAAGAAAAAATTTATCACGCTTCCCATATAACCGACTAGCTAATTCCGATTGTGAAAAAAGGCTTTAAGAGGGTGTTTAAAAAATCATCTCAAATCTAGGTAATTCGGATTTTTTAAACACCCTCTCAAGGCCTGCAAATAACCATGAGTAACTTGACTTAGTTCGTATTGCGGTGAGTATAACCTAATAAAAGGCAAATAGAGAGCGTCGACCATGAAAATTGTTTATGATAAAATCAAAAATATGCGCGGCAATTTAATCACGTTAATAGCCGAAGGTGTAAGTTTAGGAGAGTTGGCTCGTATCGACTTGAAAAATGGTCAGAGTGTTTATGCATCTGTTCTTCGAATCGAAGGCGAACAAGTGACTTTACAAGTCTTCCAAAATACGCGAGGAATTTCTACCGGGGATAAAGTTACATTTTTGAGTCGTGAAATGCAGGTTGTCTATGGTGATTCTCTCTTAGGAAGACGTCTAAGTGGTTCCGGAGAAGCGATAGATGGCGGTCCAAAAATTGTCGGCGAAGCGATTAACATCGGTAGTTCATCCTTTAATCCTGTTAAACGCGTAATTCCGCGTGAAATGGTTCGCACAAATATTCCAATGATTGATGTATTCAATTGTCTCGTACGGTCTCAAAAAATTCCGATTTTTTCTATTGCAGGCGAGCCTTATAATGAATTGTTAATGCGTATCGCTAATCAAACGGATGCCGATGTCGTCATTATCGGGGGGATGGGATTGACCTTTAAAGAGTATCAAGCTTTTATCGATAATGCAGAAACTGCTGGCACGATGGATAAAACTATTATGTTTGTGCACCGTGCCACTGATCCGACTGTAGAATGTATCTTGGTACCCGATATGGCGTTAGCTTGCGCCGAGCGTTTTGCGATAAATGGAAAGCATGTGCTCGTCCTTTTGACGGATATGACAGCTTTTGCCGATGCGATTAAAGAGATCGCGATTACTATGGACCAGATTCCTTCTAATCGAGGCTATCCCGGATCATTATACTCGGATTTAGCTTCGCGTTACGAAAAAGCGGTTTTAGTTGAAGGTAAAGGCTCTATCACGATCATCGGCGTCACAACTATGCCGGGCGGCGATGTGACTCACCCTATCCCAGATAATACGGGATACATTACCGAAGGTCAATTATATTTACATCATGGACAAATCGATCCTTTCGGTTCTTTATCCCGTCTTAAGCAATTAGTGATTGGAAAAGTGACTCGAGATGATCATGGAGAATTGGCTAATGGAATGATTCGTTTGTATGCAGAATCTAAAAAAGCCCGTGAAAAGCAAGCGATGGGGTTCAAATTATCGCGTTGGGATGAAAAATTGCTGCATTACTCACATTTGTTTGAAAAAAGAATGATGAATTTAGATGTGAATTACACCTTGGAAGAAGCTCTGGATTTAGGATGGCAGACTTTGGCTGAATGTTTTCAGCAGAATGAGATAGGTCTTAAGCAATCCTTTATAAAAAAATATTGGCCTCAAGAAGGTGTAATCGCTTAGAGCTTGTTTTTAAAATCCGAATGGCTGAATTCGAGAGGATTCCCGTTTAGAAACAGGCCTTAAGAAAATCATTGGAGATCTATTATCGTGGCTGAAATCAAGCTGACAAAAAATGAATTGCGTATTCAACAAACCCGTCTTGGTCAATTGGAAAAATATCTTCCGACCTTGCAGCTAAAAAAAGCGATGTTGCAATCGGAAGTTCAAGAAACGCGTTTGAAGATCGAGGGGCAAGAGGCTCTGCGGAGTCAAAAGCGAGCAAGCATTGAAGCTTTTAGCGAGTTATTATCGACTAAGTCTACAATCAAGCCATTAGATGCTGTTAACGTTAAGCGCGTACAAAAACGTTATGAAAATATTGCCGGCGTCGAAGTTCCTTATTTCGAAGCAATCGAATTTGAAGACTTCAGTTATAGTTTGTTCGAAACAGCTCCTTGGTTAGATACTGCAATCATTTATTTACGTGCACTTGCCGAGTTAAGGGAGCATATCAAAGTGCTTAATGAACAGAAAACAGCTTTAGAAAAAGAATTGTGCGAAGTATCTATTCGTGTGAATCTTTTCGAAAAAATCTTAATTCCACGATCTTTCACGAATATTCGGGCGATCAAAGTTTTTCTAGGAGACCAAGAATTGGCGGCTGTATCGAGAGCAAAAGTAGCAAAATCGAAGATTGAAGCGTCTAAAAATAATGCCTTAGTCCACAAGTATGCAGAGGATCTTCAATATGAATAAGATTATAAAAAAATTTCTGTTTTTAGGTTCAATTGAAGATAAACAGCTTTTTTTTGCCGAAGCACAAGAAGCCGGAATCATTCATTTTATTGATCCGGATCCTAAATCTTCGCAAGACATTCCTCAAGATGTACGTCACATCACTTCGGCGATCAAAATTTTGCGTGGACTTCCAACCGCCGAGCAAGAAGAAAATCTAAAAGAATTGAATGCCGATATCATCGTGAATGAAATCATTGATTTGCAAAATAACAGCGATCGATTTCAAGAAGAGATTCGGACTTTATCGCTTGAAATAGCTCGCGTGTTTGTTTTAGGAAGTTTTTCCCTAGAAGATTTAGCTTATATTGAAAAAACGAGCAAGAATAAAATTCAATTTTTTAACGCGCGTTCTAATTCCGAAGAGCCGATTCCTGATTCTTTGATCTACCTCGCTTCCGATCATGGTTTGGATTATTACATGTCAATTAATTCCGAGCCTGTTTCTTATGACAAAATGATTGAAATTAAAATCGACCATTCGTTAGATGATCTGAATTCGGGTTTGAAAAAGGCTAAAAAGCATTTACATGATACCGGGCATGAATTGAAAAAATATGCCAAGTATAATGACTATTTACATGATGCGTTGATTGGTAAATTGAATCGTTATCACTTGTACGATGCACAATCTTATGTTCAAGCTGCTTTGGGTGGTTCATTATTCGCCGTCGAGGGATGGGTGCCTGAAAACAAAATCGATCTGTTGGATCTCTTAACAGACCGTTTAAATATCCATTTTGAAGAAGTTGTGATTGAACCCGAAGATATTAAGCCTACTTATCTTGAAAATAGGGGCTTAGGCCGTTTGGGAGAAGATTTAGTTCATATTTACGATACTCCTTCACCTACCGACAAAGATCCTTCAAAATGGGTTCTCTATGCTTTTGCCCTTTTTTTCGCCTTTATTATAGGGGACGCAGGCTACGGATTAATCTACTTAAGCTTAGCTTTATTCCTAAAGTATAAGTTTCGTGAAGCTAAAGGGGATAAACAACGGTTTATCAACTTGTTTATTTTTTTAAGCTCGGCTTGTGTCATTTGGGGAACACTAATGACCTCATTCTTTGGAATGCAGATTGATTATAATAATCCACTTAGAAAAGTCTCGATGGGTCAGTGGTTGGCTAAAAAGCGAATGGCTTATGACATCGCACACGAAGATTTGGCTTATCGTGAATTAATAAAAAAGTATCCTGAATTAGCTAATGAGAAAGATCCAAATAAATTTTTATCCTTCGTTCCGCCAAAAAATCCTTCGCAAGGGAACGTGATATTGAGTAAATTAGTCGATAACACATTGTTCGAATTGGCTTTATTTATAGGTGTCGTCCATTTGGTACTCTCACTCCTGCGTTATTGTTTGCGGAACTGGGCGCATATCGGTTGGGTAATTTTTTTGATAGGTGCCTATTTGCATTTTTCTGCCAGCTTAAATATCCCAAGCTTTATGAATACGATCCTTGGAATTGATTTAGCAGCAGGGGGAAAATTCGGTTTGCAGTTAATTTGGTTAGGAATCGGTTTAGCATGCCTCTTGTCAATCATTCAGAACGGTTGGTTAGGTATTTTCGAGCCTATGAATTTAATTCAGATATTTGCAGACTCTTTATCTTATTTAAGGCTGTACGCATTGGCTTTGGCCGGTGCAATTGTGGGATCTACAGTTAATGGAATAGCAGCAGGTATTCCGACTTTCTTTGCTATTCTCTTAATAGTGGGATCTCATTTGATAAATATTGTTCTCGGTACCATGAGTGGAATTATTCATGGCTTGCGTTTAAACTATTTAGAGTGGTACCGGTGGTCATTTGAAGGTGGGGGCAAGCAATTCAAACCGCTAAAATTATTACAAAAAGATTAGGCTTTTAGACACATATAGAAGCCTTAGGCATTAATGAGGAGAATAATATGGATTTTAATATGGTAGGTCCTGCCATCGCGTTGGGTTTAAGCTGCATAGGTTGTAGTATAGGATGTTGGATCGCCGGTGCTGCCTCACACGCGGCCATGAGTCGTACCGAAGAGGGTCATGGAAAATTTATTGCGATGGCTGCTGCACCTTCATCACAGGTGATTTATGGATTTTTGTTAATGTTCTTTATGAGCAATGCAATTAAAGAGGGAACTCTTTCCCCCATTTCTGCAATTGCCATAGGGTTATTTTCAGGAACAGCTTTTGCGCTGTCTTCTATTTATCAAGGACGTGTATGTGCTACAGGAATTCAAGCTTCCCTGAAACAACCTTCTGTTTATGGTAAATGCTTTGTAGCTGTAGGAATTATCGAATCATTTGCATTATTTGCATTTGTATTTGCTCTTCTAATTCTATAAGAGATAAAGAAAGCTAAGGGGGTAATGATGACGTGCTGCCTTAGTATATACTCGACTTAGCTCTAGGTTGAGTATATATTCAACTTAGCTTAAAGTGAGAATTTGGGCAAAGCGAAAGCTCTGGTGATTGAACAATCCAAAGTTAGCCCATGTTATAAATATGGATTTACTTTCGATTTTTCAATCCGGAGGCTTTGGCGCGGCCGAAATTCTCACTTTGAGCCAAGTCGAGTATCTTTAGTCTTTAGTCCGAAATTTCCAGAAAATCATCGAGTGAGATTTTTTTAAAAATTTAATTATTTGTTAAGCATAATTTTTTAATGTGATTCTTTAGATGTACATAATTGATCGGCTTGCTCTTCAAAAATTTAATTTGTTGTATGAAAAAAAATTCCAAATAGAAAGAAAGCAAACAAATTTTATTGAAAAAATTTTCCACGAGCTGATGTTTAGAAAGACTTCAAATTTCTTGTTTAAGGCTTATCTTATGACTTTAAGTCCTGATTGTAAGTTTTCGCATCATGACGAACTACTCCATTTAATTCACAAAAAAGGAGTGGTAGAAGATGAAAATGGTTGCAATAACACCTTGATTAGTCACAGAGAAGAGATTCAAGATGTAAATTTAAATAGTCTTGGAAATGTTTACATTCAATATAGAGAGTCATGTCCGCTTAACCTTTTTGATTTTTCCGATTCCTCGATTTTCCCCTACAACGCAGCAGACCCATTAGATGCAATCGGTCTTTTTTTTTCCTTACCGGATTCAAAGTATCATTACGCGATTATTAATTCAGGCAATAACTATTTTGCTTTAGGTTCATGTGTTTTTTACCAAAGAGAAAAAGTACTTCTCACTTGTTTTTTTGAAGAATATGTCAAACTTGCAATGATTCAAGAATTTGAAGAAGAGAATTTAACGACCCGACAGTCAGTTAAACAAAAAAATTTAAAATGTGCAATTGATTACACGAATAGTCTTATTCAAGGGCTGTCCTGCGATCTGAGATCTACCGAATATAGAATTTACTTATTTACATCGGCTCTTTATAAAATAGATTCGAAGGAAGACCTATTTCAAAAGAAGCTAATGAGGGAATTGGGTTGGGATTTTAATCAACGTGTCATTCAAGATGGATATAAACTTCATCATTTATACTCCTATTCTGAAAATACACCCGCAAAAATCAATCATTTGTCATTGGCTTTTGGTTTAGGATTTATACCGGAACCTCGTCCGAATTTTATAAAATCTGCTGGATTTCGTTAAAATTTCTCGGTTGACTCTCTTTATCTTCTAGGTCAAAAGTAATGAGTTCTGTCCACAAGGGATGTTTCCAAGAGCTAATGAGACCATTATTATCAATAAGATTCACTTGATACGTAGAGATACCTTTCGTGGTTAGATATTTCTCTTGAACAATAGAGTAAAGGTAAGTTCCACATCTTTTTTCGATCGGAATAGAAATTTCTTCTTCTTCATGATTTTTAAAACGAACTTTCAGAGTCAAACGTAAGTTTTGATGGTCACCCCGTCTTTTAGGCGTGAACCAGGTGATGACAAGTCTCTGCCCGATAATAGGCCTTTCGAGTTCCGGATCAGGAGTATTAATTCGGAAACTTGCCAGGTTTTCATGTGATAAATATTGAGTTTGCACGTTTAAATGACGTGGAGAGCAACCTGTCAGCGTCAAAAGTATGCATAGTAAAACGGAAAAGTAACCTAACATATAAAAATAAATCTTATTTTTTAAACACCCTCTAAAGATCGGGATGCCCGGAGTAACAATTCTTTTGTCTTTTCCCAATCTAAACAAGGATCGGTAATGGAAATTCCATATTTTAATTGCTTAGGATCTTCAGTAAGTATTTGATTATCGGAATGCAAATGGCTTTCAACCATGAACCCGCGAATTCCTTGATTTCCTTCAGTCACTTGCTGAAGAACATTTTTAAAAACAGTGATTTGTTCAAGAGGGCGTTTATTGGAATTATGATGGGAACAATCAACAATTAAGCGGATAGGAAGTTTAGCTTGTTCTAATTTTATCATTGCCTCTTGAATGCAATCTGGATGGTAGTTTGGCCCTGCTTCACCCCCGCGTAAAACAATGTGAGTATCCGGATTTCCGGTAGAATTTAAAATCGATTTCATTCCTTCGTTATCAATGCCGATATAAGTATGGGGGTTTGAAGCTGCGATTACGCCTTCGATGGCAGAGGAAGTATTGCCAGCTATCCCGTTCTTAATTCCGATCGCCATAGAAAGCGAAGAGGCTAGTTGACGGTGAGTTTGCGAAGAGGATGTCCGTGCCCCAATCGAACCCCAACTAATCAGGTCTTCATAATAACAAGTCGTTAGTGGATCTAAAAATTCAGTTGCGGCGGGAACACCTAAATCAGCTAAATCTAAAAGCAATTGGCGGGTTTGTGAGATTCCGAATTTGATTTGATGGGACCCATCTAAAAAAGGGTCATATAAAAAGCCTTTCCACCCTGTGAGAGTACGAGGCTTTTCGCAATAGACACGCATAACAAGAAAAAAATGATGGGAAAGTGTTGAAGCGAGCATTTTAAGACGCATTGCAAATTCTTTAGCTGAAGTAATGTCATGAATAGAGCAAGGACCTACAATCAATAATAGACGCTTATCGTCGGCGTTCAAAATATTTTTGATTGTCTGCCTACTTTGTTGAATAAAGGCAGATTGTTGAGAAGTGATCTGTAAAATGTCTTTCAATTCAGTGTACGTCGGTAACTTCATGGCATCCTATGAAAAAAGTCATCTAAAAATTACAAATCTAATTTTAAGTAAGTTGAGTAATAATCTTCTATCGTTTTTTGTTGACCGGGATTTAAATTAACCTGCGGTCTTTTACTTTTTACAAATGCATAAGCTTCTTTAAAATCTTTAAATTTTTTACCTTCACTTCCATGTTTGAGGAGATAGGCCACGACTACCGATGCGCTTCGACCTCGTCCGGCTTTACAATGAACATAAATTCTATGATTCTTTTGAATCATGCAATCGTGCATGTAATCAACCGCTTGATGGATCCTTTCTGTAGAAACGCCTTTGAAATCTTGACATGGAATTATTTTATTTTTTATTTGTGAATTTTCCAACGTTTTTTTATGAATGGGGGTGATTAAACCTGTTGCTAATTCAAATGGTTCGAGCAGAGTGAGAATATGTGTGACTTTATTTTTTTTTAAACGTTCAGAATGACTCTCTAAAGGGATAGCCCCTAAAATAATTTGATCTGAAATGGGTGTCCACCAATCATGACCACCTGTTTTGACTGTATAAATAAATGAAATATCGAATAAGAGTTTTTTGTAATTATAGATGGTATTTATTATGATTAAAAGGGTTAAAAAAACACTTATTGTTATAGGGATAACTACCGGAACTGCCGAGGTTATCACCGCTGCATTGACAGTTAATATCGAAAAACCTACTAAAAATACTATTTTTAAAGCTAAATGGGCTAAATGAGATTTAAAAATTTGATAACCGATTTTTCCAACTTTTCGATCAATTTCTTGAATTTCAATCTGATTTATTAAATTTGTCTCATTTTTAATAGTTGATGAAGAATCGATTCGGCTGACTTTATGCAAAAAATTCTCCTTAACTCGGCTTTGTAAATTTTTGGAAGCATCTTCTCGCAATTTAATGTTAGTTTTCTATGAATGAAATTAATATGGACGTTTTTTTTAACTAATTTAAAAAATTAATTTATCCGTGAATAAAAATCAAGTTTTAACTCACCTTACCCAGCAATTGTGGGTGAACGAAATATAAAGGAGAAATCTGATTTAAAAAAAAATTACTCCAAATAACTTTCCGGGATAGTTTTGAGGGATAAAAAAATCCTTTGTGTGTAAGATGTTTTTTTTGTAAAAAAAATAACCACAACAAAGGATAGCCAAAATGATACTACAAAGTTCATGTATTACTGGACTTTTGACAAATTAGCTGGCTTCGCCTCATGATTTTTCAAAAATTCAGTCCTAGCTAACCAAATAAGGGAAATAATGTCAGAATTTTGTGATATGTTCTGTAAGTAATTTGAGTAAGAAGTTATCAAAAAACCTTATATCCATTCTTAAATACCATCAGAAGGTGTATTGAATTAAAAAAATTAAAACAGTGCACAACGCTCTTGTATCCAAAAGTGAGATTTCATAAGAGTTTTTTTATGTTTTGCAGCTTAAAAAAACACTCATCAGGCTGCTTTTTGACGTATAGTCTCCTTTTTGACTACTTTTTTTCGTTCACGCTTAGGAAAACGGGCGCCGAGCTCCCTTCCTCGTGATTTTTGGCGATTTGTTGGCGGATGAGAGGGAGAGCCTAATACCGAAAAAATACTTGTAGCGAATAAGCGCTTTACTTCTCCTGGGCCAGCCGGTTTTGTTAGATCTCGCTTTTTGTGCCAGGGTCTAGTAGATCCCTGTCCGATATGGCGCACGTCATAAAGCAACCAATAAGTCATGCAACAAAACCACCACCAACTGATTTGATGGTCAAGTTCCGGTGTTTGATAAGCACAAAAAAGCAATTTTTGTTTGACAAATCTAAAAAAATGCTCAATGTCAAACCGACGTCGATAGCTTTGATGTGCCTCTAAGGAGGTGATCTCCCCTCTTCGTTTTCCCGAAATAATCAATAATAGTGGGGGAAGCAGTGTCTTCACATAGTCATCTTTAGAAAAAATTTCGACTTTTACCACATCGACAAGCTCAGAGTGTCCTTCAACATACACATCTTTCCAACGATTTAGTAGTACATCCACTCGTTGGTGTTTTATTGTATCTTCATACTCACATTCCTCGTCACTCCCTCCTTCTATATCTGGCGGCATATCTTCAATAAATCGAATGCTTCCTGATTCATACTTACGTGGTCTTCCTCGTCTTTTACGTGTAATTTGGTTATTTGTGATGGGTCTTCGCCCTTGTCTATCTGTTCTGCCTCGAGCGATTACAACCTGATCTTCAGAATAAGGCTCGAGGCTGCCGTAACCGCTATCCACAACGACCACAGTAAGCGGACAATGAGTAGGCGTAAATTCAGCAAGTAATTGGAATTGAGTCTTTGCCACTTTGCAAGCAGTTTTGTCGGTCGAGATCCTCTCCAAGGAGATGGGAAGCTGCCAGTTAGCTTCTTTTGTGCTATATTCCGGAAGGTGAGTCAATACACTAGCCTCTAAACCCACTTTCACTGGTATACCGATTTGATTCGCTTGGTGTACATAACTACGATCATCGAGGGTCTGTGCGTGAATTCGAGGGTTAGATCTAGCATCCAAGGCAAATAAAAGAAATTTGCGGTTTACTTATTTTGGAAGCATTTTCAAAAAAAAATCTGAAAACGGTTTGGTGATTTTTGAGAATAGGACAGGGTCGCTTTTTTGTACTATTTTGACATCCTCTCCTGCAGTATTCATTTTGGCAATTTTAACAAGGCTCTTTGATCCAAATCCATTGAGCACCTTATTGATTAAGCTATAAGAGCCTTGGAAGGGTGTTTATTGAGACAGTTCGACTACAGTTGTTGGTTTTGCTGCATGAGCTAATGCTTCTACAAGTTGCAGAGAACCATAACTTATATCGCTGAATAAATTAAGTAGTTTTTTCTGAAATGTTTATGCCGGCTCTATGGAAAATTGCAGTGAATCTGATATCATTGTGTCGTCGCTTGTTTTTAGTTAGCTGGTCTTCAGTTTTAGTAGGTTGTTTTTTAGCTAACAGACTACAGGTGACAACTTTAAATCTCAAATTATATTCTTTTCCTACAAAAATTTTTTATTTCTCGAAATTTTTTTGATTTATTTTCAATCCCTTCACCCATTATTCTCAAATCCCCGGCGTTGATTAAAATTGCCTCACCTTGTTGTCAAAAGTCCAGGTATTAGCCAAGCTCGAAATTTCCAACCAGGTGAAGATTTTTCAATTGCTCGGTTCATTCGCTTTTTAAAACAACTTCGTATTAAACAAACTTTTTCTGAAATTTTCTAGATCAAGTCCGTAAAGTTGTGTAAAAGCAGAATCTCACGATAGAAATGGTGAGTCATCTGACCATATGTTAGTTTGTTTTTGACAAAATGAACAAACACAGGAGATGACTCGGATGAATCGT
>Ga0105047_10010770_pt1 | contig 14910 bp, 10 predicted proteins | sample MAT04_FD_78384 | JGI IMG/M metagenome (GOLD analysis project Ga0105047, IMG submission 78384) | Freshwater microbial communities from Lake Fryxell liftoff mats and glacier meltwater in Antarctica - MAT-04 (megahit assembly) | ecosystem: Environmental > Aquatic > Freshwater > Ice > Liftoff... | reverse complement strand
TTAAACTATCTGTGGCATTCCACCATTTTAAATTTTTCTGGGTTTTGATAAAATTAAATTATAAAACTTCGTTAAGCAATGTTTCTCACTCCGAACAAATGCAACTTAATCATTGATGATGAAAATAACATTATCCTTCCCAAACAGTAACCAATCATAATTTCTGCCAAAATAAAATAGGAGAAATTACAATACTGGTATTTTTCGTCGGGTTTAAAAACGAGGGGTAAAACATAAGCAGACTTTATAACATTTATATCTGGTTGAATTTTGAAATTGTTATATGCAGGGCCTTCTCTTTGTAAACCTGAGGTATGCGACATTAAATTTTTAATTTTAATAGGCCGCCACGCCTCCGGGGCATCCGGAAAAAATTATGTATTGAATCTTCAATGCTAAGTTTTCCATCTTCCATTAATTTCATAATAGCTGTTGTAAAAAACTGCTCGCTTACTAAACCAATCCTGATCACCGTTTCGGAGGTTACCGGTACATTTAATTCTACATTAGCTAAGCCATAACCTTTGTTTTAAACAGCTTGTCCGTTTTTAATTAAAGCGAGCGAAAGCCCCACAATTTTTTGCTTCTCCATAATTTGCTTAACAATTATATCAGTACTGTCTATCTGTGCAAGACACATACAAGGCAGCAAGAGAAAAAGCAGTAATTTGTTCATGGCATAATGTTTATTTATTACCGAAATTCGAATTTCCTAAAAATTTCCCCTGGTTTATATTATATGGTACAAAGCCTTTTTTTAGTCTGATCGCTAATGTTTTGGGTATTTACGAAGAAGGGGAAATTAAAAGTGCAACTGTTCAATTTAACACCCATGTTTAATATAATTCCTTATGCCTCGGCCTTCGTGGCAAACCAAACACTTGCAGTTCAAACTATTTTGGTTTTTGCTATGCTTTGGTTAATGTTTAATATATTTTGCAAAAATTATTAATTTGTTGTTTTGTCCACGAACCAAGGATAAGTTAACCTGCCCGAATGTAACGAATGCAACCACAATAAGTGTGAACGTTAAGATGAATTTGAAACATTATGTTACACATAAAATGAACAGTAATTTTTTTAAGTGGTATTCTTAAAAAGATGTAGCCAAAGCAAAACTAATTATACATCGTATTGTACTAATAAAGTTAAATATTATACAGAACTACTTATGTTTTAAAGTTAGTTTATGCCAATGTCTATTGTTTTATTCACCGTTTAAAAACGTCAATTGAAAAGTAGTTTTTTCACCGGGTGTGCTACTCACCGTTATATGTCCCTTATGCGCATCCATAATATTTTTACAGATCGTAAGGCCTATACCGGTGCCTTCGTAAGATGATTTAGAATGTAATCGTTGAAAAGCTTCAAATATTTTTGATAAATAAGGTGATTCTATACCGATGCCGTTATCAGTTACACTTATTATAACATTATTTCCATCCTGCCTTCCTGTAATTTGTATTATAGGATTGCCGAGGTTAAATTTTAAGGCGTTACTTAAAAGATTTAAGAAGAGTTGAGTTAAATATACTTCATTTCCTTTTATTTTTGGGAGTGTTGAATAATTTATAACAGCTTGTTTTTCACTAATTTTTATTTCCAGATCTGCAATAGCTTTGCCCACAGAAATAGTAGGATCAAGAGGAATTAAAACTATTTCTTCTTTAATAGAAGATAGCATCAATATATCACTTATAAGTGCCTTCATACGTGTTGCCGCATTTATAATATTTTCAATCTGCTGTAAGTTTTTTTCTTCCAATATGCTGGTATTGCTTTCTTTGAGCATTAGAGTATAGCGTGTTATTTTTCTTAATGGTTCCTGCAAATCGTGCGATGCCATGGCAGCAAAACCTTCCAACTTTTCGTTTGCGTTTTCAAGTTCACGTTCTGCTGCAATTCTTCGTATAATTTCCTGTTCCAGCTCTACGTTTGTTTTTTGAGAAAATGCTGTGGGTAAAATTTTTATCAGGTGAAAAACCGTCATTATACTTACAAATGCCGTCGCAAATTTTATAAGCGCATTTGCCCTGTACATTGGTATCCAAAACATCATAGCATCCATAAAATGCGTCATTCCGCATAAAACAATAAAACCTGCAAAATAAAGATATGTGCTGTTAAACTTAAGGGTATGCTTCTTCTTAGATAAATAATTAATAATGATAAAAGGAATGAGGAAATACGAAAGCCATATCAGTAAATCACTCATAATATATAACCAGCCATGAAAATCTGACCAGGTACCGCAATGCCATCTAGGTGGCCACTTGTCTGTATCAAATAATCCGGAAAAAAATTTTTTCACTTGTTCCATATTATTAAAATTTTTTCAACCTATAAAAATTAATTCACTGCTATTTGTATGCGTTTATTCAAAAAAATCTGATATTCTTAGTCATCATCAGTGTCTTAAATTTTGGTTGTAGTTGGTATATAAACTATAAATGTTGCACCAATACCGTGCCTGCCTAATGCTATAATAAAACCATTATGATTGGTTACAATTTTTTTTACGATGGCTAAACCAATACCTGTACCTGAATACTCTTTTTGGCCATGCAACCTTTGAAATATTTCAAATATTTTACTTTCATACTCTTTTTTAAAACCTATTCCATTGTCTGCAATTTCTATTTTATGATATTTCTTTTCAATGTTTGCTGCAGTATCATTAATATTTAGTCCGTCTACTATGGAAGCAGTAATTAAAATATTCGGTATTATTTCTTCTCGGCTGTATTTAATTGCATTGTCAATTATGTTTGTAAATAGCTGCGTAAGTTGAATGTGAGAACCATATATAGTTGGTAAATTTCTATATTCAACCACCGCTTGCTTTTCTATGATACTTAACTTAAGGTTCTCCATAGATTTTTCTACAATCATATTTAAATTACAGTTTTCAAAAGTTAACTCCGTTGAGGATGTGCGGGAGAAATCAAGCAATGACACAATCAGGTTTTGCATTCTTTCGCCTGCTGCTGTAATGCGGTTAAAATAGTCTTTTGTTTTATCTGAAAATTGTTCAGCTTCTACTATGAATTTACTAAAGGTCTGTATTTTGCGAAGCGGTTCCTGTAAATCGTGGCTGGCAATATAATTAAATGATTGAAGTTCAGCATTTGCGTTTTTAAGCGCAATATTTTTATTTTTCAGCTCTTGTGCCGCTAAAACATTTACGGTTACATTTCTGCTGATAGACATGACGCCATAAATTTCCTTTTCATTTTTTAATGGGATAAAATCTACATCGTAATATTTATTTTCGTAAAAAGATTTGTATCCTTTTTGAGATATGAGGTTTCCTTTTAATGCTGCTTGGGCATTTGCATACGCACCACTTTGATGTACATGTGGAATTACCTCGTCCATTCTTTTACCAATTACACCGTCAGGAAAATTGGCTTCGAAAATTCGATTTGCTGTTTTATTCATAGATAAATAGCGCAGATCTTTATCGAAAACAATAATAAAATCTATAGAGGAATCAATGAGGGTTTCAATAAAAATATTTCGCTCTTTTAATTCAACAGTTCGTTCATCTACCTTTTTTTCTAATGCTTCACTAAAACTTTTTTGTTCAGTAATATCTGTATTGGTTCCAATCCACCTTTCAATTTTACCATTGGCATCTTTTACCGGATAAGCACGGGTAAGAAACCAGTGATATGCACCGTCATATCTTCGCAATGGAAAAGTAAGTTCAATTGCCTGGTCTTTTTTCCAGGCTTTTTCTAAAAATGGCGCAACTTTTTTAATATGGTCGGGATGATGCACTGTTTGCCAACCGCTACCTTCCATTTGTTCAAGCGTGGTACCTGTATAATCACACCATTGTTGGTTGTACCAATATATGTGTCCTTCTGCATTGGCAATCCATGCAAGATTTTGTATGCTGTCTGCAAAAGTGCGGAATTGCTCTTCGCTTTTACGAAGTGTTTGTTCAGATGTTTTTCGCAGGGTAATATCGGTCGAAATGGCAATCACTTTAATGAGCTCGCCTTTAGTATCATAAATTGGAGATGCCTTGGATAGAAGCCAGATAGATGCGCCGGTTTTTTTATTGATTATTTGCGAAACAACTTCTGAAGACTTACCGCTTTTGAAAGTAATCGCAGTTGAACCTTTATCAAGAGACATTGTTTCACCTTGCTCGTTTAGTATAGTGAAAGTTTCAAATGTTTTTTTTCTTAAATGGTGTACATCTTTTTCACAAAGTACTTCTTCTACCGTTGCATATCCTATCTGATTTGCACCAATTTCATTGAGGTAAAGTATATTGCCTGCATTATCAAAATGATAAATGGCCGAAGGTACATTCCTTAATGTGGTTTCAAAAAGTTCACGGTCTTCTTTCATTCTTTCTTCGGCTTCCTGCTGTTCGGTAATATCAATGCTAACTCCTGTGATTGTTTCGGCTTCACCTTTATCGTTGTAATAATATTTTCCTACTGAGCGAATACAACGCAGAGCCCCATCGTTTTCTCTGTTTATACAATAATCAACATCATAGTTAGTGTGGTTAACTCTTGCTTCCTCTACTTTTTCAGATACCTTTAGTTTATCGTCGGGTAAAATTACTTTAAACCAATCCTCATATACCATGTCTTGCCGGTTCTCATCATATCCCCACATTTTCTTGTGAAGCTGGCTCCAAGCTAATATTTTTGTTTTGAGGTGATGAGACCAGATGCCAACTTGGGCGGAATCGGTGGCAAGTTTTAAATAAGTTGTTGTTTTTTGTAGTTCTTTTTCGTTTTCTTCAATTTCCTTTCTTGCATTTACCTTTTCGGTAACGTTGTATGCAAATACCAAAATCCCTTCAATTTCTCCGTTTGTATCTCTACTGGCCTGATAAGAAAAATCTACATATTGTTGTACATTTTCATCTTGCTGTATCATCAATGGCATTTCATCTCCTCTAAAAGTTTTACCGGTGTTAAAAACATTATCAAGTAACGTGATAAAGCCCCGGGCTGCTGCCTCAGGAAAAACGTGGCTCACCGTTTTGCCAATTAAATCAGGATCACCTACCAATTCAACATAAGCACTGTTGGCATATTCAAAAATATGTTCTGGCCCTTTTAATATGCAAAGACCCGCAGGCATACCTGTAAAGAAACTTTTTATACGGTTCTCACTAGCTTCTGCTGTACTAAGTGCTTTTTCCTGTGCTGTAATCCGCAGTATTGTTTCTCTGCGCCATCCTATGTAAAACAATAACAGTGCAATAATGGCAATTATAAAAATACCTAAAATAAAAATGGGCGTAAATGCAGATATCTTATTTTTTTTAATCGTGCGTTGGTCTAACAGTTCATTTTCTATTTCTATCATTGTTGCAACCTGCTTTCTTACTTCGTCCATCTTACTGCTACCCAACAGCAGCGCATTAACTTTGTTTGCTTTGGCAGTATTTGTAATCAATAAACTGAGATTACGTTTTAAAATAACTTCTCTTTCATACACAAGATGCCGGAGGCTCTCTAAATTTTTTTGCTGTAATGGGTTATCTTTCAAAAGGAAGCCAAGTTCTTTAATAACCTGGTTACTAATACGTCCAAATCCTATATAAGGTTTTAGAAAACTGCTGTCTTGTGTAAGAAGATAACCCTGCTTACCTGTTTCTGCATCTTTTAAATTCGATATTAATTGTGATAATTTTCCATTTACCACCTCTGTGTGTAGTACCAATTTAACAGCGTTCTCGTACTGCTTTAATATGCTAAATGATAAAAAAATGGTCACAATTAATACGAGCATAATAACCACAAATGACAGTGTGGGATTTTTTATAGAAATATGTTTGCTTTGATCTACTCGTTTTCGGGAAGCAGCTATTTGTTTTGATTCTATTTTTACCAAAATAAAATTATTGAAAATTGTAAGTAACCGGAGCGAATGCTTGTAAAGGACTGTTTTGAATTAAATACAGCTTTACTATTTTATTTGTTGATTATTTTCATATAATGTTAACCATAATAATTTAATTATTTTGAAACGTTTGTGGGTGGAGCACAACGTGTCCAATATTCCATAATTACAGTAATGGTTTTCTCTAATTCTTCAAATGAGTTTTGCTTTAAAAAGAAACCCTGAACGGAAGTACTGTATGCTTTAATAATTTCGGTTTGGCTAATGGCTGTTGAAAAAAATAAATAAGGTATACATTTAATCGTCAAATCTGCATCAGTTTTAAGTTTTTGTCTCAATTCCAGTCCGCTCAATTTTGGCATTTTTACGTCCGAAAGAATAATAAAGGGAACCGCTGTGCCTTGGTTTAAAAACTCCAAAGCTTTTTCTCCATCTGAAAAGAAAATTAATTCATTTTGGTATTTCAGTTTTTGAAACACTTCCTGAATAAAAAGCTGGTCTTCGTCATCATCTTCTATAATTATTATCGGTCCGTTTTTATTCATATCATAGTGTTTTAAACAAATGAATTATTTCCAATATATACTTGCGTGTTCAGCCGATCGAACCTTATTATAAAAATTGTTTATTCTCCGTGGAAATAGAATGTGGTCCAAAATATTGAGAGGTAAACATTTAATGCATGTGATCAAAAATCTAAAAAATACTATCGCAGAGACAAACGCTACTAAAATAATACCAATTTAAAAGTGTTTATGAAATAATATTTTGACGTTTAACTCGTTCACACTCACTTTAATTTACTTTTTAAGTTTGAGGGTGATTTGGGTTTGTCAATCTATGAACTGATTATAATAAAAAATCAAAAGCAACAAGTATTTAAACTATGCATTTGAGGAAATATTTACACAAATTTTGTGTATAAAGTTGCAAACTTCTACATACAGCTAATTTTTAAAAAAATCTGTTAACGAATGCCGGTAATAGATTTGTAAAATATGTCTTTAGCTTAACTGAAGTACTTTTTTATTTGTAGCAGGTGTTTTTCTGAAAATAGTTTCTGCAATTTTCTCAGATGCGGTATCGCAAAAATCAAGTCCGGAATAATCAGGATTTAAGCCTCCTATAAAAGGCACTGCCATTATGAATATTCCTGGATCAAAAGCACCAACATTATTAAGTACCTGAAAATGATCATTTATCCCAATACCCGGCACTTTTAAATAATAGCCTTCTGTGGCAGCCTTTACCACCAACTCATTGCCACTGTTTATTTCTTCTTCTGCTTTTTTATCATCCTTAAAATGTAAATAAGCAGCACTTACAATTCCATCATCCTTTAACGATTGAAAAGGAAAATCATTTAATTGCATGGCTGCCTGTCCAATGGCATTTATAAAAGTTTTAAAATGCACTTTTTTATTTCCCTCTTTATCATAATGGTAAACCGCTCCGGCATTTTCATTTGGTATTACATTGCTGCTTTCATCTACCGGTATTAAAGTTAACACGCCTGCATCATGCAAAGCAAGTAACTCTCTGCACGAGCTTTGGGGCACATAAGCAATAATTAAAGAAACCAATGGCATTAATACTTTTTTTAGCCTTAGCATATCTTCAGCACTCATATGTTTTGCAGGATAATTCATGGCATAACTTAAAGCTCCTAAAGTTTCTTTCCAAATTACCGAACTTCTGTTGGCAATACTATCTTCCGCTTCTTTGCATTCCTGCCGCAGCAAATCGAAACCATCCATATTTTCTCTGTCAGTAAACATATGGGTTACAAACTTCTCAATGCTCATATGTTTAATAACATTGTATAGCGCATTATCCTGTATTTTTAAAGGCTCTACAAAATTTGTTTTAAAAATATAATCTATTGGAATATAGCCGCCGAATTTTTCTTTTAAGTCAGGCACTTCCTCTTCTTCAATAAAATTTTTTGGGGTAAGGTGCGGATCTTCTAAATGAAACCTTACTGCCGGCAAATAACCATACAAAGAATGTAATACGATGGAAAAACCGTTGCTTTCATCGTTTAAATTATAAGTGTAGGAGCTGTCGTTATTATGTATAAAATGTCCATTTGCATGTGCCAACGTTCTTATGGCATCTATTGCAGTTAAAGATGCGCCTTTTATGGCTACCGGTGCATTATAAATTTGCTTCAATTTCTGTGGAGGATAGGGGGAATCAAACCAGCCATCAACTTTTCCTTCAAAAGTTTTTGGCCAGACATGTCCTGTACAAATCACTGCTTCATCTACCAGAAAATCTTTTTGCCTGTCATCTACAATTTTGTACATACCGGTATTTTGTTCATAAACGATGTCGCTAACTGTTGTACTATACCAGATGGTTGTTATTATATTACTTAGTTTACTTTTTTTTATAAGCAGTTCAAATTGATTTTGTAAATAAATTCCAAACAGGAGTCTTGGTACAACTTTACATTCATTAAAATTTCGTTCATTTATACCGAAGGGTTCCAATATGGTGGGTTCCACATGGGCTACCCATTCCTTCATAGTCTGCGGTAGGCTAGGCAATTCATTGCCCGATACATTGGTAATATGTTCCCGCATGGCGCCACAATTGCTATAAGGCATGCCTGCTCCCAACTGGTTGTTTTTTTCGTAGATAATTATCTCTAGAGCTTCATCAGATGTAAATTCTGTCAGCTTTTTATACATAAACAGGGCGGCAGGGCCGCCACCTATTAATGCTATCTTTCTACTCATCAGATTTTTATTAATCGTTGAATTTTTACTCTATCATTAATAAAATTCATACCAAGGTTCTCAATGATAATAACGAATTCCTTATTTAGATAATTATCCAACTAACGACGGATAAAAAGCTTGGTTATTTGCATTTACAAATAAAGCATATTAATTAAATGCTAAGCAATGAACACTTCAACCGGTACATGTAACAGGATTTAAAATTGAGTAAAACTTTACTCAACGGTTCCTGAATTAGGAAAAATAATTCACCTAAAAATTGAAAAACTTCTACATTTTGGTACCATACAAATAACTTAGGTTTTAGGAAAATATTGGCATAAAATTTTGTACATAAAAACAAATCATAACCATCACACATCATTTTAAAAAATTCAACAAATGGACAAAAAACAATCTAATGGAAATGGCACCATGCCTAAAAATTCTGCTGCTAAAAGCAATTCATCAAAACCGGCAGAAAAAGTGAAAGCAACCTCATCAGCTGCACAAGGTTTAAGAGACCTTTTTGAAGATTCATTAAAGGACATTTATTGGGCTGAAAAAGCATTGGTAAAAGCATTGCCAAAAATGAATAAAAATGCTACATCACCAGAACTGGTATCAGCATTAACAGAGCATTTAGATGTAACCAAGCAACAGGTAAGTCGCCTGGAAGAAGTTTTTCAACTGTTGGGAAAACCTGCCCGTGCAAAAAAATGTGAAGCTATGGAAGGTTTAATAAAAGAAGGAGAGGGTATTATGGAAGAAACCGAAGAAGGAGTAGTAAGAGATGCGGGCATTATATCTGCAGGGCAAAAAATTGAACATTATGAAATAGCCACGTACGGTACTTTATGCGCCTTTGCAAAAATATTGGGAGAAGATGAAGTGGCTGCTTTATTAGAGCAATCTTTAACCGAAGAAAAAGAAGCTGATGTAAAACTTACTGAAGTAGCTGAAACATCAGTAAACATTGATGCTGCAGCAGAAGACGAGGATGAAGAAGATGAAGAGGAAGAAGAACAAGCAACTCCCACAGCAAAATCGAAAAAAGCAACATCAAAATAAAAACTTTTTAGATGGAAAACAAAGGTTAGAAATTAATTTTTCGAAATTAGATTTTTAACCTTTTTTAGTTTTTAACCTTTCGAATTAATAATAATAACAACATGGAAAATAATAAAAACAATCTGCCGAACGAAAAGTCAGATTATTTAGAATACAACAGAAGTGATGCAAGTGGTACTTTTTTAACTACAAACCACGGCTTAAAAATTAATGACAACCAAAATTCTTTAAAAACCGGAGAACGAGGTGGAACCCTAATTGAAGATTTTATTTTAAGGGAGAAAATTCATCATTTTGATCATGAGAGAATACCGGAAAGAATTGTGCATGCAAGAGGTTCTGCTGCACACGGTGTGTTCGAATTATTCGAATCTCTTGAAGAGGTAACCAAAGCAAAAATATTTACAGAGGTTGGAAAACAAACGCCGGTGTTTGCAAGATTTTCTACAGTGGCGGGTTCGAGAGGCTCCACTGATCTGGCAAGAGATGTGAGAGGATTTTCTGTAAAATTTTATACAAGTGAGGGTAATTACGATTTGGTTGGTAATAATATTCCGGTGTTTTTTATACAGGATTCTATAAAGTTTCCAGATCTTGTACACGCTGTAAAACCGGAGCCGCACAACGAAATACCGCAGGCAGCATCTGCACACGATACCTTTTGGGATTTTATTTCACTAATGCCCGAGAGCATGCATATGATTATGTGGACCATGAGTGACCGGGCTATACCAAGGAGTTTAAGAATGATGGAAGGTTTTGGGGTGCATTCCTTTAGGTTTATAAATGAAAACAATGAATCTCATTTTGTGAAATTTCACTGGAAGCCTACGTTAGGAGTTCATTCAGTTGCATGGGATGAAGCGCAAAAGATTTCGGGCAAAAATTCCGATTTTCACCGGCAGGATTTGTGGGAAGCCATTGAAAGCGGCGCTTTTCCTGAATGGGAACTTGGTGTACAAATTATACCTGAAGCTGATGAGCATACTTTTGAATTTGATTTATTGGATTCCTCTAAACTTATTCCCGAAGAAATTGTACCTGTAAGAATTATTGGGAAAATGACCTTGAATAGAAACCCGGATAACTTTTTTGCCGAAACAGAGCAGGTGGCTTTTAACCCTGGTCACCTTGTGCCTGGGATTGATGTAACAAACGATCCGCTTTTGCAAGGAAGACTGTTTTCATATACTGATACACAACTGTCCAGACTAGGGTCCCATAATTTTCAGGAATTACCTATCAACAGACCTATATCTCCCGTAAATAATAACCAGCGAGATGGTCACATGCGCCATACTATTAATACCGGCAGGGTAAGTTATGAGCCCAATACTTTAGGCGGTGGTTGTCCTTTTCAGGCGAAGGCTTCTGAGGGAGGTTTTACCAGTTTCCCTGAAAGAATTGAAAGCAATAAAATAAGGGCAAGAAGTAAAAGTTTTCTGGATCATTTTAGCCAGGCCACATTATTTTTTAACAGCCAGTCAGATGCTGAGAAAGCTCATTTAACCGATGCCCTTTGTTTTGAATTGGGCAAAGTAGAAACGGTATCAATAAGAGAGCGGATGGTTAAATTGCTAACCAATGTAGATAAAGGTTTGGCTGCAAAAGTAGCGGTGTATTTAGGTTTAAAAATACCCGCAGATATTGGTTTGTTAAACAGAAGTTTTGGTGCTGATGCCCAACCGGAAGATTTTGAATCGGTGATTGTAAAAAGTACACTGGAAAGTTCTTCAGCACTGAGTATGGCAAACACAAAAAAAGATTCAATTAAAACAAGGCAGATAGCGTTTTTGGTGGCGGATGGTGTAGATGAAAAATCTGTACAAACCATGAAGGATAAGTTAACCGCTCAAGGTGCAGTAGTACATTTGGTGGCGCCAAAACTTGGAAGCATTGTTTCAGAAAATGATGTGGAACTGCCTGTACTAAAAAGTTTTCTCACAACTGCATCTGTGCTGTATGATGCAGTGTATATACCGAGTGGCATAAACAGTGTAGCTACCCTGGCAGCAGAACCAGATGCATTGCATTTTATTGATGAAGCTTTTAAACATTGTAAAGCCATTGCTTTTGATACAATGGCTATGCAGGTAATGGCAGAAACATATTGTTACAAAAAACTACCTTCTAAATTTGATGATGAATACATGGCTGAGGCAGGAGTAAGCACAAGTGAGGATTTGGAAAAGCTATCCAATATCTTTTCGGTTGCAATAGCAAATCATCGTTTTTGGGATAGAGAAAAAATAGACAAAGTACCCGCTTAAGTTTTATATGGAAACAGTTACCGTAATAGGCATTATAGCAAGCGTTTTTACAGGTATATCTATGGTGCCACAATTATTAAAAATTGTTAAAGAAAAAAAGGCAAAAGATGTATCTGTATTAATGCTTGTTATTTTATTGATGGGAATTGGCGGATGGATTTATTATGGTTTCTTACAGAAAGATTTAATTATTATAATTTCAAATTCATTTTCATTATTGATAAATAGCGTATTAATATTTTTAACTGTTAAGTACAAAAAGAAAACGCTGCACAGCGTTTAATTAGGGTAGCTTCTTCCATAGCGTGATTGTATTTTATTTAAATGTTTTAATTAATTTTTATGGACTTAATTCCGGAGCAAATATTAGGAAATGCCTATGACCATCGTGAAAGTGTTGTTTGTGAAAATAGTGTTATTGCCAACAAGGCTTATGTAGCGGCGTGTAAAAAATTAATGCAGATAAACGACTGGGGTAAAACTGAAAATAATATTTTACTTTGCGGTGTAGAATTGTGACCAATTCTAGCAGTATAATTCTTTCATTTTTTAGAAATAATTCTTTTCTTTCTGTTTGTCGGATCGTTAGAAACCGGGCTTCGTCCTCTATTTCTGTAGATTGCTTTTAAATATTGAAGCTGGTGAACAAGGGCGAGAGCAGTAAAAGGGAATGCTTTTTTCGTTGTTTTAAAATAGTAGTGTTCCTATCGGTTTTCTCTACAGCAACCCACTTTTTTTGGTAACAATTAGTTTTCTATAAATAAATAATACATCAATTTTCCACCCACATCTTTCATCAATTTATAGAAAATAATGATTTGCTGTTGTTGTAAAAATTTTTGCCTTAGTAATGTACCTCTGCATCTTTTGGTAAAAGATTGATTTCTAAATTGTTTGTTTGAGGAAATAATTGGATTGGTTAAATTTATCGCATCTCAAATAACGACATTAGATAGCTTATAAGTAAATTTTTTAATTTAACTTTACAATTACAACTATTCTTCCTGTTCATCAAATTTTGCAAAGCCTTTTTATTATATTAATCTTTTTTTTGAAACTTTTAGTTTATGAGAAAAAATCTACCCATCACCATTTTATTAATGGTCATTTTAACCGTTTTTAGTTCATTTATTATTTCACTTCACAAACCATTCTTTTCTTCTGCTGCGCCAACAGGTTTTACAGGTGCAACCGGTGGTTATTGTATTGGTTGCCATGGAGGTAATGCATTAAACAGTGCAGGCGGGTCTGTTTCGGTAAGCGGTCTACCCACTGGTTCATACACGGCAGGTACCGCATATAATTTTAGTATTACTAGCACCCATAGTGCTGCAAATAGAGGGAGATGGGGTTTTGCCATAGCTGCAAGAAATAGTGCGGGAGTGCAAGTAGGTACCTTTTCTACTACCAACCCGAACGCATCTGTTAATGGCAATGAATTAGGCCACTCTAATGCGGTAGCAACGGCACTTCAAAGCAGTTACACTTACAATAATCTTACATGGACGGCACCTGCTGCACCCGGCCCCAATGATGCAAACATTACTTTTTATTATACAGGAAATGCAGCAAATGGTACCGGCAGTACAGCCGGCGATTTTATTTATGCAGGCTCCATCAGCAACGTTGTATTGCCGGTGACGCTTAGTTATTTTGAGGTTATCGCTATTAATAAAAATAATACTCAATTAAAATGGCGGACAGAGAGCGAGCAGAATACTGATTATTTTTCCATACAAAGAAGTGAAGATGGGCAACGTTTTAATGAAATAGAAAAGATGGGAGCTGCCGGAAACAGCACTATTACAAAACAATATATTTTTACCGACAATATACAAACAAGCTCAATGCGTTTTGCTTATTACAGAATTGTAACGGTAGATATTGATGGTAAAAAAACATACTCCTCCATAAAATATGTGGCCTTATCGAGTAAGGAAACTTTTGTAAGGTTACAATCTCCCAACCCTGTAAGAGCCGGTAATACAGTACAATTTAATATTGAAAGCGATGCAGCGCAAAATGTATTTATTAATGTGGTTGCTTTAAATGGCAAACAGTTACTCGCCAAAAGTATTAGGGTAAACAAAGGCAATAATACCTTCAACATGGAAATACCTGCTTTATGGAGCAATAGCATGGTAACTGTAGCTTTTACCATCAATAAAAAAGTGCAGCAGTTGCCTCTATTAATTAGCAGTAAATAATTTACACTTATGTTACTTCTCTCCCTGCTTATGCGAAAGCAGGGAGTGAGGTAACTGGTATGGAGCTTGCAGCCTGCAAAAAATTGTTGAGGTAATACAAAGGCAAATATTGTTAAGTTCCGAAAAAACGAAAAACATAAGAGCATTCATTTTTTATTTGTATTCGCCAAAAACATCCCTCAATACATCTGCAATTTCGCCGAGTGTACAAAAATTTTCCACAGCAGTTACCACAAGTGGCATCAGGTTTTCTGTTCCTTTTGCAGCCATGCTTATGGCGTTTAAACTTTCGGCAACTTTTGAATTATTCCTTTTTTGTTTTAGCAAAGCTATTTTTTCACTCTGTATTGTTTGAATACTTCCATCAATTTTAAATACCGGAGTTTTTGTCATTTCCGGTGATTGAAATTTATTTACACCAACACTTATTTTTGTTCCTGCTTCAATATCTTTTTGGTACTGGTAAGCACTTGCCGCTATTTGTTCCTGCATAAACCCCTGTTCAATTGCTTCTACGCTTCCTCCCATTACGTCTATCTTTTCTATTAATTTCAACGCCGCTTTTTCTACTTTATCTGTAAGGGCTTCTACAAAATAACTACCCGCAAGTGGATCTACGGTGTTTGGTACACCACTTTCAAATGCTACAATTTGCTGTGTGCGCAATGCAATTTTTGCAGCTTCTTCTGTGGGTAAACTTAGGGCTTCATCATATCCATTTGTGTGTAAACTTTGTGTGCCGCCCATCACAGCCGC